>JACZCT010003115.1_pt1 | contig 24099 bp, 21 predicted proteins | sample 8641871 | NCBI WGS metagenome assembly JACZCT01 (sample SAMN15324604, study PRJNA640507) | soil metagenome | isolation source: monocropping sugarcane control | place: China: Luxin town, Laibin City, Guangxi Province | collected 2019-07-25 | depth 10cm m | reverse complement strand
TCCACATTCGCAGGACGATGAAGCGTCATCACCAAATACTTGCCTTTTTCCAGGTTCAATTCGTCCCAAACGGGTGGCTTGCGAAAACGCGATTTATTTTTCAACAGCGTATCAATCATCGTATTTCCGACGAAAAATATCTGCTCGTCTTTCACGCCCGCCTTTTTAAGATTCGCATTGGCTGTGTCGGAAGTCGTAAAGAAATAATCCGTAATCGCATCAGTCACCATCCGGTTGATCTCTTCCGGCATGGTCATGTCACCGGAACGAATACCGCCTTCCACGTGGGCTACTTTAATGTTGTTTAGTTTTTTCGCAGCGATCGAACAGGCCATGGTGGAAGTTACGTCGCCCACTACCATTACAAGGTCGGGCCGGTTTTCCATCAGCACCTTTTCATAACGCGTCATTATGGTGGCGGTTTGTTCTGCCTGTGTGCCACTACCTGCTTCCAGGTTAATATCCGGCTCCGGAATTCCCAGCTCTTCAAAGAAATTGCCGCTCATTTTTTTATCATAATGCTGTCCTGTGTGGATCAGGCGATAGCTGATATTTTTTCCTTCTTTTTGAGTTTTTTCAATCGCTTCAATAATGGGAGCAATTTTCATAAAGTTAGGCCGCGCGCCGGCGATGAGGTCTATTTGCATGGTTGAAGGTGAAAGGTTAAAAGTTTAAAGTTTAAAGTATAATTTATCAGCGCTTTCAATAAATTTAAGTTCTGTTTTACAGGAAACGAAGTTTTAGGGCGAATTTTTATTTTACGGAAAAAAATGAAAGTAAAAAAACTACAGACCAAAAACTCTGGCATTCAAAATTCATAACTCTTTTTCCGCAGACAAATTTTTTCTATTTACAAAATCAAATAAAGACCTTATATGCGCCGTAGATTTTTATTTCCTGCCCCTGCGGTAATACGCCCACAATGTGGGTTAAATATCTTTTCATTCACACCAGGCCTTAATTGTAGAAAAAAAATTTTGCCATCATTTGCAATCAGCAGGGCGATACCAACAACAAGAAAGGTAGGTAACAGGATAATGAATCCGGTAAGACCAATAAAGAGATCAGGAAGGGGTTTAAAAAATGGCTCGTACATCAGGTATTGCTAAAAATAACGGTTTTCGAGCCAGTACTTATACATTGGATCGAGAAACGAAATTTTTCCGCCCATATCGTCAATAAGATCATTTTGAATCAGCGACTCTTTTAATTTGATTACGTTCGCTGAAGTTCCGAGGCGGTATTTTTTTAAAGTCTTTTGAGAAGATAACTGATCTTCCCCGTTGATGATAGCGTTTAGTAATCCAAGTTGTCTGCTGTTCAAACCCTCCGTTGTATTGGCAAATAACAGGCTGAGCTGATCAATCAAGGCATCAAAGGCGCTGATTACGATATCTTTAGTGCAAACTCCTGAAGTTCGGAACCAACTCTGTTGCGCCAGTTGTTGTACATAGTAAGGGTGGTTCTCTGCAAGAGTGCTGATAAGCGCTGCCTCATCTTTTCCGATTTCTTTATTTGTTTCCGCAAATCTGCGTACTATAAATGGAATCCACTCTTCCGTAGTAATTTTTTGTAGAAACAGAATGTCGCCGAATTTATAAAATGGCATTGCCGGATTCGCAAATATCTCGGTAAGCATGTGACGTTTACTACCATAGAGGCAGTAAGCAACTCTTTTGTGATGTTGCCAGTGAGATCTCAATTTCCGCTGAAATGCCAGTGAATCATCAAATATGCCCACATTTTGAAATTCATCAACACATATAACAATCCTGATTTTTTTTCTGTTGCAATTGCTTCAGCCAGATTCAGAATTTCATCAGGTTCTTGTTGTAATTCATTCCAACCCAAGCCAAAGGAGATTTCAGTCTGATTATCAGGTGAAAAGGATATTTTCGGGACAAGTTTTGCCAGAAATTTTTTTGCATTTTTTACAAATTCTTCCCATCCGTTTGAAGTTGATTTCAATACTTCATTGGCAAGAATCCGGTAAAATTCCCTTTCATTCCTTATGTTAAAAATGTCCAGATGAATCACTTTTATCCCTTTTGCTTCCTGCTTTGAAAAGGCAGCCGCATGGCGAACAAGGGTTGATTTGCCCCATCTTCTTGGTGATATGATTATTGTATTTACAAGACCCCTAAAATTATTTTTCAGGTGTTTGATTTCACTACTCCGGTTTGTAAAATCAATATTATCCGGTACTTTTCCGTATGAAAAAGGTATTTCCATTTAATAAACAATTGAGCGTACAAATCTAAAACAAACTTACTAACCAGTAAGTTACCATTTGGTAAGTTACCCTTTGGTAAGTAAGAAAATTTTATACTGTGGCGGTTTGTTCGGCCTGCGTGCCACTACCCGATTCCAGGTTAATATCCGGTTCCGGAATTCCCAGCTCTTCAAAAAAATTGCCGCTCATTTTTTTATCATAATGCTGACCTGTGTGGATCAGGCGATAGCTGATATTTTTTCCTTCTTTTTGAGCTTTTTCAATCGCTTCGATGATGGGAGCGATCTTCATAAAATTGGGGCGCGCGCCGGCGATGAGGTCTATTTGCATTTAGTTAGTTGAAAGTTGAAAGTTAAAAGTTGAAGATTGAAGGTTAACAGTTGGGATCTACTTTTTTGTGTTGATTAGTGTGCGTGAAACCGTTGTGTCGACCATTGTTCTTTTTGCACGAAGGCGCCAAACACACGAAGCCTCACGAAGGGAACCTTTAAAGGTCTTTTTTTTACAGTAAACGAACTTTTAGGGGGAGTTTTTATTTTGGCTTAGCTACTATTGAAATTGGTTCCACTTAATTGTTGCATACCAAATATAAAAATGGAGAAATATTCTTTCCTCTGAACGATTATCATGAGCCCAGAGATGAAACAGTCTTCACTAACCTACAATTGCCGGTTAAGATAAATTTACCAGGCTCTTCTGATTCATCAAGTATTTGTTGGAGATAAGAAAAAAGCTCCGCAGTGCTCTGGATCTCATGGAAAATTGCTCCCTGCGCATATTGTGCCAAAAAGCCTCTCGGATCTTCGGTAGCAAAATGACGGGAATCCGGATTTTCTAAGGAAACATAAGCTTTATTCGGGAAACAGTTGCGGGATAAAGTAGTTTTTCCTGATTGTCTCGGACCAACCACGGCCACTGCCTTAAACTGTTTACTAAGTGCTCCCAGTTGTGAAGAAGCAATTCTTGGAATAATCATTCGACGACGGTACAATTTGGGAATTGAATTCCGAAATTGTACCATTCAAGCGACCATCTATAAATATTGAAATGGCACCTCAAGGTCTATTTCAAGATCATTTTGATACGATCCACAACTGATAAAGAGAGAAAGATTATCAGTGAATAGGTCTATTTCAAGATCATTTTGATACGATCCACAACTCTATTTAAATCTTCCTCCGTCAAATTACTTCCTGAAGGAAGACACAATCCTTGTTCAAATAATTCTTCGGAAACGCGATCGCCGTAATAGGGAGCATCCTTAAATACCGGCTGCAAATGCATGGGCTTCCACAGCGGGCGGGATTCGATATTATCCTCCAGCAAGGCCAGGCGAATATCTTCACGGGTAATGCCTCCTGATTGTTCTGGATCAACTACAATCGTTGTCAGCCATCGATTGCTGAAAAATCCTTCCGGTTCGTTTACAAAGCTGATTCCCGTTATGTCAGCAAGCTGTTGTTTATAAAAGTCAAAATTCTTTCTGCGTTGTTCAATCCTTTGCGGCAAAACCTCCATCTGTCCGCGACCAATTGCTGCCACCACATTGCTCATCCTGTAGTTGTATCCAATGTGTGAATGCTGGTAGTGAGGAGCAGGATCGCGCGCCTGTGTGGCTAAAAAAGTTGCCTTATCTGTCCATTCTTTTTTATGCGAAACCAAAGCCCCGCCACCAGAAGTAGTGATGATCTTGTTGCCGTTGAAAGACAGGATACTCATTTCGCCAAACGTTCCACATTTTTTCCCATGGATATGCGAACCCAGAGCTTCGGCTGCGTCTTCAATTACAGGTATCTGATATCTTGCAGCAACCTTCATGATTTCATCCATTTTAGCGGGCATTCCATATAAATGCACCGGAATAACAGCCTTAGGCATTTTGCCTTTAGCCTTCCGCGCCACAATGGCTTCTTCCAAAAATTCCGGATCCATATTCCAGGTATCTTTTTCGCTATCGATGAATACCGGCGTTGCTCCCTGGTAGCGTATCGGGTTTGCCGAAGCCGAGAAAGTCATGCTTTGGCAAATTACCTCATCGCCACTTTCAACACCCAACAAGATCAGGGCGAGATGTAGCGCCGCCGTACCCGCACTGAGCACCGCAACGTGGCAATCATCATCCAAAAAATCGGCAAGATCCTTTTCAAATCCATCCACATTTGGTCCTAACGGCGCAATCCAGTTAGATTCAAATGTTTCTTTTACATATTCAAATTCCTTCTCTCCCATGTGCGGAGAGGAAAGCCATATTTTTGATTGAGCCAATTTTTACTATTTATTTTAAGAAATTAGTTATAAATTAACTGTTCCATATTTGCGTAAACAAAGTGAGAAGGATCGATTATTGAAATATTAACAGCAAAAACGTTTCAAAACTTTGAAGCTTGCCTCATGAGAAAATCAAGTTTTAAATATTTCGATTATTACACCTCCCCAGGAATAACCTACACCAAAACCAGCCAAAAGAATATTTTTTTTCCCTTTTAAAAATCCCGTTTCCGAAGCTTCCTTCAATGCAATGGGAATAGTTGAACTAACGGTGTTTCCACACTGTTCGATAAAAACAAAAAATTTTTCATCCGGAATTTTAATCTTCTTTTTTAGAAAGTTTAACATAAATAGATTAGCTTGGTGAAAAATAAATCCATCTACCTGCTCGAATCGCAGATTATTTTTCTCAATTGTCGCTTTTACCAACTGAGGCACAGCTTGTCCTGTAAAGGTAAATATCTCCGGCCCATTCATATACAAATTTGCATCGCAACGAACATTCTCAAAATTATCCATGTAAGATTCGGAAGTTTTTACAGGATATTTGCTTCCGCCTTGTTTCACAATAAGATTTAAAGCACCAGTGCCATCTGTCCCAAGTGAGAAATCTTTTATTTCCGCAAACCCATTGTCTGAAATCAAAGAGGCGGAAGCGCCATCTCCAAAAATTGTCCTGTTAGATTTGTCGTCCTTATGTATGTACTTACTATAAGTTTCAGATGTTAATAATAAAACTTTCCTAGCTATTTTCGCAGCAATCAGGCCTTTTGCCACACTTAGTCCATATATAAATCCTGAACAGCCTAAATTGAAATCAAGTGCACCTGCTGATTTTGGAATATGTAACGCATCTTGTATAATACACGCTGTAGTTGGAAGCGGGTAATCGGGACTTTGTGTACACAACAAAACAAAATCTATTGTTGATGGGTCTATTTTATATTCAAAAAATAGACGTTTCGCTGCCTTTATCGCTAAATCGGATACGAATTCATCACTTGCCGAGATATGCCGGCTCATTATGCCTGTCTTGGAGGCAATTTTTTCTACGGACCATTCCGGATGTTCATTAGAAATCTTCTTATTTGTCAATACCTCCTGGGGTAAATAATAGCTTATAGCCTCAATAAATATACTCATATTATCTTATTGTAAAGTAAGTCCTCCATCTATTATCAGTTCTGTGCCGGTAACCCATCTGCTTGCAGGAGATAATAGATAAATTGCTGCATTTGCGACGTCCTCGCTAACACCAAATCCAAAAGGATATTGGCTTTCCTGGTTATTAAATTGTTCCTCGTTCAATTTTTCCGAGGCATTATCAAAAAGATTGGTTCTTATTATACCGGGGGTAATAACATTGGACCTTATTTTTCTAATTGATATTTCACTCGCGAGAACTTTGGCAAAACTATTTAATGCCGCTTTGGATGCAGCATAGATCGCTGTACCTGGAACGCCTAAATGACTAGAGATGGACGAAATATAAACAAGAGATGCCCCGGGCTTTATTTTTTTCTTCGCCAAAAGTTTCTGCGTTAACAAAACGTGAGCATCAAAATTTATCTCAAATATTTCTCGAAGATGCTTTTTATTCAAGAATTTTATCGGTCTATAATTTATAACTCCCGCGTTAAATACAATCCCATCCAGCTCAGTTATTTCATTGACCAAAAAGTCCATCTCTTCCTCCTTTAATAAATCACAAGCAATATACTGACCATTGGAAGTATTATTTAGGTTCTTAAATGTGTCAGCAAGATGTTTCTTATTTCTCCCAGTAATAAAGCAGTCGGCTTCGTGGGATGAAATAGAAATTGCCATTTGCTTTCCTATCCCAGAGGAGGCCCCGGTTACTAGAATTTTCTTTCCTTTCAATGAAAACGATTCCAACTTTATTGCTTTATTAAATTATAAAGATCACGCACTGTCTCTGATGAATCAATCTCTTTCGCTGTCAATGTTTTCTCCAAATTTTCTTCTACTGCAACTATTGTTGAAAGAGTAACCAAAGAGCTCCATTCCGGCAATTCTTTGAATTCTGTCTCCATCACAATTTCCGAGGGATCTGTTTCATCAAATATAGACCTGAAGACTTCCAGGAACTTGTTTTCTTCTACCATTATACTAAATTTAATTATGAAATTTTACAGGTTTCGCAGGAATGCCAACCGCAGTGCAATTTGATGGAAGGCTTTTTGCTACAACTGCCCCTGCCCCAACAATCGTATTATCACCGATTTCCAACTGGTTAATAATTTTTGCTCCGGTTCCAACATATACACATTGGCCGATGTTCACTTCACCGGAAATGTTTACTGACGGCATAAAAGAAGAATAATCTCCGATTATTGAATCGTGCCCGACGGTACAAGCGAGATTTAAAATAACATGTTTACCAATTGCTATATTAACAGTCAGAATGTTGCCAGCTGTTATGATGCACCCCTCGCCGATGCCGTTGAATTTCAAATCACCAATTAAGACATTTGGATGAACAAGCGTTGGATAATCGACATTATCTTTATTTTGCACCTTCTCAATTATGGATTTTTTTGTGATCGGATTACCTATAGCAAAAACTAATGATAAAGGTTCATTCCATTCATTCAATTCATTAATACCTCCTAATACAGGAAATCCATTAATGATTTTACCCTTTTCTATGCCGTCATCGTAAAATCCAATAAACTCCCATTCCATCTTTTTTTCATTGATTTGCTCAATCATCATCGCTACTTCTCTTCCGAACCCTCCTGATCCAAAAATTGCAATCTGTTTCATGTTGATTTACTATTATTTAAAAAATGAAATAACTGATTTTTTTCTTCAGAAGAATATTTAATTGCCGCTAAAGCGTTCCATCGTCGCTGCTTTTGCAGCACTAAATATCTTCTTACTTAAAAACTCTTAAATGTCCGCTCCTGGTGTAATTTGATTACGCATTCAGATTCAGCTTAACGCGAATTAAAAATACTAAAATAACGCGTTAAGATTGACCTTTAACAAATCCTGTCAGTGCAATCATTTTGCCCATTCATAATATTTTATCCGGATTAGATTGTTTGCTGAAGGTTTTGATTGCTGAAGTAGCTGATTCTGCTCCTGTCTTAACCTCCTTTGCTGCACCGAAAGCCATGAAAACCCAACAAAAGGGCCTTCAAATTTCTGTTTGTTAAGTTATCTTCATCCCACAATCTTTTTATAATTCCGGCTCCCAGTTATTTATTTTTTGATTTCCATCTATCACGAATAAAAAATTAGGAGCATCGCTTTGATCCGTGGTTCTTTTATCTTGTTACTAAGAGCCTTTCTGGTACCACGCTCAAACATTATTTTACAAATTACTCAAAATAAATCTGGAAACTTTTACAGAAACATGGAAAACTGCATCCTAATTTCCAGTAAATTTTTCCATAGTCGCGGCAGTTTCTGAATTTATCCCCTCTGATATAAAAATCTTTTTTATCGTCAAAAAAAATATTTTTACATCCAAAAGAAAAGATAAATGATCTACATACCAAACATCATATTCAAATTTCTTTCCCCAACTAATAGCATTTCGGCCATTCACTTGTGCCCATCCTGTAATTCCCGGTTTTACTTCATGCCTTCTTTTCTGATTATCCTTATACAAAGGCAGGTACTCAACCAGCAATGGACGCGGTCCAATTAAACTCATATCTCCCTTGATTACATTCAATAATTGTGGTATTTCATCTAAAGAGGTTCTACGAATACATTTGCCAACCGCCGTCAGCCGTTTTGCATCGGGTAATAAATTCCCTTTTTTATCTTTTTTATCGTTCATAGTCTTGAACTTGATGACTTTAATTATTTCTTCATGCAAACCCGGTCTGGCTTGGACGAAAAAAACTCTCCCATTATTAGCGATGAATAATAAAATAACAACAATAATAAATATGGGTGAAAGTACAATGAATCCAAGGAGCGCAACAAAAAGATCCAAAGAAGATTTTAAATATTTTCGGTAAAGCATTATATGGCAAATATTACTTCCATTTCTTTTAAAATCACAACGACATTATATTAGGGAATTTTTTAGAGAAGAAGTGATTCAAAGTTATCTTTGGCGACATGACTAAATTCGCTTAAGGAACAGGCTTCAAAAAATGTGGATAGCTTTTAACGTCTCCTCTCGAATTTATTTAAATTCGTATGCTTGTAACAATCCATCACAATCGTCGATAGAATAAATTCCTTTTGGACCCTTTTGTTCGCCAACCAGAAAAGGTCGCTGTCCCATTAAACTTATACGTCCCTTTATTACATTTAACAGTTGCGGAATCTCGTCTAAAGAAGTTGTGCGAATAAATCTTCCAAGCACAGCTAAAGGTCCTGCATCAGGCAACAAATTGGGTCTTTGTCTTTTCAGTCATTCATCGTTTTAATTTGAGAAAAATTTGTTTCGTTTTTTCCTGGACGGGGTTGAAAGAAAAGCGTCTGCCGCGATTAATGTCAAGAAGAAACACAGAAATAACCATAAAAATCGGAACAACCAAAATAAAAATAATAATATAATCGAAATGATTAGGTCGAGTAAAGATTTAACTTTCTTTCTGTAAAACATTCAAAATTCGGGCAAAAAAATTATCAGTTCATCTGTTAAACTACTGCGGATGAGCTGCTACGAGCAAATGGGTGGTACTCTCCCTTTAATCCAATTGGTGTAGCTTCACGGATCTCATGTACAATTTCGATTGCAGTTCGGGTTTCGCCAATTCTGAACCCATTGCCCGCGAGTATCTGCTCGTACGAAGTGGTATGGAGATCGGTAAAACCATCACTGAATTCTAATTCTTCCCCTTCAATTTGAATGGAGCGGTACGTCCTTTTTCCTTGCGATTTAATCTCTTCAGGGATGGTTTCATAATTGATACTCAAAAACCACCGAACGTTTGCTCTTTCTAGTTCGAGATATCCTGCTGCCCTGTCCTTGGTATGAATATTTACGGTGTTCTTTTTCACACCACCGAATATCCAGGTGAGCATATCATAAAAATGTACTCCAATATTGGTGGCTATTCCACCCGACTTTTGAATATCTCCTTTCCATGAAGTATAATACCAGTGACCTCGCGACGTGAGATAGGTGAGATTTACATCATACATTTTATCTTTTGGCCCATTAATAACTTTTTCACGAAGGGCAACAATAGATTGATGTAACCTCAACTGAAGAATTGAATAAATATTCTTACCGGACTCATGCTGGATTTCTTCCAATGCGTCGATATTCCATGGATTTAACACAATCGGCTTTTCACAAATAACATCAGCCTGGCTTCTTAAACCAAATCTAATATGGCTGTCGTGTAAGTAGTTTGGAGAACAAACCGAAACAAAATCAATTTTGCGTCCTTTTCTTTTCAACATATCGATGTGGCGATCGAATCTCTCAAATTCAACAAAAAAGTCAGCATTTGGAAAATAGCTGTCCAGTATCCCTACACTGTCAAAAGGGTCAAAAGCGGCAACGAGTTTGTTGCCGGTATTTTTCATTGCTTTCAAATGACGAGGAGCAATATAACCGGCAGCTCCTATTAAAGCAAAATTTTTCAGCATTGTATCAAAGTTTAGATTACTTTAGAATTCGTTGAGGCAGCACTCCTAATAATCAGCAGAACAAACAACAGAATTTACTTCCGATTTTTTAGGGAAATCAGCATTTCATTAAAATCACGTGCCAAAATTTCATAAGTGAAATTTTGCAACAAGTAATTTTTGCCATTCAATCCCATTTGCTGTAATTCTTTTGGGTCTGTGTTTGAAAATTGAATGATAGCATTTACAAGTTCTTTTTTGTTTTCAGCCGGGATAAATTTGCCACATTGTGCTTCGTCAAGAATACATTTATAGCCGTTAAATGCTACAAGAATAGGCTTCGCTGCGTACATATAATCGATCCATTTATTAGGACTAATCCCATATTTGTAAATTGGCTGATCAAGCCAGGTGTTAATTAAAATATCTGCCTGTTTCAAAACATTTGGTAAATATTCTTTCGGAACTGCAGACACAAAATCGACCCTTCTTAAATTCTTATATTTCCTCTGATAGAAGGATTTTAAAGGGCCATTACCGATAAATACGAAACGTATTTCAGGATGAGTATCTTGCAAGACTTCTGCAGCGTCGAAAATCGTATCAAGTGCATTAGCTTTACCTAAGGAGCCTGCGTAAGCAACTATAAATTCTCCAGTCTTTCTACTTAAAAGATCGGGATCAACTATATTTTGTCTGAATGAGAAGAAAGCAGGATCTATGCCCATTGGGAGCCAGTAAAATTCAAATGGTTTTTTCAAAACAGAAAATACGTGCTCCTTTGCATTTGGCAATGTGCTGCTTATAAGATCAGCATTTCTATATCCAAACCTTTCCACCCACTTCAAAAATATGATTACAGGATTTTTAGAAGAAAAGTTCCCTACTTGTTGTAAAGTCAGTGGGTATATGTCCCTAATTTCAATCACTAATGGAACCTTTAACCACTTTTTTAGAAACACCCCAGATAAAAAAGTAAGAATAGATAAAGAAGAAACAATAATTATATCCGGTTTAAAAGATCTTATTCTTTCCCTAAACCTAAAAATATTTATTTCGAATATTATCCAACTTAAAATTCGCTTAATATTAAAGCCAAGATCTATTCTTGGGCCATTCAAAATGACCTGCTCTAAATGCCCTATTTTTTCACTAAGGAAAAGGCCTCTTAATTTCCCAATTTTCGAAACTGTGGATCTTGAACCGACCAATAGAACTTCATTTCCTGGAATTTCCGATAAGTATTTAGATAGAAAATATTGCCTACTCGGTGAGCCAAACTTCGGTAGAATAACATATTTGCTAATGTAAACTATTCGCATTCTTTTCCAACGGTTTTTGGCTCAATTTTTTAAAAAAAAGAAGAAAATGGAACAAAATATTAATTACCTGTTAAAGAGATAAGCATTTCATTTCTAATTTGGTCTGCCTTTCGAACTAACTGAGGATTGCGAAGCACTTCGTCAACAAACTTCATTGCTTGCTGTTTTCCAAACTGTCTTTCATATAGTTTTATAACTATATAATCTTCAATTCCCAATTTAAAGGCTTCCCATCTACGACTGGAAATAATATGATTACCTGTTCCTCCATATATCACCGAATAACTATTGGCAGGATCAATGAGTTGATTTGTGATTAAGTTTAATTTTTTATCACGCCCTTCACTTGCGTAATTCCAAAAACCAATTCCCGTAAAATTATTAGCAAAAGCCTTCCAGGACATTAGTCTATAAAACGAATACGCAGGTACCGATGATTGAGGGGTATTGCCGATGTCATAAAACCAGATTGCAGACTTTGTATTAGGAAGATTATTATATATTTCCGGTGCTGCTAATAATTGAGCAATGTCTATTAGTGGTAAAAGACTTGCTATTGATTCTTTAGTAGTAAGGGTAGCATAAAATTGAATTCCTGGCATATGTTTTTTTGCCCAGACAATTAAATCTTCAAAATCTTTTATATCACGCTGATTTACTTCATCATATGGATACAAATAAACCTGCTTTGGCAGTAACCCTTTGTCGCCGATCGTTTTTAATATGGATTTATACCAATATATAAATTTTTCCTTCCAATCTTCAGACATAAACTTACCTCCCTTATATCCCTTTTTTAATTGTGGTGTCGAATAATCTAAAGAAAGCAAAATGATATCAAATCCCTTGACATAATTGAGGTAATTGGAAAAAGGTTCAAAGTCGTTAGATTCAAACGTAGGTATAACTTTCGGTGGAATTACAATAGTATTTATGTGATGCAATCGCAGATCGTTTACAGCCTCCGTTTTTCTGCCTTCCAACATCGGATAGGTAAGATAGGCCCATACATTTGCATTTAAGTTGATAGGTGTTTTATCAAACAATTCTAAAGTTCTCGATTCAACAATTAAAGAGTCAGTCTGGCCTTTAGAACACAAAAGAATCTGAATTCTTGAATTTCCAGGCTCAATTCCGTTAATTTGAAAGATAAACATTGCTGATCTCCCCGATTCGATGGAAATAGAGTTATTATTTAAACCTAACAAAGGATCTGCAACCTTCTGATAATTTGCAGAAGGTATGAAGGGGACACTAAATAACTTAATAGTACTTACATTAATATTTGAATTTAATATCTTGAAGCAAATCTGTTGAGGATAAAATTGATTATTAGTAATAACAAAAGAACCATACTGTACTCCATTTTTAGGAATTAAAAACTGGTAGTTCAAAGCGGAGGAATCTTTTTGCGGAAAATGATACTCATTTATACTATCCCAAGGACTACATTTTTCTAATACAAAGAGTGTGTTAAATTGACGCTGTAAATTAGCCGCGTGCTTTTGATACAGATCTTTCTTTATACTCACCAAGCTGTCATTTGCAAAACTTTTATTGATAAGGCGTTGTTTTATTGCCAAAGTGTTTCCAATGTTTATTTGTTCCCTTGTTTCATTAAGTACTAATTTTTTGGTGATATACATCAAATTTTTTCGTTCAAAGTCGCTGATTTGCAATGAGTCCGTTACCTGTTGTATGTCAGATTTTGCAATCAATTCTGGACTTAACGAAGAATATTTCGTCGCTTTTTGAACTTCAATCTCATCACAAAAAAAAACTTTCCCATTTGGAATGACTTTTAATAATATAAACCGAGCAGCTTTATTGATATTATTCAAAAAGAAATCTTTCACTTCATAGTTCCCTGGGGAATTATCGGATTCTGCCATTATATCTCCCATATATTTAAACTTGATATTATCAGCACTTAAAAAAACGTATATGTTTTTAGGATAGTTTACGTCTACCTTTGTTTTTCTAGCTGTATTGAACGAGACACTTCCAATTGGTTGAATTTCCCCAAGATCGATATCAATTGAAACATCCGTTCCCGTCCATCCAAGGGTCGTGGGTTGCGCCCAAAAATAGCCTTTCGTATAGATGCCATCCGTTAAGGAGGCTTTATCTTCTGCAGGTGCAGTCCGTTGATAATTGGGCGGTGCTGACAAGCTATAAGTTTTCTGGAATGCTAAATTCTGACATTGAGCTATTAATGGTAAAAATACTATTAATGGTAAAAATAAAGAAAAAAGAACCCATGCTTTCATATTACAAGATTAATGCGTTCCTAACATTTTAAAATATAACGACTCAATTTTTTCCATATTTTTCTTTCGATTACCCATCTCAAAACATTTCTTTTGATTTGTTGGAATACTTTCAATAACTAAATTATAATTAGTATATGCCTGGATTAAGCACTCTGCTAGTGTCTTATAATCTTTTATTGGAAAAAGTAGACCATTTTTTTCGTTTTCAATAAATGACAAATTTGCTTGAATTTTGGTTACAATAGGAAATAGGCCGGAAGCCATCGCTTCCAAAAGACTTAAACTTGTGCCATCTGATAAGGATGGTGAAACATAAATGTCATTCTCCTCAAAAATTCGAATTTGATCCTCATTTGCTATCATTCCGAGAAAAGAAACATCCAACAATAAATCATTTTCCTCAACAAATTTCATCAATTCACTTTTCAAAATTCCATCACCAAGCAATTTTACATGAAAGGGAATACCCGATGCTTTTAATATAACAAGCGCTTTTAAAAGGGTCACATGATTATATACCGGTTTAAAACTTCTATTACATATTATTTTTAATTGTTTGGCAGGTTCTTGCATACTTCTATCAAAATAAAACTTTTCGAAGTCAATTCCGACGTTGATATTTTTTACTTTATTTTTTGGAATTCTTAGCGATAGTGCTTTTTCTTCCAATTCATCTGAAACAACGTTTATATATTGACACCTTGAAAATATTAATTTCAATAACTTCTTCCATATTCTTGATTTTATTGATACATTCAAATCACTGCCATGTACGGTCAATATGGTTTTGGGATGATTTATTAATAAAGCAGCGAGTCCTCCACTGGTAGCATAATGAGCGTGAACTATGTCTGGTTTTATTTTTTTTACCAAGGTTCGAGCAATTATGGCAGAAATAAAATACCTCCATTTCTTAGAATTTAATTTATAATCTTTTTCTGATCCACGCCAAGCGTTTAATGTTGTAACATTTCTGTCAGGTGACGGACTTAAGGCGATAAAATAAATTTCCCAGCCGTTATTTTTGAAATAATTCAAATAAGGCTGGACGTGATCAAAAGTGCCAGAAGCAATATAGCAAATTCTCAAATTGTCACCTGCTTTTGGAGCCATGAACGGAATTCATAGGCATTTTATTAATATTTATAATCTTTTGAACACATTTAAAAAAAGTAAATATCAGCGAAAATCTTAATCCTCTCGTCCAATATTTTAAGTACTGTTCGAACATTGGATCTTTTGTAATGGTCATTAACACCTTTAGCATATCTAAATGTAACTGATGATAAAACTTACTTGATATGCTTCCTTCCATATCATAATAGCTCCAATGATAGAATTTATATTGCTTGAGTTGCATTTTCAAACCGGCAAGATAGGATTGAAATTTTTCCAAATTGTTGATTTCTACTCCATAATCATACAACCCATATAGCGCAAATATTGCACCGTTTAACTCACTTTTTCCGGGCACATAAAATTCCTGTATAAATTTATGGCCATTAATGTCCGAAGTAATAACTTTTGATTCCATAAAAATAACTGCCTTCTCAATGGAACGCAATGCGGTTTCCGAATTAATTAAACCTAAACGCCGCACTCTAACTAAAAATGAAATTGCCAACCCTTGGGACATCCCTGACGGCTTATTGTCAGCCAAAGGATGCCCCGATTCAACGGCGAAATTATATCGCCATGAGCCGTCATTATTTTGAGAATCAATCAACCACTTAGCAATTTTTTTTATATCCCTTTCTACCTCAAGATTTGTGTCACGGCGTTCTAATAATCCTAATCCATAGTTAATAATAGTTGTATAAAAATAAACCGGATGTTTTCCATTCAAATAAAAAATAGGAATACCTTCTACAACCTCACCGGGATAGTTCCCTTTTTTTATCATTTTATGGACGTAGTAATAAAAACTGTTTTCCGCTTGAGGCTCCAAACGCACATGCCAATAATCTTCTTTGCCAATCATTTCAAAAAAAATTTGTTTAAGGCCGTAATTTAATTTTTTTAAAATTTGCATCTTTCTTTGATATTCACAAATTGGTCAACATCTCATTAAAATCTCCACCGTGGCTCGCAAGAAGATGTTCTTCATATTTCATCGTTGTAACTCTTGTTAAAGCTTCGGCCATTTGGTATGTATTGTCGACATCGACTTTATAACCGTTCTTTCCGTCAATAATAACTTCTTCAATAAACGGTACACATTTGGTCGCAATAATTTTTCTTTTAAAATAAAGCGCTTCTAGTAACACATTCGGCAAACCTTCCATTCTTGATGAAAGAACAAATATGTCACAATTTTTAATGTAAGGATAAGGATTAGGTATAAAACCTTCCAGATGAACATTGTCGCAACTATCTGCAATAAGTTGGATTTTTTTGGCATACTCGCCCTCTAATCTACCGAGAATATAAAGATTTGCGTTCGGAAAAGACATTAAAAAATCTTTAAAAGCATTTATCAATACATCAAAGCCCTTTATATGTATTACACTTCCTATCGCAAGAATTTTAAGAGAATTCGAATGCTTAAATGGAGAATCAATATCCTTTGCTTTTAAATCAATAAATTCTCTATCCAATGGATTTATAAGGGTAAATACCTTTTCCTTTTTCAAGTTATATGTCCTTATAGCTTCAATTCTCATGGCATCAGTTTGCGTAATAATTATTGTGGCCCTATTATACAATATACGTTCTAAAAGTATAAGAAATTTAGACTTTAAAGTTTTATACAATTTGTTAGATGGCATGCTGGGTATTCTTACTACAGATTTGAAATTCAGAAAACAACTCAAAATCAAGATCAACAAGGATGTATGAACGAGAGAGGAAAAAACATAATCAGGTTTTTCCTTTTTTATCCATTTATACGCTGTTAGGAAAGCGAACTTTACACCTTTCTTATTTAATGAAATTAAAGGAAAAGTATCAGTAATACGATCGTACAGTTCTCCCTTCCCTTCGCCCACAGTCAGAAAAACAATATTATAATGAGTTATAGGCAGCAACTTTGCCAATGTAACGGTCACTTGTTCAGCTCCTCCGCAACGTAACGTTGGTAAAACAAATACGATTTTCTTCATTCGAAATTATACTTTGCTAAACTTCTTTTGAATTGTACAATCATTTCTCTGCACATTTTTGTAACTGTTAATATTATTCGATTTAATTGTCAAAATAAAAAAAAACCAAATAAATTCATTTCCAGTAACCAAGGAAAGATTATGGGTAAGAGAATTTCCCATAAACACTAAAAAACAACCAAAGAAAGTAACAGAAAATGCATTCATATTGCCGATACTATTTACAAAAATTTTAAAAGCGTAAGTAAGCATACGGAAAAACAAAATAATAACAGTTACCCCACCTAAAAGCCCAGAATATATAAACGCATTCAAAAATACATTGTGAGGCGCGAGCATAATTCCAATTTTTGATTGCATGAACGCTCTGTATTCATTGATACCGCCAAACCATATGTGGTTCGAAATAAAATCAATTGCATAAGCATATAGTGCACTTCTATTTTCATCAGTTAGTTTCTGGTACCGGCCTATTTCGATATCCTGAAGATATGGATAACTCAATATAATTGTGAGGGTAATTAACAATCCAAAAAAAATCTTTTTGGCGTTTTTAACTTTGTATGAGTAGGCTAAGAAAATAAAAAAAAGCAACATTAAAAGAGAAGATCGCTGTTGAGTAGCAAAAACTGCAAATACTCCTAAAGAAAAAAGTAAAATGTAAAACACTTTTCTAAAATAAGTCTTCGAAATATTCACCTTGTGTAAAAACAGAATAGCAAAAACCGAAGAGTAATATCCATTCGTCACAATATTGCCAAATAATCCATAAGTACCTACTGATAGTCCTAAAGCGTCTTCGTCGAGGAAGGAATCAGGATCGGTAGTATTCTTAAATATGGCATAAAACTGGGAACCAATATCAAAGAATTGAAGAATGTTTACTATCACGTTTAAAATCCCTATCACTATCAACAAATTAATAACAAATTGAAGATCCTTCTTGCTTTTGATTAAACCCAATGCACCCACCATTATGAAGCAAATTAGGAAGCGGGATAGAAAATACTTTCCGAAGTTAAAACTGTAGAACTGATTGGTAAATATAAGATTAAACAAAAAAAATAATATAAACAAAAAGTATAGTCGAAGTTCAAAATTATCGAATATGGCGAATCTTCTGTATTTTAGAATTAGGTAAAATACCATGATTAAGGCCAGATAAATTCGCAGAGAAAATGGTCCTATAATAAATCCAAAAAATAGCATCGAACTAATAAGGAAAAGACCTAACAATATTTTTTCAAAAGCGTTCATGATTTTCACGAGATGATACTCATGAATTTTTTATAACTTTCCTCGACACTAAATTCAGTTCGAATTCGATTCCCAGCCGCTACACTGTGAACTTCGACCATTTTATGGTTATCAATATAAAATAGCATAGCATCCTTAATCTCCTTTACAGTAGGACGAATAAGCTTTCCACTAATACCGTCCTCAACATAGTGCGCCGTGCCATTGTCTTTTGAACAAATTACAGGCATCCCATATGACATCGCTTCAATTTGTGAAATTGATGCTGTTTCGCGTTCGCTTGGTAAAATGAAAACGTCCAATGCCAAATAATACGACTTTATCTCGTTTTGAGGCAGGTTTTTCAAAATATTGATTTCACTATTTAGATTCAGGTGCTTAACTTTTTCGGATATCAAGTTATAAAAATCTTCTTCTTTATCAGTGCTTCCTATTATTGTTATAGTAAAAAGTTTTTTCATTTTTTTCAATTCAAGAGCAGCGTCAATAAGTAAATGCAAATTCTTTCTCTTTTTATATTTGCCAATGCATAAAAAATTGATCGCCTTTTCTCCTGCCTTTTTTTGTATTCCTAATTTAGGAAAAATAAAAAAAGGCAGAAAGTCGATGTATTTTAACTCAATACGAGGTTTTTTGTCCACGAAATATTTTACCGGTGTGTACCATCGAATTTTAAAAATTCTATGAATAAAAAAATCATGAATTTTCCTCGATATACTGAGAGATTCTACATATTTCGGACCTTGCGTGTAATAAATCAGTTTCACTTGACGAAAGAAAAAATAAGGAATTAAAAACAAAGAGAAAGTAGAGTTAAACCCACCTCTTAATATTATAACATTTGGCTTAATGCTTTTTAATAACCTATAATATTCTGAGATTTTGGGGATTGCTCTCGCAACATATGAGTCATTATTGTCTTGTATCCTAAAAAACTTTTCTGTCTTTTTGGCAATAGGAATTAGCACGGGATTAATTAACGAATGGTCTTCACTAGGCCCGATTCTCACTACTAGAAAAGAGACGTTATGCCCCTCATCCTTTAGTTTTTTAACAAGATCAATTTGGTTAGAGTGAAACCTTGGAGCAACAAATAAAATGTTCATATGGTTTAGTAACAATTAATTTCAACAGCGAACCAACTAATTAAGAACTTTCCTATAAATAAAAGTTTTTACTATTTTATCTTTAAGTTTTATCGGCAGGTTGTCTATTATCATTAGAGTAAAAATTTTGTTATCACCAATGAATAATGGATTTCTTTTGCTTGTAATAATGAAAAAGAAAAAGAATGCGAAAATAACTGTTGAACTTATAAACGCAACAAGAGGAATTTCTAAATTCTCAGATAGAATTAAAATGATTGCAAGCGCGATTGCAAGTACAACTGATGCTTTCAATGAATTGATATGGACTCTGCCGAAGGCTTTTAACGAGAAAGACAAAACGTTTCTCAATTTGTAACAAATTTGAAAATAATTGATAACTGTAGAAATGAATACAGCAAAAGCAACTCCCACGATCCCATATATTTTCGCACCCATATATGATAAGGATACAACTAATATTGAAAAGACAAATTGATAAAATGCGCCCCAATATACCAAACCTAATGATTTCAAAAACGACTTATTAATTTTAGTAGCAAAACGAAAACTTAACCCTAAAATCAATATTTGAAAAGGAAGAATGACCTGACTCCAATTCGGGCCTAAAAGAATTAATATTAAATATTTAGCATTAGCAATGCAAAAAATCGAAACTGGAATTAATATGATGAAGCAAAATGTTATACTATATATATAAAACTTTGCCAATTTTTTTCGATTATCTTGCTTAAGAGACAGAACAGGAAAAAGCACATTATCGAAGATAGCTCCAAAAAAACGAGCAGGAATAGATAGAAATTGAAATGCCCTTGAATAAAAACCTAAGCTAGCTGGCCCCAATAGTTTTCCTGTAATTATATTATCTGAGTTTTCGGCAAAATAGTTAAAAAGCGTTGCTAATGTATGGCCGGAACCGAAAAAAGATAGTTGCGATAATATAGGTTTATTGAGTCTTAATGAAAACTTTGGAAATTCAAAATATATTAAAAGAAAAGTATACATCAGTAATTGGGCAAACTGTCCATAAATTAATGACCAATAACCGTAACCGAAATACGCCAAAAGGATGGCAACAAGGCCGAACCCAATGATGTATGAGAAGGAATTACATTTTACAGTTATATCAAATTTCAGTTTTCGCTGTAGTAAAGCTTCCGAGACGCTATTAAAACTTTTAATCGGGAAAAACAAAGCAAAGAATTGAATAGGTTCATTCAACTTTTCGATATTAAAAAAAACAGAAATTTTCGGAGCAAAAAAATAGAATAAAAGAGAAAAAGCCAACCCGATACATATAGCAAATGAATATCCGATAGAGATGTGTTGAGAAGTAATTTCCTTTAGTTGCACCAGGGCTGCGCCAATTCCTAATTGAGTAAAGACAAAGGTGAAATTTACCAGAATCATAATTATTCCTACAATTCCAAAATCCTTCGGAGTCAAAATACGAGCTAAAACCCCAATAAAAACAATTTGAAGGATAATTTGTAAGGATGATCCCCCAAACATCCATATTACTCCAGATACGGCAGATTTAGGAAGACTCGTTTTTTTCAATAGTTTGGCTTAAGATTTAAAGATTTTTACTCCCTTTGCATTATTTCTTAAGTTTAATATCGCAATAATAACTCAAAAACCAAGTAACATAATTAAGAACACCTGTTCTTAAAGGCGTATTTGGCTTATAGCCAAAATCTCGTACTAATTCTGAAATATCTGCAAATGTTTTATAAACATCTCCAGGCTGTAAAGGAAGCATTATTTTTATAGCCTTCTTATTAAGTGCTTCCTCAATTGCTGCAAGATAGTCGGTTAACTTGTAGGGAGACGCACTTCCAATATTGTAAATTCTGTATGGCGCCTTCGGTGTACCGGTACTAGCTTCAAATCTTGGAAGACAATCCAAAACAGCAATCACTCCTTTAATTATATCATCAATATATGTAAAGTCTCGGAACATTTCACCATAATTATAAACGTTAACTGGTGTTGCCTCTTTGATAGCTTTGGTAAAAATATACATTGCCATATCGGGTCTGCCCCATGGACCATAAACGGTAAAAAATCTAAGACCTGTAGTCGAAAAATTAAAAAGATGGCTATATGTATATGCCATCAGTTCGTTTGATTTTTTTGTTGCGGCATACAGTGAAATAGGACGATCTACTCGGTCAGACGTTGAAAGTGGCATCTTTTCATTATTGCCGTAAACACTTGAGGAACTTGCATAAACCAAATGTTCAATCTGATTATATCTACAAGCTTCAAGAATATTAATAAAACCATTTATGTTAGAATCAATATAAGCTTGAGGATTTATTAGACTATATCTTACACCAGCTTGAGCGGCGAGGTTACACACTTTATTAAATCTATGATTTTTAAACAGTAAAAAGAGAGATTCTTTATCTTCTATATTTAGTTGTATAAAACTATAGTTCACGAATATTGAGCTATCGATCAAATTACCGTAAACTATATCCTCTTTTTCAATACCTTGTTGTTGTAATCTCGCATACTTTAGATTCACATCATAGTAGTTGTTAATGCTGTCTAAACCAACAATTTCATTTCCTCTCGCAACCAGTTCATTTACCAAATGAAATCCTATGAAACCGGCGGCACCTGTTACTAAAATTTTCATTAATTCGTTCCTCCTAATTTTATTCTTTTCGCAGTATATTTATCAATTTATATTGCTTGCAGTTTTTCAGTTAACTACAGAAATCGAATGAAAAAAACAAATAGTTATTATATGACAGTCAGGTACTAATAATCCTTTTCCACCAACTTTTTTTTGTTTCATCCTCTGTGTATCCATATCCATACCCATACCCATATCCATATCCATATTTTCCAAACCCTTTTCCTTTTATACCGTTGAATACAATAGCTGGATTTTTAAGGCCTTTCGTCTTTAATCTTTCCGCCAGCTTCTTTAAAAATATTTTTGGAGTATAGGAATCCCGTACTACATACAGACTTACATCGCACATTGGAGATAGAATAAACGCATCTGTTACAGGATTTACCGGCGCCGTATCAATCAGGATAAAATCGAAATGACCATTCAGGTATTCCAACAATTCCAGTAACCTTCCATTCGAAATCAATTCTGAAGGATTAGGTGGAATTGGGCCTGAAGAAATTAATGAAAGATTTTGGGTTCCCGTCGATTTTATAATTTCTTCAATGGTTGCTTTACCGATCAGATAATTAGAAAGTCCGACATGCCTTGAAACATTGAATTTTTCACTAAGTTTTGGTTTACGAAGATCTAGTTCTATCAGTATCACTTTTTTATCCATTAATGATAGACTCATGCCGAGGTTAATCGCAATAAAACTCTTTCCTTCACCACTAATGCTCGAAGTAATCATGATTTTTTTATGGGCATCATCAACGCCCATGTAAGTCAAGGAAGTTCGAAGCTGCCTGAATTGCTCAGCAATAAAACTCCTCTTTCCTTCCATAATTACGATTGGAGCTTTAGAACGATCATAAATTACATCTCCGAGAATTGGAATATCGATAAATTTTTCAATGTCAGACTGGCCCTGAACAGTGCGCGTAAATATGTCCTTAATGTAGACAATAACAACTCCAATAAAAAGCGCAGCCAATACTGCAGCTAGATATATCAATTTTTTCTTCGGGCTTACAGGAATATCGCCTGATTCTGCTTTATCAATTACCCTGCTGTCAGCAACTGCCGATGCAAAAGACAACGCTGTTTCTTCCCTTTTTTGAAGTAAGAAAGTATAAATGTTGTTCTTAATAGCCTGCTGCCTGCTAATGCCAAGCAATTCCCGCTCTTTCTCAGGAATAGTTTTAAGCATTGCATTGTATTCATTATTTGTGCCGATGATGTCGTCTCGTCCCGCCTCAAGATTTTTTCTTTGACTTTTGATATTTTCCAAAATCTGAGGTCTTAATTTATTAATTCCATCAACCAGGGAGACCACTGCGGGGTTATTTTCAGGAACAATTTTTTTTGTTTGTGTATATTTTAACTGAAGATCGGATAGCTTTTGCAAAAGATCGGCAAGCATCGGATCTGCAAGACCGGCAGTTGAAGGAACCAGCGATGACCCATTTGATGTAAAATTGCCTGTTTCAATACTCGTTGGAACAATGGCTCCAATATCGCCTTTACTGTTTATATAGTGTTCTACCTGATCAAGCATGGCTAATTGTACATTGATGTCACTGACCTTTTGATCATTTGCAGCTACTGTTTGCAGATATATTTGCCCCTGGGCACTGATATCAGTTATTTTATTTCTCGATTTGAATCGTTGAAGATTTCCTTCCACAGAATCGAGGTCGCTTTCTACAAATTTAAGTCGCTCATTTACAAACTTTAAAGTATTGGAAGCAAGCATATTTTTGTCCATTATCGAAGCCTCAGTATAAACCTTTAACAAATTATTTAAAATATCTTCCCCCCGCTTCGGTACTTGTCCTTTTATGCTAAGATCTATAACTGTAGATTGTTTGCTGGAAGGAGATATATTTATTTCATTCGATATATTATTCGCCGCTTTCTTTACTGTTGTAAGAGAAAAATAAAAATTGTTTTCTTTATTGCCATCTGATTCTTTCGACAGGTGATAATATTTATTTGGAAGAAACCTAAGAACACCATACGAGGTGTTTACCCACTGATTTAAGGGGTAATCTAACTTTTCAATATTAACTGTTTTTGAATTGTTATCAAACCTAAATGGCACCTTTTTTACAATTTCAATTGAATCAGGATATTTTGCTTCGATAACGATCGGGGAATAAAGATATGCGGATTGATTCAAAACTCTACCTTGTGAATAAATTGGTGCATAAAGATGCAAGTTCTTCACGACCTGTTGCATCAGCGTTTTCGATTGTAAAACCTCAACCTCATTTTCAACATTCTTTTTAGAGCCAAACATATCGAACGCCTGCAACAGATCATTTGCGTTTGCAGGT
>JACZCT010005723.1_pt1 | contig 24776 bp, 26 predicted proteins | sample 8641871 | NCBI WGS metagenome assembly JACZCT01 (sample SAMN15324604, study PRJNA640507) | soil metagenome | isolation source: monocropping sugarcane control | place: China: Luxin town, Laibin City, Guangxi Province | collected 2019-07-25 | depth 10cm m | reverse complement strand
TCCCTGTAGGTACCTGTGGATACCAATCATTTCACGAATTGCCGAAACAAATACGAAAAGAAATTATTGAGCATTATAAACAACAACAAGCTCAAAATGATCAATCAGCATCTAAAAAAAGAAGAACATTGAAAAAAAATATTTTTTGGAAATAACTATTCTTGAAAAATATTGTTGCAAATTGAATTTTAATCTTGAGATACTGTAATAGATAAACTGTTATTAAAAAAGGAGATTCTATGAACAGTAAAAACATGATAATATTGATGAGTATTATCTTTTTTTCTTGTGCACAAATGCTTTTAGGTGTGTCGGCAAAGATTATTTTGAAAAATGCTTCAGCTTTTGATTTTGTCTATAAACGATTAGATGCGGCAGATAATTTGTATAAACATGGGCAAACTACACCACATGACTACGAAGAAAATCTTATTGTAGCAGGAAGTGGTAAAATTATTCCTATTGGAGTTCGCAGGCCGATTCGGCTTTCAATTAAACGTCATGGATATGGTAGTAGCATGTCTGCATGGTTTGATGTACCAAATCCAGAAGATCTTGTAGATGAGCAATTAACCCTTGATCAACAAGAAAACTATAAGAAAGCTATAGATCAAGGAAAATTGCCAATCATTACGGTAAAATCGAGCATATTGGGAGGATGGAGTTTTTATATTGGGTACATTAACTAAATATGATTAAAAAGAGGTATTGTTTTTATACAATACCTCTTTTTAATCATTTATTCTTGGTTGCGATCATTCTTTTTTTTGAGCTTTGCGCGGTCTTTTTTAAGAGCGGCTTTCTTTTCAATTGCTTGCGCAATAGCGCTATTTACATGTTTTTCTGTTAGCGAACCCTCAGAGCTTGCAGCAGCTTTTTTAGCCATGATAATGACCACATCTTTGATTTCTGCGTGCGATAAACCCGCAATTTCTTGAGCGATTTCATTAATGCGCTTATTGGTAAAAATTGAACCAGATTTGCCGGTGAGTACAAAATCGCCCACGGCTTCATCAGATAGATATTCATTGATATATAGCTTGAGAAGATCTTGGCGAGTTTTTTCACCGGGTAACGGCATCTTAACGCGTTCTTGGAAGCGGCGGCCCATAGCAGGATCCATAACATAGGCATGATTTGTTGCTGCAATCATCATAAACTTATTACTGCCGCTACCCGTTGCAGCTAATATGTGATTGAGTACTTTATAATGATCAGAATCGGGTTGTAACATATCGCGGTTAACAAAAAGGGCATCAGCTTCATCGATAAATAAAATAACGCCATATGTGCTTTTTTCTGCCAGTTCTAAGATTTCATCAAAATACTTAATACCTTCAATGCCCGATTGCAATAATGATGCTGCCGTAACGCACAAGAAATCCATATCGGTATAATCGGCTAAGATCTGAGCAAATAACGTTTTACCCGTTCCTGGCTTGCCATAAAGTAAGAGATTATCATAGGTCAGTTTTCTGCCTTTACGTATGTTATCACGAATATTTTTTGTTTTTTCTTGAATTTCTTCAAGACGTTCTTTCACCAATTCATCAAAAATCATGGCGGGAGTTTTATATGTAGCACGTTTGCGCTGCCAACGATCATACCAGCCGTATTTTGATCCTGGTTGTAAAATACGTGGTTTGGGAGATAGAAAATTTTTCTCAATGACTTTCTATGCCACGCGAGCGCCATAAAAGCCTGATACGCCAACAACGAAAAAGAGCGCAATAGGATAACCAAAACGGATGGCATTTTCAGAGTTAAGTAATGTACCAACAAACGTTTGCCACGTTTCTTTGAGTTCTAGAGCTTTATCTTCTACTGATCCATTAAGATTCTCTATAAACGTTTCTGCCCCTTTTTTTACAAATTTTTCTATAGTGGCGTCTGATATTTCAATTGCTAGGGGGTTGTTTGGATCAGGCATAATAGTTTGATTTATCACGTTAACTTTATCAGGATAGTAATAAAGAGTGGCGGATTGATTTGCAGAAGGCTTAGGAACGGAGGAATTATCATAATCGATCAGCGATCGATTACCGATAAGATTATTCGATTCAATCCATAGAGGCGGCATTAAGGCTATGGTAAAAAAAAATATTTTTTTCATAAAGATTCTTCTTAAAACAAATACAAATATATAGGATATTGCAAATAATAATTATATAGAAAAAAACAATAAAGGCAAGTTTGGGATATGCAAGTTGTATTATTATCGAGAGTTTTCTATTGATTTTAGGAGTTTATGAACTTCGTTTGCCAGTTCTAGTTGTTCTACTAAAATATCTTCTTGATAAAAAGCTTGATATAGGCAATATAATCCAAGGGCAGCAGCACTTGCTAGTGAACTTGTCGACATAAAGCCTTGTAAAAACAATTCTCTTTTTTTTAGTGGAATATTGTGTTCTAGAGCTAAGTAGTTGAATTTTTCGCGTATCAAAGGAGATAGTTTTAATGGATCAATAGTCCATGTCTGTATATATTGCATATTATCTATATATTGAACCTCGTGTGATTCAACAGTTTCAAAGCCGAATTTTTTTAAATATCGTTTTTCTTTGGATGAAAATTGCTTATCGGGAAGATTTTCGCCTCGTCGAAGAATTTCGACCCATGAATAAGGAATGGAGATCTTTTTGAATTTCTTTAGCGTAAATTCAGCATATTGTTGCAAAAAGGTTTTAGCAGTAATAAAGCCAGCAAATCCAAATATGCCCGTTAAAAATAATCCGGCTCCTAATAATTCACATTTCTTTTTCCAGATATTTTCAGGACGTATAGTATTTTCGATAACCTGTATATGCTTTTCAACTAAGACTAATCGTGAATGAATGAATGCGTTGCCATAATTTTTTAATGATGATGAATTATTTTTATATATACGGTAAAGATCTGATAGATCAATGTATTCATACTCATGTAAACAGGGAGCATCAGAATTAAACAAGTTATTTGCGGATAAATGATTAGTGAAGATGAACAAGCCTAAGCTCAATATAATTTTTTTCATAAATAGGGGTTTCCTAGGTTTGAATGCATAGCTTTTTTAATGCGTTTCCAATTAAAATGAAAACTGAGTTAATAACAGAATACCCCATTTGTAAGGAATTACAAATGGGGTATTTTAAAAATCTGATGAAAATAGAAAAAGATTTTTACGCAGTTCTTGCAGCAGCGGCAACTTTTTTAGCTAATTTGCTGATTTTGCGTGCTGCAGTATTAGGATGAAGCAAGCCTTTGCCTTTTGCGCGGGCAATTTTTGCCTCTGCTTCAATAAGTAATGTTTTAGAAGCTGCAATATCATTCATTTCAACAGCGGCTACAACTTTTTTAATAGCTGTTTTAAGAGAAGATTTTCTTGCTTGGTTGCGTAATTGGCGTTTTGCTGTTTGTAAAACGCGTTTTTTTGCTGATTTAATATTTGGCATAATCGATCAATCCCGGTCTAAAATATTAGATAACTTTTTTAATTTTGCCTGCTTTTATACATTTGGTGCAGACTTTTGCACGGTGAACATGATTGTGCGCATCACCAGTGATGGTGTAGCGAGTAGTATGAACGTTTGGGTATACCCAGCGTTTCACTCTGTTATTTGCATTACTTACGAGATTTGCTACTTGTGGGCCCTTTGAGCACACTGCGCAGATTCTTGACATGTTGAGGACTCCAATAAAGAATTCATTTAATAGCTTTGTTATTATTTTAATAGTATCAAAAAGATTACTTTTTTCAACGTTTTTACCCCAATCTCCATTATATTCCAATTGAGGAGATCTCATTTTGAGAGTTTTTAGCCCATATTTATAAGGTTATATTATGCAATAGGCGCACTGTTTGATACTTTATTATCCAATAAAGAATGTGTTTCCCGTGGGGTAATGCCCAGCAATTGGTAAATTTCATCAGCCAGCATTGTCTCTTTTTCAATCAGACCAGTAGCTAATTTTTCTAGCTTATCACGATTTGCCTCAAGCAATTGACGTGTTTTTGTATGGTATAACTCTGTTAATCGCTGCACTTCAGCGTCAATCTTTTCAGCAGTTTTTTGAGAATACTCAAAATCTCCATGTTGGCTATAAATAATAGTACCTATTTCAGAAGACATGCCATATTTAGTGACCATATTGCGTACAATGCGGTTTGCCGCTTGAAAATCACTATAAGCGCCGGTTGTTAGAACGCCAAAAATAATTTCCTCTGCAACTCGTCCGCCAAGTGCTGACATTACTGTTGCTTCCATTTCTTCTTTGGTAGTAATATATTTTTCACGTTCTGGAAGAGAATGTGTTACTCCCAGAGCAGATCCACGAGGAATAATGGTGACTTTATGCAAAGGATCAGCTGTTTCTGGTAATAAAAGACGAACTAATGCATGGCCAGCTTCATGGTATGCAATGAGTTTTTTATCTTCATCGGTGAGCATGATGCTTTTTACTTCTTTGCCCAGAAGGATCTTATCTCGTGCTTCATCAAATTCGAGCATTGTTATATAATCGATTTCTTTTTTTGAAGCGATAATTGCAGCTTCATTGACTAGATTTTCAAGATCTGCGCCGGAAAAACCTGGTGTTCCCTGAGCAATTTTCTTAAGATCAATATCTGGTGCAATTTGTACGTTTTTAGTGTGTACTGCCAAAATTGCTTCGCGGCTTTTTAAATCTGGATAGGGAACTGTCACACGACGATCAAATCGGCCAGGTCGTAACAATGCTTTATCAAGAACATCAACACGATTGGTTGCTGCAATAACGATGATTGGCGACGGAGATGTTTCAAATCCATCCATTTCAGCAAGCAACTGATTCAGTGTTTGTTCACGTTCATCGTTACCACCACCCATTCCGCTACCGCGATGGCGGCCTACGGCATCAATCTCATCAATAAAAATAATACTTGGTGCATGCTTACGTGCTTGTGCAAAAAGATCTCGCACACGAGCGGCGCCCACACCCACAAAAACTTCAATAAAATTTGAACCGCTAATGCTAAAAAATGGGCAATTTGCTTCTCCTGCAACGGCACGAGCAAGTAACGTTTTACCATTGCCTGGCTCACCGATCAAAAGTACTCCGCGAGTTATTTTTGCGCCAAGTCGCTGATATTTCTGAGGGTTTTTGAGGAAGTCAATGACATCTGCAAGCTCTTCTTTGGCTTCATCGGCTCCAGCTACTGAATTAAAATTCTCTTTAATGCTTGAAGGCAAGAACATACGTGCGCCACTTTTTCCCATGGTAAAAATATTACCGCCGCCGCCACTGCCAGCATTATTACGAGCACGAACAAAATACCATACAGCCCATATGGCAACAAATAGACATGAGAATAAGAAAAGATACCAAATGCCAACTTGATTACTTGGGGAAATAACTGAAAACTCTACCCCATGCATGCGTAAACGTTCCCAATCATTGGCGTTGTTGCCAATCACCGTTTCAAAACGATTGCCATCGGTAAATACGCCTTCAACATCTTGACCTGCAACATATACTTTTTTGACAAGATCCTGATCTACTTTTTCTAAAAAGGCTGAATATGAGATAACTTGAACATTTCTTCCAAGTTCAGTGAGTTTATGCAATATAAGAAGGATCCCTGCAATCATTATGATTGCAACTAATGCATTCTTGATATTTTTGGGACTTGGCATCCAGGAGTTATTGTTTTTGAATTTTTTCATAGAATAGCATCTGCTTTTTGAGGTTTACGATCAATTTACACCATATGTACGTCTTTTTTTGATGTTTTTAGTGTAGCATATCTATTTAACTTGTCGATTGTAAATGAATGAGCATTTCTTATATAATTATTTTTTCATTCTTGGCCGAGCTCCCCATGTGCAATGACATGAAACATGAGGTTCAGTAACACGGTGACCAATTCGGGTAACTGCAATATTCATCTGCTTTAGTTACGTACGTGATTTTTTTGGTGAGTATATTAAGTGTTTCTATACGACTAGTATGATTGAGGCCTTCATGACTATATAAAAGAAATTTTCCATCGGGAGACCAGCTCGATTCATGTTTGTTACCACTACTGTGAGTTAATTGAGTGTGAGTTTTGGTAGTGCAATCATATACCATAATTTGCATGATACCTTTGATCATTTGGTGATACACGATTTGATTCGTTTTTGTGCAATATGCCGGAGACGTGCAATAGCCGCCATGGGTAATCCGTTGCAAATGACCAGTAAGGATATTGCCGATATAAATTTGTGGGCTTCCCGTTTGAAAATTGGAACAGAAACAAAGATGTTCATCATCCATGAGAATAGGAGAATCATTATTACCACTATTTTTAGTGCATCGTTTAAGCTTATCATCTTTATAGAGATAAATTTGACAATTACCATTGCCGCATGATGCAGCAAAAGTATAGGCGTTTCCACTAGGAGCAAAGTTCATAGACATATTAATGCCATCTACAAAATGAGAGACATTTTTGCCTTGTACAACGGTTTTTTTTCTTTTATTTTTTACTAGTGCAGATTTAAGTTGAATGCTTGTATCAGTATATTCAGAATAAACCAACTCTTGTTTTTGTGTGTTCCAACGAGGAGCTATAGTAATGTTGTTGGAATTAATAAATAGTTCTTCATTCTCACCGTTAAAATCTGCAATATAAATTTTACTGATTTTCTTTCCTTGGGGATTCTTTGCTTCTTTGCAATAGGCAATGTGCGAAGAAAAAATAGGATCGTATCCGGTGAGTGTTTTACGTGCTTGATCGGCAATGGCATGCGCGGATTTACGACAGGAAGATCCTTTGCGCCTTTTTGCGTCTAAGTGAGAGCATTGCATCGTATCATATAGATGCCAATCAATTGCTTGAGGAGATTGTGCGCTAATACACAATGCCAGAGGAGTTCCTGTATTTGCACAATGCTGTATGTTTTTACGCAATTCCTTTTTTGATAGATTAGCATCATAGTGAGTGATATGCGGTTGAAATTGCTCAGTAAATTCTAAATCTTTTTTAATAATATCGGCGATTTCATTAAGTTTATGGTTTGTTTTATCGAGAACTATGATAGCAATCGGCATTTTTGTTTGCTGTGCTCCTGATATGGAGAGTTCGATGTTGTTATTGGCGAATAGGGTAGTGATGTACAAAAATAATGCAAGTAATTTTTTCATGTATGTTCCTGCGCTCATTCTGAACTTGTTGAAGAATTAAGCGTCTTAAAAATATCTAATAAAATGCGCGATCCTTTATCCCCAGCTTCGTTACTCTACGCCGAGGTCCCCGTGTGAAGAAAATCTGAACATGGGGTCAGAGCAAGTTCAGGATGAGCGCAAAAGAAATATTTCGAGAGAAGATCAGAATTGTATCTTAGATATCTCTCACTACTTAAAATTAATATGGAGTTTTCATTCAAGTGTGTTGTCCCAATCAATAACCCATTCTGATATTTTATTGCCTTCTTGGGTATGTGATCGATATTTTGGAATAAAATTGTAACATGTTTCATGGGTAAATGGATTATTACCTATTCTTTCTTCATAGATATCATCAATCATAATATGATTTTGTATATGAATTTTGTTGCCAATTTTATACAGTGGCCACCACTCTATGAATTTTCTACAACGAGAGTCATCTATAGCGACAATTAAACATGAAACATCATGATCTAAAAGTCTTCTTAATCCTTCCTGCCACTGTAATTCATACTCCTCAATGCTCCACCAATCGAGAGGGGAATCGAAATACTCTATACTTTCGTTTATTATAAGCTTACCGGTGATATGATTTTCTTCTAGGTTTTTATTTACTATTGAGATTTTTAAAAGCATATTTATTTTCCAACAACTATTGTTAAATCTATGTTTGTGGTTGCTATGCGCTCACCAGTTTTGTCAAACAATTTCCAAACACCTCCTCGGTGACCATATTTATCTGGACTTATGTAATCCTTTCCATTGGTAAACACCGGCCTGTTATGGGTGTATCCGCATGGATGACCTTTTATTTCTCTATACCCTAATTCTTTTGCTTGTTCTCTAGCTTGCTGATTAGTTAACGGTTGAAAATCATTACGAGCTTCATCTCTTTTTCTTTTCTTTTCATTTTCAGGATCTTCGGGCATCATTCCATTGTTATAAAATTGCGGCCTTATGCAGATTGTATTTTTTGATTCATTGTTTTTATGCCATTTATAACCTAAAAAACTTCCTAATCCTGCAAGGCCAAAACTAATACCTGCAAATTCAGCTGATCCTAAACCAAATGATGCTGATATAGCTAAAATAATGGACGAAAAGAAGTTGTGAGCAGAAACATTACTTTTTGTAACGAAAAAATTATGATATTTTTCAACGCTTAATAGGTATACTTCAACAGGTTCATCTATATGCTCAATCGTAATTGAATTCCCACTTAGTATGTCGCCATTTTGCAATGAATTTACAACAATCCATTTACCTACATCTTCTTTATAGATCTGCTGATCAGAGGCAACGCATATATTTTCATTACCTATAGTTATCGATATAAATCGATCAGCTATTTTTTTAGTAATGTATATTATTTTGTTTTCAACGATATTGGAGATAGTGTCATTACTAATAATAGAATCTCCGATACGTAAATCTTCTATTTTAGTATATCCACTTGGGATTTTTATTAACGTGCCAGCGATAAAGCCTTCTGCTAAGGACTGATTCATGTATAGAAACATACATAATTTTAGTATGAGTACATTTATTTTTATAAGCTTCATGTTTAACTTACTCACTGCTTAAAATTAATAATTAATGGTTTTCCATATGTCCACTGCGGCATTTTCATTGCAAATAATGCTTGACGGGCAGAGATATCAAACATCATCACTCCAGAGCTTTTTACCATTTTTAAATTCTCTATTGTTCCTTGTTTATTGACAAAAAAAGATATATCGCACGCACAATCCGGCGATACACCAATAGGCGGTTGCCACTTTTGTACTAATTCTTTTTGTAGTTGTGCTCCACGCCGCAACGCTTCAACTTCGCGAAAATTGTTTGAAACTTGTGCATTTTTAACCCCATCCTCCATTACATTGCGTATGGGGATCTCGGCAGGAGTGGGTTGCGCAGTTGCTGGTGGAGGTTCTTTTTTTTCTGCAGGTGCGGATGCTATTTCTTTTTTGGGCCTGTCTGCTATAGCTTGAGCGGAGGCAGGTTCAATCTTTTGTGCAGATTCTATTTTCTCTGGTATTACTGGCTTAATGGCTTCAGCTGGAACAGTTTTTTTTACTGGCTCTACTATTTTTTTTGCTTCGACTTTCTTTGCCTTGTCCGACGTAGCCTTGGCAGAATCGGAAGCGATAGTAGTAGCTTTTTCTGTTTGTTTTTTAATTGGTTCGGTTTTTATTGCTTTGGTTATTGTTGTCGGCTTAGATGCAGCAACTTTTGGCTTGTCCGCCGAAGCTTTAGCGAAGGAGGAAGTAGTTATTTTAACTTTGGGGGTCTTCAGCGTAGAGTATTGGAGCTGAGGCTTGAATATTATTGGTATTGAGTAATCCATTTTTTTATTCACGGAAAATGCATACATATACTTATTTTCGCGATAAATACAAAATATCCATAGCAAAACAATCAGATGGATACTTACGCAAAGGCCAATAATTTTAAGCCATAGCAGGTGTTTTTTGTGAATGTTTTTGCGTTGCAAGAGCCACATATTTTATACCGCCAACATATTTAATATCATCAACCAATTCAATCACTGTTCCATATGATATTGCCGTATCTGCCTTTACGTATACGGTTCTTTCCTGATCAGTACTAACAATTTTTTTAATTTCAGCAATGAGCACTGTTTTATCAGAGTATTTTGTTTTATTGAGGTAAAAAGTGCCATCTTTATCAATAAAAACAATTAATTCATCAAGTTGCTGAGCAGCTGTTTCTTGAGCATTACCTTTGGGTAATGTTACTTTAATTGCATTATGTATCGCAGGAGTTGCAATCATGAATACCATCAGCAATGTTAAAGCGGTATCAATGAGTGATGTCATTGAAAGGTCATTGATGACTGATCTTTGCCTGCGTGAACGTCTATAAGAGCGTCGCATGGTTGTATCCTTTCGCGCAATTGTTGTGTGATAAAGGTGATCCTATCAGCTAAAATTATAAGCTGATGTTCCAGTGTTTGTATCTTGTTGTTTAAAAAGTTGAACATAACAAGTGCAGGGATTGCAACGATTAATCCAGCAATAGTGGTAATCAATGCTTCTGCAATACCAGGTGCAATGGTGGCAATATCGGCAATTTGTGCTTCGCTAATACGCATAAAAGAATGAATCAATCCCCATATGGTTCCAAAAAGTCCCAACAATGGTCCTACTGCTGCACAAGAAGATAGAATTGATACATATTTTTCGCTATGCATTAGCACAGAATCGATAGTATTATTCATAGTGCGATCAAATAATTCCCATTCAAAAGAACTGATCTTCTGATGAAAATTTCCATGCAACAGTTCTTTGAGAAATGAAAGGTTTTTGGAAATAAAATAACCGGGAATGGTTTTATGCGCGATAGTTGCAAGGTCCACCAGTTCAAAAACCGTTTTAGTTTTCTGTATTTTTTTATTCATGTCTTTAAGTTGGCGTTCTTTGACGTAAAAAAGTGCAAGCTTACCAATAAAAATGGTCCAGCATGCAACAGACATACAAAAAAGTAATAATAATACGAATTTACTCACCGTATCCGATTGTGCTACCAGCTGCCAGAGGGAGTTGCCTGAAAAAATATTCATACGGAGCCCTTTTTTATATCTCAAACTGCGTGCTACTTGTTTGAGAGACCTCATTTTTAGATGAGGTACATTATAAACGATTTGGTTCGAGTGTAGCAAAAAGTTTGGATTTTTGGAAAATAAATAGAAAGTGCCATTTTTTGTCAATAAAGTTATAATGGATGCAATTTGATATATCAGAATATTTTTGGCTTTACTTCAAGTAGGACTTTATGAAAAATAAGAAGTTTTTGTTGTTTGATATGGTAAAAATAGGATTATTGTATGCTGTTATTGGATTTAGCACAATGCATGCGATGGATCTTCTCACGATTAGAAAAAATACAACAAGTCAAGTTCTAACTTTTAAATCGTTAGAAGGGTTGCCTTGTTTCAGTTTAAGAGGGATAAATAGATTGTGGGAAAAGTTTCCAGAGCACAAGAAACAAAAAATAACACAATTGATTACAGATAGTAATGACGAAAGAATTGTGACGCTTTTTAATGTTGCTACTCAGTTGCCCCGTGAATTGCATATAAAAATTGTGTCATGGCTATTTAAGGGAGATCCTAATAGGGCAACATTCTTTATGAATAAGCCGGTGATGCAGCTTCATCGATGCATATTTTCCCAGCAAGTCATGGATGGCAAGAAATTAACGAGCTTGGTAGACTGGGTTGCGCCTGAATCGCATAAGTTGCAAGCGGTATGCGATATAGATACTATTTTTGAACATTTAGATGACATGGTAATTCTCGATACAGTATTGCAACGAAATATCCGATCGTATGTTCTTAATCGTAAAGAATTAACTGCGGTTTCTAAGGTGCTAGAGCAATTTCCACACATTCAAACTAATAATGAGTATTTGTCGTTGAGCTATGTTTATCGCGATGCTTATACAGCATCAAATATGGTGAAAAATATATCGGTATCTCAGCTATGGGGGTTAATCATTTTGGGAATGTCTTGCGTATCAGCATGTATTGAGCAAAAATTTTGTAATAAAGTTTTGATGCAGTATTTAGTAGAACAAAATAGGCGTAATGATATAAAAAATGAAGCTTTAATGGCAAAATTTCAAGAAACAGGAGAGCAGTTTTTGTTAGAAGATCAATATGAAATAGTGGATCCGTTGCGATATAGTTGGTTTGATTGTACGAAAATGATTAGCCCTCATATATTAATAATTCCGAGTTGTGTGGTAATTAATGAAACGCTTTATTGGAATAAAAGTATCTTGGAAGCGTTAGCGCCTTTAATAACAAACAAGGTTGATTTTGCTGTTATGACAGCTGCTGGAATGATGTTCTCTTTAATTTTTAAAGCTTTGCTTTGTGGTTTATCATATGTTTCACCAATGTTTGATGATCGAATAATGATACATTGTAGTTTTTTAGGAGCTTATGTATTAGGTTGTGTTTTTTACAATCTATGGGATATGAGCATGGTACGAAACAAGACAATTAGATTAAAAGATATTCCCCAATTATTGCATAACAAAAATGTTGTCATTGAATAATCAAAAATGTGATTTGTTGCTATTGCAATTTTTCTTAATGTATCGTAAATGAGATCGTTGTTTATATTCAAAAAAGGAAATAGCATGAAAGCACCAAAATATTTTTTCAACGAAGAAATTGTTGCATTAACGTTACAAAATACTTTTTTTAGAAAAGAAATTTTTACTGGAAACCATAGCCAAATAATTTTAATGAGCGTGGCTCCAGGTCAAGAAATTGGAAAAGAAATACATCATGTGGATCAGATTCTCTTTTTTGTAGATGGGCAAGGTATTGCTATTCTCAACGATGTACAATCAGATGTATTTCCCTATCATATGGTGTTTGTGCCATCTGGCGTTGAGCATAATTTTAAAAATACTGGTCCGCGAGATATGAAAATTTGTACAATCTATGCACCGGCTGAACATAAGCCAGGCACTGAAGAAGAGAAAAAGCCGTAGTATCATTATGGATTCTAGAAATAAGATTTGTATATATACCATTGGTCATTCGACTCGATCAAAAGAGGATTTTTTAGAACTTCTTAAACATTATCAGATTTCAGAAGTTATTGATGTCCGTTCTATACCAAAATCGCGTCATAATCCTCAATTTAATCATGATGAGTTAGCAACTTTTTTGCGCAATCATCATATTGGATATCGTCATCAAAAAGATCTAGGTGGATTGCGTCATACTCATAAAAATTCAATTAATACAGCATGGAGAAATGCCTCTTTTAGAGGATATGCCGACTATATGCAAACGGATGAATTCAAGGAAGGTATAGAAAAGCTTATTGAAATAGCACATCATAAAGTGGTGGTGATTATGTGTGCTGAGGCTGTTCCGTGGCGTTGTCACCGATCCTTGATTGGCGATGCATTGTTGGTTCGCCATATATGTGTTGAAGATATTTATAGTGAGACTTCAATCAAACCACACACGTTGACACCGTGGGCTGTAGTAAAAGGTATAGAGATTACATATCCGTCACAATAAATGTACATGGGATTCTCATGATTAAAAATCAAATTGGTTATGGATTAAAAATTCTATTCATTGGTATTAATCCTCATCCAGGCTCGTATAGACGAGGAGTTCCTTTTTCGAATAACAAAATGTTTTGGTATTTACTAAGTGATGCGGGTCTTTTAGATGAGCCAAGAGAAGTTTTAAAAGATGATGTAAAGCTTAAGCATATTTATGAAAATATCTTTAAAAGTAAGTATAAATTTGGATTAATTAATTTAGTCGATGTGCCATCTCGAACAGTTGCCGAAATAGATAAAACAAAAATAATACCGGGCAGAGATAAGGTTTTGCATGTTATAAAAAAATATAAACCACACATTGTTTGTTTTATTGGTAAAGGCAATTATCAGCTATTTAGCGGATACTCTGATGTTTCTTATGGTTGGCAATCTGATATCGGTTCCTCAAAAGTATATGTGGCACATGCTCCTCATCGTGGGCCGGCAATTGTTCGGATAAAAGAGTTCCGTGAAGTTAAAAAAGCGATGATGAAATAAATTATTGCTTGTTTTTCCCTCCAAATGTAAACGCGTATGCCTTAATTCCTTTTGGACATTGCAAGGTGAGTATGTGTCTGCCATAATCTTCCTTTAAATCAAGAATTTCATACATGCGTGCTTCGTGAACCATTATTTTTTCTTGAGCATTCATATCGCGAGTACGATATTTTTCTGGTATTGGTTTGCCATCAAGTAGAACGGTAAGTTGTGTTGGTGTATCAGACTGCATGACTAAGTAAACATGGTTTGCAACGAAATTCAACTCTAATGAGCTTTCATTGTCATTGCTTTGTATGCAGTCGGCTAAAGCCGTCCATGATCCTTGTAAGCCAACTTGATCATCAGCGAGAATTTCTGTTGTTTGATATATTACAGAAACGTTTTTTTGTAATGAAATTGATTGATGATAACGATGTGCCCGTTCAAAGCCAAGATATATTTCTGGAGTTAATGGCTTAGAGTATGATTCTTGTTCTGCTTTTTTGCAGGGAGGCATATTGAGTAGTGCTCGTATTGCATCTTCCATTTCTACGTAACTACCTTCGCCAAAATGCCTTTTTACAATAGTGCCTTGTTGATCAATTAAATAATGTGCAGGCCAGTAATGATTATCGTATGCGCGCCACGTTTTGTAATCATTATCAAGAGCAACAGGATAGTCAATACCAAACCGATCAACGGCGTTCTTTACGTTTTGCAGATTTTGTTCGAACGGGAATTCGGGTGTGTGGACGCCAATGACAACAAAACCATCATCTTTATAAGATTCATACCATTGTTTTACGTGAGATAATGTACGAATGCAATTGATACATGTGTATGTCCAAAAATCAAGAAGTATTACTTTATCTTGCAGCTGCGCAAGAGTTAATGGTTCTGAGTTAAGCCAATCGGTAATTCCAACAAGCTCGGGTGCTTGCACCATGGGTTGTATGCCTTGAGATTCTCTCAACATATTTAATTCCTTTTCAACTATCATATTTTTTTCCACACTAATCGCAGGAAACCAATACGCGAGTTTTTCCTGGATTATGATGTCAACATGAAATGCAATTGCAAGTGCGCTGGCAATAACGATTATGCCGAATATCTTCCGCATAATATGTGTATATGGAGCAATGCTTGTTATAGAATTTATTATTTTTGATCCACCAAAACAAAATAGAAGCATAGGTATTGCAGCACCGATTGTGTATGCCAGTGTTATAAGAATAGTAGAAAGAGTAGTGTGGCCTGTGACAGCGAGCGTTGTTATTGTTGCAAGAATCGGTCCGGCGCAGGGAGTCCACAATAGGCCCAGTGCAACTCCCAATACAAAGCCGCTGATAAAATGTTCATGCATGGCGATTGAATGTTCTTGTATAAAACTTCCTGCACGTGCAATGCGTTGTGTAAAAGAGGTAAATGCATGTTCAAATGATGGTAATACCATGGTCAAACCAAAAAATATAACAATGCAGAGCGCAATAAAGTGAAAGATATCAGGCGATATGCCTGTCGCTTTAACAATGGTGCTTAATGTGAGCGTGAAAAATGAAAAGCTTAAAATGAGCCCAATAATAATACCCAACGGTTTTTTATGATTACCGTTACTACCGGCAGTAAGTAAAATTGGTGCAATGGAGATTATGCATGGCGAGAAAATAGTAAAAAAACCAGCAAGAAATGAGAAAATGATGAGCAAAAGCATACAAACCTCCTTTTTTGTCAGTATGCCATTTTATACCTTAAAATAGGTATAATCTATAATTTTTTCTTAAAAATGGTATTATAAAAAAGAAATAATATCTGAAAATGATGAAACATTGTGGGGCCAGCTATAAGTTCTTGATTGGGGTCCCCGTGTAGAGTGTAACGGCACATGGGGTAAAAAAATGAAGGTTGCGGTTCTTGTTTCCGGTGGGGTGGATAGTTCTGTTGCTCTCCAGTTGCTAAAAAAACAAGGACATGAGGTGACTGCTTTTTATCTTAAAATTTGGCTTGAAGATGAGCTTTCTTACTTGGGAGATTGTCCATGGGAAGAAGATTTATCATACGTAAGGCAAGTATGTGACCAACTAGAAGTCCCTCTTGAAGTAGTTTCTTTACAAAAAGAATACAAAGATGAGGTGGTAGCTCATACTATTGCTGAAGTAAAAGCTGGCCGGACTCCCAATCCTGATATTTTATGTAATCAACGTATTAAATTTGGTCTTTTTCTTGATAAAATCGATCCAAGTTTTGAAAAGGTTGCTTCAGGACATTATGCCCAAGTGCGCGAACAAGATGGAAAAATTGAACTTTTTCAATCTCCTGATGCAATTAAAGACCAAACCTATTTTCTATCTCATTTGAGTCAAAATCAGCTTAAACGTGTTATGTTTCCGATTGGGCATTTACAAAAAAGTGAATTGCGTGCGCTCGCGCATGAATTTAATTTGCCCAATAAAGACCGTAAAGATAGCCAAGGGATTTGTTTTTTAGGCAAATTTAAATTTAGCGATTTTATTAAACATCATTTGGGAACCAAGCAAGGCTTGATGATTGAAAGTGAAACAGGAAAAATCATGGGAAATCATGATGGTTTCTGGTTTTACACTATTGGTCAACGACAAGGTCTTGGCCTTAGTGGAGGTCCCTGGTATGTTGTTGCAAAAGATTGTGATAAAAATATTATTTATATTTCTCGTAATTATTATGATAGTGAAAAACGACGAGATACGTTTTACGTTAAAGAAATTAATTGGTTATCTGGTATACCTGCAGACAAGAGTGAACTTCTAGTAAAATTGCGTCATGGCGCTCAAAAATATGCATGTGTTATGACTTATGATGAAGAAGGTAAGACGTTAGTCAATATTTCTGGCCAAGACCAGGGTATTGCTACAGGGCAATATGCGGTATTTTATGATGGTGATGTGTGCCTAGGGAGCGCTCCAATGAAGATGAGACATGGTGAAAAAAATTAATCTTTCCCGTTTCACTTTACGAATTTTCAATCATTTGCCGAATAAAGAGAAACGCATTACAGTCCCTACTTTATTTACGATCTCACGGATTGCAGTTGTTCCCGTTGTTGTTATCGCAATGGTTAAAGCGCAGTGGGGAGCTGCCTTTTTTTTCTTTGTATTTGCATGCCTGACAGATCTCATTGATGGTTTTTTGGCTCGTTTATTAAATGCTCGTACATTTTTGGGAGCCTGTCTTGATCCTGTTGCAGATAAATTATTATTGATTTCATGCTTTTCTACGATTGCATTTATAAAGACTCCTCTATTTTCTGTTTCTAGAATATTTGTGTTTTTTGTAATAGCTAAGGAAATAATACAAATTGGTGGTGCATTTATTATTTATTGGTTATGTGGGCATCTTGATGTACATCCCACGCTTTTAGGTAAAACAACTACCTGTATTCAGATGTTTTTTATTATATGGCTTTTTGCCTGTTATTTTTTTTGTTGGATTCCGCTTAAAACATATTACGTAATGCTGGGGATTATGGTATTGTTTATTGGTGCTTCATTTATACAATATGCACGTATTGGTTTACGTTTACTTACTAACAAAAAGCAGTAAAATATGAAAAAGAAATTCATTTTTTTCTTTTCCATTCTAACAATCGGCATTATAAGCGCCTATTGTGTAGGTCAAGAGCTTATTATTAAGCAAAAAACTAAAAAATCCTATGTTTCTCAACAGCAAGATATTGAACTTGATGGAGACTTGGTTGTATGTGGTACTCGCGCATCCGGTGTATTAATTGAGCTTTCAAGAGCAATATTTTTGGTGACTCAGATGGCGGTCAGTAGTGTTAATGATTATGCCTGTGGTGAAAAAGATTGTATGGGCAAGGTGGAGCGCACAGAAAGATATACCAAGAAGGTAAAAATAAAAGAGAAAATAGAGAAATTTATTGAACAAATTGATCAGATGTTGAAATCTCTTAATGCACTGGTTGATGCATTGGATGAATAAAACATTAATGATTTCAACCTGAAAACATTCCTTTGGTCGAGGTTTTTCTTTTGTGCTATACTTAAAAAAGGATGAATAGCTTCATTGAATGAGAGAGATTTATGAATATAACCGGAAAAGTATCATTGTTAGTATTTCTTATCTTATCTTTTTGTACTGTTTCAGTGATAAATGCCAATATATTTCTTGACGCAGCTCGGGTTCAAGTAGATAAAATTATTGATAAGAAACCAGTACATAAGCCTTCTCTTGAATTTAAGCAGGCAGTGATACGGTATATAAAAAATACGGACTTTCATTATTTTCAGAATGCACAAAGAAGTTCTGATGAAAACGTAGCATATAAAAAAGAACTCAGATATTTATTTAAGAATTATGGCACATTTTCTGCCGTTACACTTCTTTCTCGTCTTCGTTCAGCACATCAAACAATGATCAAACAGAATATTAATACAGAGAGTGAGACATATCGCCAATACGAGCAAATATGCAGTGCTTTGCTATTGACGATTTCTCAGGTTTTTTATAATGAAATGCGCAGTCAGATTCTACATGTATTGCACGATATTGATAGTCTTTTGGTCTATTGGTATTATCAACACAATCATCAGATGTATTATTTTTTCCATAAATCGCCTACCAAGTGGATTATGGGCAAGAAGCAAGATAAAGAAATAGCTTACAACATAATAAAACTTGAATGTAAACAAAAAGAATTATACACGTTGTTGGGAGCTTTGACTGAACATGTGCATTCCTTTGCAGCAATTGAAACAACGTATGAAAATTGTTATGCATGGATTGAGAAGTTATTTGAAATTACTTCAGATATAAAAATATCGTCTCCATATAGTACGGATGAATCCCGATTTGATGAATTGGCAGCTGTATTAGGACTTAAACTTAAACGCGTAGGTACATTTAAAGCAGATTACTTAGCATCTATTGCTACAACAAAAAGACCAAATCGACTAGCCCGCAATTGGATATTGTATACCACAGTGCTTGCAGCGCTTGCATATACGACGCATTATAATGCAAAAAATCCCCACGTGATACCTTCGGCCTTTAAAGCCGTACAAGATGAAGCAAGCAAGTTTTTGATCCTATTATTGCATCCGCTTCAGAAGATATATGAAAGAGGTAAGTTAGCCTTTTCTAATGAAAAAAAAGTAGAGAATTCTACACCACTGGATGAATTGTCGAAAAAATTAAGTGAAGAGATAGCTTCAAACATGGTAAAAGATATAGAAAAAAATAATATGTCTCAGAAAAATGTAGAAAAAAAATCTAGCATGGATTATAAGGATGATCTCGACGATTTATTGGATGAAACCATAAAAGTTGGTGAGGAAACGATTTCTGATATAGCTGAACAGCTTGCTAAAAGTAATAGCTCTGTTCGTGAAGATGGGTTTAAATATATAGAACAAGCATTAGATACCTATTCTAATTATCAAACGGTAATCAATTTCAAAAAATCCGGAGACCTAGAAAAAATAAAAGAATTGGTAGAGCCAATAAAAATCGACGGGATAATTATTAATCAAAAAGAGGTTGACGAATATAACCAATCATTTAAAAAAGTAACAGAATTTATTGATCAGTTTTCACAAGAGTCGTGGTGGATTACTTCTGGAAGTAGATCCTCATGGATTTATTTGAATTTTGGATTAGGATTAATTCGTGCTGATGATGATTACTTAAATCTACTTCAAAAATACACCGATATTATTGATAAAAAGATTCTTAGATTGTTTCAACTTTCAGCTATGGTGGTCGAAAATCTTGGAAGAAAAGCAGATGGTCTTGTTGAACAGGCAGATGATCTTATAGCACAAGCTAATCGATTAGAAAGAGATGCAGATAAAGTTCTCAAATATGTCGATACAGAATTGAAATATGTAAAAGAACAGCTGCGTGATCATGAACTAACGCTTATGTTTACTTCACTTATTCCGTTAGGTATTACCGCGTTAGCTACAAGTAAAGCCTATACATGGGCAACAACTCGTGATTATTCATCAATACGTATTGCACTTTCAGATGTTAATTCTCTTTTAATAGAGGCAGCAAATGATCTTGATGATTATCATTATGGTAAATTGGTGTATTTAATTTGTAAGTTGCGTCACAAATCAATGTATTTAAAAGATTCTTTAGCAAATGAATTCTTGGATGATGTAGCAAAGCTTGAATCAAAACAATATTCTGTTCAAACAAAACACGGTATTGTTGAGAATATGTTCAATAAATATGCATTCTTAGGCAAAATTGTCTTATAATTTTTCAATTCTACGCTTAATATTTTGTACATGAAGGCTTTATAAAAGACTTTGGAGTCAAATGTTTTTTTAGATAATGCTTGTGTAAATGTAAATAAGGCCTGCTATAATCTGTGGTAATGTACATGCCGTATGCTATAGGCAAACTTTTTATTGGTAAGAGGACATTATGAAACTATCTATTAAGCGAATATCAACTTTCTTCTTTTTATTTTTTATATCGACAACGCCGTCCACATTTTGTGCTGCGGCAAAGCCTCAGATTCAAATTAAAACAATTTCTGAAGCTGCCCATTATCTGAATGTTATCATAAATGATGTTTCATTTCTTGATAGCGCCAGTTTGTCTACGTATGAAAAAGAAAATATTCAGACAATGATCTCATGTGCCAAAGTTTTGTATGATAATGCTCGTGCACAAATACTTGATGCTTTATCAGAAATTGATAATCGTATTGCTTATTGGCAATATCAAAAAGATCATCCATGGAATTATTTTGTGAGTAAAAACCCATTAAAATGGGTCACCGGTCCTACGCAGGAAGAAGAAGTAGAAAATAATCTCGATACATTAAAAAGTCATCAAGGAGAGCTGTATGTTCTTTTGGGGCAGCTTTCAGAATTGGGCATTGATTTCAATCAAGGGTATAAAGGTACTTTCTTAATTGATTATCAAAAAGGGTATGAATGGATAGACTCGTTGTTGAATGCATTAGTACGTTTGAAGACAAAAGAATTATCGGGTGATACTAGTACATTTATTGTGCGTGCCCAGAAATTAAGGGCCCAACTGGAACGAGTGCATCAATTTAAAAATGATCTTGTGTCAGATATATCAGAAACAGAAATACCATCATTTATTACTCGTAATTGGCTTAAATCAGGTGCATTATTATTTGGATTAAACTATGGATATCAAAATTATTCGACGCAAATGATGAATGCTTTAACGTATGGAAAAGAAAAAGCCACGAAAGACGTTATCAACCCAGTTGCTGAGACGCTCTGGGATGTTCTGACGCCAGGATGGCGTAAGCCTCGTGAAGAAAAAACTGTTTTATCTGATATTGATCTATCTCGCCAATCAAAAATGGAAGCAGCAAAAGACTATTTAGAGAAGATGGGTAAAAAGTATAAATTAGAAGTAGAGGCTGAAAATGCCTTGCAGAAGTTGGCAGAGAATGATTATTCATTATTCGAAAAGTTTGTAGAAGGTTTGGGTGAAAAGGATTTGGAGAATCTTTCGGTATTTAGTCCAAATGTTTCTTCAGCTATTGCTCAGGGTTGGGTAAATATGATGAAAGATTATGGACGAGGACTTGCTATCGGAGGAAAGGCAGAGGCAGCAAAACAAATTTATGATCTCGTACAATATGCATATGCTCAGCAGAAGCAATATGAACAACAATATGAAGCTATAGGAAGATTAGTTCTTCTCATTCCAGCAATTATTGCAACGGGAGGTACGTATGCCGCATATCAAAAATTAACGGTAAAAAATTATGGTTCATTGCGACGTGCATTAGTTGACATTAATTCTTTATTTATTGATCCATCAAAACCGCTTAATGATGAACAGTATGGCAAGATGATTTATTTAGTGCATATGCTCAAAAAACGTGCAGAAAAAGAATTACCACTCAAAAAAAATCTACGTGCAGATTTTATTGCTGATTTAGAAAAAATTGAATCTCCAGAGCTGAGTGTTGCATCCAAACGAGCAGTTATTGAAGATATGTTTAAAAAATATCTGTTTTTAGGATTAATTCAAAGCAAGTAGGCCTTAGCAAAAGATATTTTTCTGTTATTATCAAAAAAGGTGGTGTTATTTAGCCCAATTTCCATTTCATTTCTATTGGGCACTCGCCTGAAGATATTGAAGGTGGGTAATAGCTGATTCGCCGAGGATAAAGTCTTACAATAACGATAAATTTATTTTTACATCTTAGCGTACGTGAAAGGTCAAACGTGGCAGCATTTAATCGTATTATTATGATTGGTAATTTAACCAGAGATCCTGAATACCGCAATCTTGCTTCTGGACAAGCAGTGTGCCGTCTTGGATTAGCAACAAATCGCCAATTTAGAAACAAACAAACTGGAAGCATGGTACAGGAAGTTTGTTATATTGATGTGGATGTATGGGGAGCGCAAGCGGAAAGTTGCCGTCAGTATTTGCAAAAAGGCCGGCCGGTTTTGGTTGAAGGGCGTTTAAAATTAGATTCTTGGGATGATCAATCAGGACAAAAACGCAATAAACATTCCATCGTTGCAGAGCGCGTTGTATTCTTATCAAATGGCGCAGGTGCAGAAACTGCAACATTTGGAACATCATTAGAAGATGAATCTTCTTCTGGTCCTCAACTTAATCCGAATAATCCTGTGGAGCGTGATTTGCTTGCGCAATTAGAAAAAGCGCAAACACGTGTAAAAGCAACCAAGGTTAAAAAAGAAGAACCTGCTCCTGCAACTGGAGAAATAGATTTCCAGGATGAGCCTCCGTTTGAAGATAATTTACCCTTTTAAAAGCTATACCGTATTTCATTAAAGTGCCTCGCTATAAAAAAGCGAGGCTTTTTTAGTGGTAGAAATAAATACTATCTGAATATCTATTGACTCGGGCGTTGGTATTTTGTAACAATGAAACCAAGGTGATGGGCACAAAAATTAGGGTTATAATGAGAAAATACTTATTTTTAGTTCTTTTTTTGTGTGCATCCTGTATCATTCAAGCATATCAGCTCAATTCGACATTCGATTCTCTTTTTCCCATGACGTGGTATCAAAAGGGTCTTGAAGCGTCGCTTTCAGTATGGCAAAAACTTGTACAGTCTTTCGAAAAAAATGATAATTCAAAAGTAATAGATGATAATTTACTGGGCGTTTTAGCATATATACAATTCTGCGTTAATCGTATGCAACAAGAAAATGTTGTGAGTCTGAATGAAGATAAAGATTATTTTGTTATGGTATTAAATAAAATAAAAGATTTGGTTGGCATGATTATTGTTACACAAGAAAATGAGGATTTTGTTGCGTGTGCACAAGAAATGCTTATGTATATTCAGCAGCGGATATTTTAATAATTCCATGAAATATCTATTCCATAGGCACCACCAAAAATATTCGTATCAAATACTCGTGATCCTGCAATTTGCAAATTATAAAAAAGACCAATTCGATTACCAACATCGCAACCTTCTCGTGCAAAATCATATTCCGCAAGAAAGTTGATGGTATGCATATTCCATCCCTTAAGGCTTTCATCAGAATTGATAATATTACAATCAAAGGGCTCATTATGAGTAGTAAGCCTGCTTTTCTGCTGTGATGCAAATGAATAGGCGGTAGTTACTGATACATTATGGCCGACATGGTCAGCTTTAAAATATAATCCGGTATTAATCAATGGACCGCGATGATCCGAAACATGAGCACATGCCAATTTAATAAGACCTTGTTGTTGTACATCTGTTTTGATACGCATAGCACGCTTTTTATCAATAAAAAACAGTGTATTTAGGTATCCACCAATGGTTACCCATTCATAAAAGCCGATTGAGGCTGCAGTACATAATGGAAATCCCCAATGGCCATTATAGCCAGTTGGCAATGAAAATAGTTCGTTTTCATTACGTTTTTTTCCTGTTGGCGCTAAAAAACCGGTCATAAAGCTAAAATCTATAAAATCAAGTGTGCGTGTTTCCTGATAATTGTGAGTCCATCCTAACCAGCATGAAAGGTCGCCAGCGCCAGCAGATGTCATCGCACATGAATTGAAGCCATAATTGGTAAGAAGCGGATGTATGTTTTGCAATACTGCTTGCCATGCAGAGGTATTTTTATTAGGAAATAGTGTATCATCAGGAGAACGATCTATGAAAGAAATATCACTTATTTTAAGCTTTCTGATAGGTAAATGAAAAAATAAAAATAATCCTCTGGATAAGTTTTGTGCTAAAGAGAGATTTGCTTCCACAATGTTGAAATGTCCATCTATGGAGACGGTAGCAAAATCGGCTCGAGTGGGCAATTGTGCTAAATCTATCAAAAGTTGATCAAATGGATTGCCAGGATTGCTAAATTGGGTGTTTGTATTGAGATATTGAAACGATTGTCTACCATAGATATCAAAAAGAGGGACAAGAACATTATTGCACGATCGGCCATGGGAAGTGGATCCTCCACTCAGAGTTGCATTGAATGTAGTAAGATAATCGTGTTCTAGGCGTGGTTCCAAGAACATATTGGTTGCTCGATAAAAATGCGGATTATCAAGAGCCAGCAAGCACTCAGCCATCATCGTTATGGCGATTATGAGATAGCATATAGGTTTCATAACTTGAATCTTTCATTATTTATATCTCTAAAACTGTACCATAAAAAGGATCTTTTTTTAAGATTGATTGCCGTGATTGTAGTATTTGCTATACTAAATCTATAGATAAAATTTTAAAAACATGCTCATTAAGGGGGATTTATTATGATGAATGACAATGATAAATTTAAGAAGTTTTTTGGATTTGGCGGCAATGAAGAATCAGAAAATACTACTGAAAATAATAGTGAATCAGCTATTAAGCATGAAAAAGAAGCTTTAGAAAAAGCACAAGCAGCCATTGCTGATTGGACAGATAAATACTTGACCTTAACCGCTGATTTTGAAAATTATAAAAAACGCGTCAGTTCTGAAAGAGCGGATTGGGCAAATGATGCTCAAAAACGTATTGTGTTAGATATTCTTGATGTGGTTGATAACTTTGAACG
>JACZCT010133209.1_pt1 | contig 26655 bp, 22 predicted proteins | sample 8641871 | NCBI WGS metagenome assembly JACZCT01 (sample SAMN15324604, study PRJNA640507) | soil metagenome | isolation source: monocropping sugarcane control | place: China: Luxin town, Laibin City, Guangxi Province | collected 2019-07-25 | depth 10cm m | reverse complement strand
TACTCATGGAATATTTTTAAAAAAGAAACAGCAACAATGCGAGAAAAACTGGCTGTCAGTAATCACCTTTTAGCCGGTACGTAAAAATCATGAATTTTTTAAACTACAGACCGAATGAACAGTATAGAGCAGAATTTGGTGCAAAGCGAAATTATAAAATCAGTTTTTTTGTTGATTTACTGTATTATTTGATTGATAAACCCCAGTTTTTCCCTAAAACTTCTATACCATTTTATAAACTCTTTTATCCCTGCATCAAAATCGTATTTGGGATTATAGCCGATCTCCGTTCTTGCTTTAGAAATATCAGCATATGTTTTAATCACATCTCCCGGCTGCATCGGTTGCCGGTTGATTATTGCTTTTTTGTCGAGGTTAGCTTCAATTGTTTTTATTAATTGATTAAGTGTTATCACATTTGATTCACCCAAATTATAAATTTGATAACCCTTAATATGATTAACAGCACACTCGATGCCTTCAACGATATCAGCAATATATGTATAATCTCTTGACGTACTACCATCTCCATATAAAGGAATGGGCAGGCCTTCGTCTATCAATCTGGTAAACTTGTGAATCGCCAGGTCAGGTCGTTGCCGTGGCCCATATACCGTAAAAAAGCGTAAGCAGGTAATATTAAAATTATAAAGATGATGATACACATGACATAAAAGTTCTCCACTTTTCTTGGTAGATGCATAAGGAGAAATTGGATTATCCACAATATCTAATTCTGAAAATGGGATTTTAGTATTGTTTCCATAGATAGAAGACGAAGATGCGAATATCAATTTTTTTACATCGTTTCGCCTCATCGCTTCAAGTAAAAGCATTGTCCCGTTTACATTTACGTCATAATACTGCTCAATCGATTCGATAGAAGGGCGAACTCCTGCTTTGGCAGCCAAATGAATCACAATTTCAATATCATGCTCACGAAAAATTTTATTTAAGGCTTTGGTATCCCGGATATCTTCTTTATAAAAGCTGAAGCGATTACTTTTTTTTAATTCAGCGATATTTGAATCCTTTAATTCAGCCGGATAAAAATCATCAAAATTATCAATACCAATTACAGAATCTCCTTTTTCGATAAAACATTCACTAACATGGGAACCAATGAAACCTGCAGCCCCGGTAACTAAAATATTCATTAATTTTTGTTTTCTTGTAATAGTTGCTGATACATCTGAAAATAACTTTCAGTCATAATTTTCAAATCAAATTTATTATGCGCCGTTTCATAACTTTTTGCGCCAAATTGCTGCCTTAAATTTATATCATTCATTAGCTTCTGAATAGATTGTACCAATTGATAACTATCATGCGGATTTATCAAAAAGCCATTTTCGCCATCACTAATTGCTTCACTTGTGCCGCCGCCCCGTGTAGCGATTACCGGTTTTCCGAGTGCCATATACTCAATAATTGAATTAGAGATGCCTTCTCCATGAACTTTGGAATTGGTCAATAAAATGCCAATGTCAAATATATTCACAATGGACTCTACATCATTTCTTTTGCCCAAAAAAATAATTTTATCAGTATCTTTTTCAGAGACACTCTCCTTTATTTTATTAAAATTATTTCCGTTTCCTACTAACACAAAGCGGATTAAATCATTAGAATTAACAAGAGATGAAGCCGCTTTAATTAAGGTTTCATAATCTTTCCTGTTTTCAAAACCTGCAACCATTCCTGCCACAAAAATATTTTCGCCGATTTTACCAAAAATATCTTTCCGGATAATTTCACGCTCCTTTAATTTTTCAAAGCGCTGAAAATCCATACCGTTATAAATACAAGAAGATTTTTTAAAAGGTGCTTTATAGGCCGCCAATCCAGCTCTTGAATTACCAATAATTTTATTAGAAAACGGGAAAGTTAATTTTGCACGAAGCCAATGCTTATTGAAAATATTTTGCTTGATAGGTGTATCTACAACTATTCCATTAACAAGTTTAATATTTAATAATCTACATGTTGGTACAGCAATCACTGCTGTCATACTGTCCCAACAATGGACTATATCCGGCCTGTAATCTTTACAAGTTTTATAAAATTTAGCGAAGACAGATAAATCTTTTTTTGTTTTTCTTAAAAGATAATGAATACGGATATTTAAACTGAAAATCTGATCATAGTGAACTCTCTTATCCATCAGAACAATTTCAAAATTCACTTCAGGGTTTAATCTGAGGCCTTTCATCAATTCTGTCAATCGGCGTTCTTTACCACCAGCACATAAACTATCTATAAAAAATAATATTTTCATAAAGATTTATTTGCTGTTTAAATCTTTTATAAAATCTTCTATCATGAAATACTGTAGATTTAATGAGCTATCATACCAGTTTAAATCCCTGTCCCAATATCCTATGCAACAATCCGAAGCGCCTTCCATAGGAAAGCAATAACTGATTTCAACAATTTGTGGCTTATTTTCAAGCATCACGAAATCAAAAGCGACAGATTGAATTTCCAATTTTTCAGCTATTTCAAATGCGCTTTGAATGCAATTTTTATCAACTAATTCCGGCTCAAATTTGCACAGGCCACTTCCTGATGCTCTAAAATCGTTTTTTCTGCAATAACGCCGACAACCGAAACATCTGTTTCCGATAACAACCAGTCGTGTATCATAATGATTATTTGGAATAAAATCCTGAAAATAGATATAACCTTTTTGCTTATGAGAAAAGTGCTCAAATTCAGTAGGAAAAAATAACCGGGCAAAACCTCCAATTATTTTTTTTACCGATTTCCAATCTTTATCCCGCCTAAAAACCCAAAAGCGATCCTTTAAATCAGAAGTACGGTTTACGGGCAGGAATCCATTATGAAAAGCTTTTTTAATTATTCGCCTGGCTGTTTTTTGTGTTTTAATTAAGCTGACATTAATAGACCCGGCTCCTCCCTTAAGCTTAAATACTTTTGGAAAGGAAGCGCCTTTAACCCAGTTTAAAGCTTCTTCTGCCGAATAAAATACATAAGATTTGGCTAAAGGCGCTTCGATGGCTTCCAATAAATATTTTTGACCCACTTTATCATCAAAATGCCAGGAAGTGTTTGTGTCCGGGAAAACTTTAATTCCTTTATGCTCCAGTGACTTTGTTAACTGGCGCGCACATAACGCTGCTTTATAATCAATTTGATTCCAATTCCACATCAATCCATCGCAATCATCAAGTATGCTGATGATATCACTATCATAACAGTTCACTTTTTTAAAATCAATGTTATTTTCAATGCAATATGAAATCCAGCGATCACTAAAACTTCCGGCAGTATCGTGGATAGCTATTTTCATTTCATCTATAAGGAATCACTTGCGGGTGTAAATAAACTTTTTTATTAGTTTCCTTATAGTTATCTGGCTGGATTGATTAAGCTAAACTGTAGTAGATCAAGAGGCAATATTTTCATTTATTTCTCTTATAAAATCCTCTGCTATAAAATATTGAGGATTTACCGGAGCATTATGCCAATTTAAGTTGCTGTCCCAAAAGCCAGGACAATCATCATAAAACGATCCCATAATAAAAGTATAGCTCATCTCAACAATCTTAGGTTCATCATCTTGCCAAATGAAATCAAATGCAACAGATTTTGATCTTAATTTTTTTGCAGTTTCAAATGCTATTTTAATATTCTTTTTATCAAAAAGCTTTGGATCATACTCTTTGATTCCACTTCCCGAAGCCCTAAAATCATCTCTTCTGCAATAGCGCCTTACGGCTATACATCTGTTACCTATCACTATTAAACGTGTATCAAAATCGTTACCTCCTATAAAATCCTGGAAATAAATATATCCCTTTTGATTAGGTGAAAATCGCTCAATTTCCCTGGGAATAAACAAGCGCCCAAAGCCTTTAATAATTCCTTTTACCGCATCCAGATTTTTGTCTCTTTCCAGTTTCCAAAACCGGTCTTTTAAAGTTGATATCCGGTTTACGGGAAGGAACCCTTCTTTAAAAGCCTTTTTAATTAAATGCCTGGCTTTTTTCTTTGTTTTAACAAGCATTACATTAATCGACCCCGCTCCTCCCCTTAGTTTAAATACTTTTGGAAACGTAGTGCCCTCAACCCAATCCAAAGCCTCTTTAGCTGTATAAAATACATAAGATTTTACTAAAGGAGCCCCAATGGCTTCTAATAAATATTTTTGTCCTACTTTATCATCAAAATGCCAGGAAGTGTTTGTATCGGGAAAAACTTTAATTCCTTTTTTCTCTAACGATTTTGTTAATTGGCGTGCAAATAATGCTGCTTTATAATCTTCCTGGTTCCAATTCCACATCAATCCATTAACATCATGAAGCTGGCTCATTATATCAGTATCATAACAATTTACCTTTTTGAAATCAATTTTATTTTCCTGGCAATATGCAATCCAGCGATCACTAAAACTACCCGGACTATCATGTATAGCTATTCTCATTTAATTTTCGATTTTATAAGGGCGATTTTTCAATTACACTCAAAAATCTTTTACGATTTTAAGCTATCTGGATTAATATAGTTATTAAGAATTTCAAAAGAAATATCTCTATGCGCTTCACAACGCGAATGGTTTAGAATTGATTTTAATTGATCGCTTCTTAAGAAAAGGGATTCTAATCCTGACTTTCGGATCGCGGATCGAAAATACTTATATTTCAAAAAATAAGAAGTACTAAAAATTGAGAGTATTTCTTTTTTTCGACTTTTTACCAAAGCCTGAAATTTTTCTTTCAATTTCTCTTTATCGGCAATTATTGAATTGATATTTTCAAGTTTTTTTTCAATAGCTGCTTTATCATTCCCTTCCAATAATTTTACTTTCATATTCCTTTGGGAGAAAGGCAGTAACTTCCAATTAATTTCTTTGTTATGATTGATCTGTATTTGAAGCAATAATCCTTCATACCATTCATTCGAATCTGTGTCTGAGTCGAACAAGAAATTTCCTAATCCATAAAATATAGGAACGCCATTAAAGATTTCGTATCCGCTAATAAAATGAGAATGATGGCCTATGATTATTGAAGCACCTAATTCTGCATAAAACCTGTATTGTTCCACCATCCGGGGGCTTGGAAAATGATAATATTCATGTCCGCCATGAACTATTAGAATTACTACATCACTTATTTTTTTCGCTTCAAGGATTGACCTTGTATTAGCAATAAAGTTCATCGGATTGGCGCCGCCCCTGGTTTCGCCCGCATTGCACCATTCATTCTCCGCGATATTTATTATTGCAACAGACAATTCCCCGATTTTTTTAAAAAATATCTTTTGTGCTTCAGCCAATGTAGCCCCTGCACCCACAGTATTTATATTATGCTCATTGCACAACTTCAATGTCTCTGCCAAGCCAGGGCCTCCATAATCATAGATATGATTGTTTGCAAGAGTTACCAAATTCGTTTTTAATAAATCAAGTACTCCTACTGTTTTAGGATCTGCTTTTAAATTTGGCCCGGTTTTTTTGATTTTATATTTCTCTCCGGCATTTGTCAATGGGCTTTCAAGATTTATTACGTTGAAGTCAGAATTATTAAACAAGTCCAAAACCTTGGTATCGAAGAGCGACTGTGGATCCCTAATAGCGATAGATTCTATTCTTCTACCAAGAAACAGATCGCCAACAACGTTAAGTATTATATTGCCCATCTAAATTATGTTCGAAAGCACAGCCAAATTTATAATTTGGTGTACTCGCTTTTTACATATTTCTGTTGAAAATGAATCGGAAATTTATTCAGTAAACGAATAAATAATCGCAATTTTTATTTCGTAAATCTCTTTCTTAAAAAATAACTAATAAAGAATTTCATTCTTTCTCATTATAAATTGTGCCGATTTATTCAATCACAGTTATTCATTTGCAATTAATACAAATCTTTATTGCAAAAAAACTGTTCAAGCTTTTTAGCCTGGGTTAAATAATTAAATTCATTATAAACCAGCTTTTTTCCTTCCAAACCAATTTTTATCCTATCATTATCAGATAATGCTTCCTGTAATTTTTCTGCAAATTTTTCAACATTGTCAGGCTCTGCTATATAGGCATTAATTCTGTCTTTAAGAAAAAGGCCTATCTCTCCAACATTGGTAATTACAACCGGATTTCCAGTTGCCAAATATTCACCGAGCTTTGTAGGAAATCCGCCCTCTGCCTGCTTATTATCAGGTCTTGCAAGCGCCAAGATATCTGAATTATTAAGAATATCCGGCATTTCTTCTCTTCCAACAAAACCTGCAAATATCACTCTGTCTTCTATTTTTAAATCTTGAATAAGGGACATCACTCTTTGTTTTGTTTTTTCATTTCTTAACGAACCGATCAATTGCAATTTCGCAAAGGGAAATTCATTGGCAATCATCGCAAATGATTTTATCAAAATGGGTACCCCGTCTTTATCACCTTCCAAAGTGCCACAATAAGTAATGATGGTGTTTTTAGAAATGGGGCTCTTTCGATCATGTTCAAACCTGGATGGCTCCACCACCATATTTATTATACCAATATTGCAACCGGTTAACGAAGAAAAGTAATTTTTTAAAGCATGGTTTATCACATAGATTCCAGCAAACTTTTTTATTACATATTTTAGGTAAATTTTGAGATCAATTTTTCCTAAAATTGATTTGCCCGCAACTACAAAGGGATATTCGGTTCGTTCATGAAATATTTTTAAACCTAATCGTTTTCCCTGATTTATTAATGGAATCAGAATTAAACTATCCGGGTCCAGCAAAATAAGAGCTGATATTTTTTTTTCTTTATTAAATTTAATCAGCGTGGTTTTCGCTTTCCTTATAGTTTTAAAATGAAGAATAATTTTTTCAATTTTTGAGAGGGAATTGTTTGATTTTGGGCAAACACAAATGAATCTTATTTCATTGAATTTGATTTCCTCATCTTGCCAATGCTGTTTTTTTAACAGTATAAATTCCACCTCGTGCCCCAATTCAATCAGCCCTTTCGAATAAGCGAGATGCCTATTGGAAGCTGCCCCTCCATTTGGATATTGTCCGGAAGAAATGAAGACTATCCGCATTGACTATTTCGAAGTTTCTATTGCTTTCGCATTTTCCATATTATCTGTTTAATTGATTGAAATTTAATTCTGAAGTAATTTGTAAATATAACTTTCGAGTGAATAATTTTTCAAAATTTCGGTAATTGATGTTGCCGGTTTATTCTTTATAAAATCAACATCGAGTTTGAAATTATCAATATCTACTAGATTTATGTATTGCGGATCGTAAAAAGGTTCATTTATAATATTTTTATTCGTGGTTATCAATTTTTTACCGGCTGCAAGGGTTTCAAAAGTTCTCATTGTTAATCCGGTTTGAAAGGAACTGGGAAAATCTATTACTGTATTTGAAATTGAAAAAAATTGTAAAATTTCTTTTGTTGACAGTAATCGCGAAGTGGACTTTTTTGCTATAATACCCTTTTTGAATAATTCTATTTGACTCTTAAAGGAAAAGTATAAATAATAATAGAATTTCATCTGATTTTGTTTCGCAAGCTTTTCGGTTAATTTTATTAAATCATATCTTTCTTTATTTCTCCACGAACCCACGAATAAAATATCAAATTCGTACTGATCAATAGTATTTTTTTCTCTAAATTCAGCGTAATCATCCACATAAAACAAGGGAAGGTAGCTGATCTCTTTATGCATTGAACAATCTTTATAATCGAAAGAATACACGCTATCAAAATACCTGATGATGGGACGGTAATTATAACCTGCACCGGGCTTTAGTGAATCCCAATGAAAATTGATAAATTTTGCATTTGGATTTATGATTCTTAATCTTTCATATAATTCCGGTTTAATTTGATCCCCCTGCCGGACTAAAATTAAATCAAACCCTTTTTTCAATAATACGGAATTATAGTATGCTTCCTTATATGCCTCAAAATCTACGATTTTAAATTTAGTAGCGAATTTGGAATAGGGCGATTTTATGTGGAGACCAAAGGAATCAACATGGGCACCTAATTCCTCCAATTTCTTTATCAATAACTGATCATAAAAGAAATCTACGCGGCCAATATAAAGTATTTTCTTGTTAAGCAGATTTATCTTCTTCATTTGTATAATCCTCTTTCCCTTAGTTCATTAATGCTTTTTGAATATAAATCCTCAGAAATCTGCTGTGAGTTGACCCATTTTACAAAATTCACGATTCCCTCATTAAATTGAACTTGCGGAACAAAATCTAAATCATTTTTTATTTTCTTTAAATCCGCATAATTGTGTCTGATGTCACCAACTCTAAAATTCCCGGTTACCTTGACTTTTATTTTAGAGTTATACAAATAAACCAGTTTATTGGCAATTTGTAGTACGCTTATGGGCGTTCCGGAACCCACATTATAGGAATTGTAGTTCGCCTCTTCCTTTTCCAAGCCAAGTATAGTTGCATTCACAACATCATCAATATAAACAAAATCTCTGCTTTCCTGCCCATCTTCAAAAATATTAATGGGATTTTTATTCTTTATTTGAGTGGAAAAAATAGACAGAATTCCGGTATAAGGATTTGACAATGATTGCCCTGGGCCGTAAACATTCTGATATCTAAAAGCTACAGCCGGAATGTTTAATGATTTGCCTCCTACTAAAACTAATTGTTCCTGATTGTATTTGGATATACCGTAAATTGATTGCGGTTCAATTTTGGAATCTTCTCGAGTAGACAATAAATCAACCAATTTACCGCATTTGGGACATTTACATTCAAAAAGACCGTTTTCTAAATCTTCTTTGTTGCGACTTAATGGATAAACTTCACCATGAGTTGGACATAAATATCGTCCCTCTCCGTATATTGCTCTTGAAGATGCAACAATTATTTTTTTAATGCTATTACTTTTGTTAGCTAAAATATCTAAAAGTAAAGCTGTTCCACTAATATTCACCTCTGAATATTTATAGATTTGGTACATAGATTGTCCTGTTCCTGTTTCAGCAGCTAAATGGATTATAGCATCTTGCCGTAATAATGCTTTCTCCCAATCGTGCCGGTTTCTAACATCTCCATTAATGAAATTTACCTTATCAGAAATTGAATTAAACAAAAACGAATTCTTAGGATTATCACCATGAATCTGGGGCGATAAATTATCAAGAATAGAAACTGAATATCCCTTCTTAATAAGACATATTGCTAAATTGGAACCGATAAATCCTGCTCCTCCGGAAATTAAAACATTTTTCATTATGAATGGGGAAGGTTTAAACCTTTAAGTAATCAGTATTTTCTTAGAAGGCCAAACTTCAATTGAAATTCAATATAAAAGAAAACGTAAAGAAAAAGAAGCTACTATTCATCAATAAACTTATAAAGACGACGAGCATCCCAATTCCAAGCCGCAATTAAAGTCAATATTTTCCTATATTAAACGCGAAAATCTTACACACTATAAAAACTCCCTTATTTTTTTAATTATTTTTTTCTATCAATTTGCTCGCCAATCCAATTATAAGTTTTTGTAATTCCATTTACTAAAAGATCAGATGGCGCCCAGCCTAACTTTTCCTTTATTAATTTATTATCAGAATTTCTCCCCCTCACACCCGTTGGCCCGGGAATATTTTTTATATTAACTTTCTTATTAGCTACGTCTGCGACCATTTTCACAAGATCATTAATGGCAATCATTTCTTCTGAACCAACATTAACAGGTCCTGAAAAGCTACTATTCATTAGCCTTCTAATCGCCTCAATACATTCATCAATATATAGAAATGATCGAGTCTGCTTTCCATCACCCCATATTTCAATTTCACCTCCGTCTTCGACTTCCTTAACTTTTCTGCAAATCGCAGCGGGAGCCTTTTCTCTTCCTCCGTTCCAGGTTCCTTGCGGCCCATAAATATTGTGAAACCTGGCAATACGCACTTCAAGGTTATAATTTCTGTTATAAGCAAGGTATAAACGCTCGCTAAACAATTTTTCCCATCCGTACTCACTATCCGGGGCAGCAGGATAAGCTGAGTCTTCAGAACATTTTGGATTATCAGGATTAAGTTGGTTGTATTCAGGATACATACAGGCTGATGAAGAGTAGAATATTTTCTTTGCCTGGTGGTTTTTTCCAGCCTCTGCAATATTCAAATTAATAGTTGCCGAATTATGCATTACTACAGCATCATGTTCTCCGGTAAAAATATACCCTGCTCCGCCCATATCAGCAGCTAATTGGTAAATTTCATCAATTGGCCTGTCAAATAAGTTGTCACAAATAACGGGGTCTCTTAAATCACCGAGAATGAAATCATCAGAATTATTATTGCCATACTCATTTTCCTTCAAATCAATTCCTCTAACCCAATATCCCTCATTTTTTAGTCTTGTAACTAAATGCCCGCCAATGAAGCCTCCGGCCCCACATACTATTGCAGTTTTGCTTGTGTTCATGTTTTTTATTTTTTTAGATTTATTTTATATTTTGAAATTAATTTCGACGCAATTGCTGTAATTTTTAAACGCCTGATTGGGAACTCTCAAAATCGTGTGGGCAATAATTTAATTAAAAATATCTGCTAAAATTTTTAAAGCAAATAGTATTATTGTCTTTTGTTTTCTGTTCTGTAATGAAATTATTAGAATACTGCATGTTATCATTCTTTATTTTCAAGCTCTAAAACACGTTGATAAATGTTCACCAAATCGTTTACAATCTTATTTTTATCATGCCTGGCTAATGCTTTTTTTCGGGCATGGCTTCCAAGACTAATTGCACGATCATAATTCTCTTTAATTTCAATTATTGCGCCTGCCATAGCGTAGGGATCCCCATCCTGTACTAATAATCCCTCAATGTTATTTTCAATTATACTGGGAATTCCGCCAGCAAACGTAGCAATAACCGGTATTCCAAGTAACATTGCCTCACAAACGCTATTCGGACTATTATCAATATGTGATGGATGTATAAAAACATCTGCCAGTAACATTTCATTGATAAGATCATTCTCTTGAAGAGGGCCTAACAGTTGAATTCCATTTTCACCAAACGTAGACCTATATTTCCTTTCCACTATATTTGATATTTCATCCGTTTCACTTATTCCGGCAATTTTCCAAATTACTTTACTTCCGAAATTCATTTCATTTAAAATCCTTTTACATTCAAAAACGGCTTCAAGTCCTTTATAGATGGGACTTCTAATTGTAGTTAAAATAACGAAATCGGGCTTGGATTTTTCGTCTACGAAATCATGGGAATAAAATTCAGGACGTATAATTTCATCACAATGAAAATATGTTGAATTGGGAGACAAAACAGAAATAACTCTGCGGTCCCAGTCAGTTCTGCCCATAAAATACTTACATTTCTTAAAGATTCTTCTTTCTCTTTGTGCTAATTTTTTATTTACTAAATAATCGTGATAATTTCCAAAACCTTTCAAAAACCGCCATTTTTCAGAATACTTTAAAATGTCCACCACAGTAAGACCGCTATACCATTTTTTTACACAGATTGTCAAAACCCCCTGTATATGAATTATACATGGTATAGTAACCTTTGAAATGATTAATCCAAAAATACCTTCTGTTCCAAATATGTGTACAATATCCGGTTTGAATTCATCAATAATATCCAGGTAAGGTTGAATGTCGGCTTCATCTTTGATACGCTTTTTCCAGCGGGAAACCAGTTTGTTTATTTTGCCTTTGGGAGGTGCATTATAGACTGGAAAATATTTAGTTTGATTTATGGTGAAAGGTTTAATATCCCGGTCAAGGTTAAATGATATTCCTAATTGAACAGTTTGAATTTTTGACAGTTCTGCTTCCAATGAGCCAATCCACCCGCCTCCAACCGATTTGTTTTTTAAGTAGTCTGCGCTTAAAGATGGGGTATAAGTAAACCACAAAACCCTCATTTAGATTTATTTTTAATCTTCTTTGAAATTTTTCGTATCCTGTTAGGAATATTTTTTACTCTATACAATTGAGTTAATATTTGTTCGATAGGGTTATTAATTTTCAGTAAAAAAGACTTTAACCTATAATTTTTAGAATTTAATAATTGTTCAATATCATCTGTTCTTCTTAATTTAGCAATTGTCTTTCCCTTTTTGATATCTTTTATCATTAATTCCACCTGTTCCGGATGTGTTCCTTTAAACCGTCTAAGCCAACTGGGAAAGCGATAAAGGTTATGTACCCTGAAAGGGTCTCCCAGCCTGAAATAATTGTTTTCGGCCCATGCACCTAACTCGCTATAATAATCCTTCTTTTCATCCGTGTAAACTTTTACTTTTTGCTCCACCTGCCAGGGAAACAACAAACAATAGTGATACATAAAAATTTTTTTCCTCCTCATTTTCTCCCCTGAAATCCAATGCTTTTGATGGAGATCTATTCCATTTTCATCCGATACGGTTGGCGGTTCGTGAGTAATATATTTATACCCGGTATTCCATTTAAAAATCCTATTCCATCCGCCCTTATTTCTCAGAATGTAATAACTTTCAGAAATATAATCTATGCCACCCCAAAAACTTTGTTGCTTAAAAGAAATAGCGGTTATTGAAGGATCTTTTTTTAACATCCCAATGATCCGAAGCATATCCTCTTTCTTATAAAATTCATCAATATCGATTTGCCAGAGGTAATCTCCGGTTGCTTTTTCAGCATAAGCCCTTGATTGTAACGTTCTATTTTTCCCCAATTCATCCTTCTTGGTCCAAAAACCATTTTTGGTAACAATAGTGAGTTTATTCTCTGGGTCTTCTTCTTCTTTGAATTTATAAAGAGTTTCGAGCGTTGTATCAATTGAATGACCGTCGGGCGTACAGACTGATTTGGCATCTTCATGACCTCCTTCTACCACGATTATTTCGTAAGCAAAAGGGTAAATAGAACGAAGGCAGTATTTGACAAACGGCTCCCCATTAAGCACAATAATTCCAAAAGTTATTTTAGGAAATTTATTATTACCACTCTTATTATTATCAATCATATATGGGTATAGTAAACGAACAAATAGTTTGGTTTTTTAATTTGCAGCTATATTGAAAAAAAACATTTTCACTTTAAATACAAGCGATCCTTGCTGAAGTTTAATTTTAAATGAAACGAAAAATGAATTATCCAATATTATTATGAAAAGATTTTTAATTTTTTTTTCAAAAAACTTGCGTTCAGTATCAATTTGTCATATAAAGTATTTGGAGTATAACCCATCCGGCAAAACCCGCCAAACTTATTGATGTTTGTCGTATTTGTCATGTATCTGTTCAGGCATGTAAGCTTATTATCTCCCATAGGAAAAAGATTTCTTCTTGGTTCTATGCTGAATGCATATTGAAATCCTTCTTCTTCAGTGACCTCCAAAACTTGCTGATTGTAATTGCCATTAGGAAAAGCTATGGAAACTGGCATTGAACCAGTTAAATCGGAAATTACTTTATTAGAGACACTTAATTCTTCCTTTATTTCTTCTTTGCTATAGTTGATAAGAATTGCATGATTGTGCGTATGATTGCCAATCGAGATGTTAGGATTTTTTACAAGTTCTGTTATTTCTTCACTTTTAAAAGGTCGGTCTATATCTGACCAAGGAGTAAAAGCCTTTTTGCCAAAATTTTTCAGGATATAATCGTCTATAAGAGGATACTTTAACTTCTTTAAAAAATTCTGTTCATCCCGGATTTTCTCAATATTTGTGCCCTGTTTAGTTCTGTATTTATAAATAATATCCCACCAATACGATTTATTTTCAGTAATGTTTTTTGTCGAAATAAAAATAACCGCAGGCACTTTGTATTTGTTAAGCATTTGGACAGCCAGCGTATTATTAAAGTAGCCGTCATCAAATGTAATCATTGCATAAGGTCCATCTTCCAAATCTGATTTTAGATCTTCCGGTAAAAGAAATGTATAATTATGATTTTGAAAATAATCAATAAAATCAGCAAATTGCTCAACCGTCATATTAGTTTGAGGATCAATATGATTTAAGTCTTTTTGCTTGTAGGATTCAAAAAGGCCGTGAAAATAAAAGACTAGTAATTGTTTGTTTTCTTTCTTTATTTTCAAAACTAATGGATTGAGAAAATAGCCAAACCTTTCAATAAAAGAGATTCCAAAGCCGTCAACGATTGTTCTTAAATTTTTCATAGAATTATTACAAAATTTCCCGGTTACTAAAAAACAAAATAAAAATTCCGAGAACATTTCATAGATTATCTGGTGGAATAAGCCGGTGACAAAGTATTTTTGACTTCAACAATTTGATTCCGTTGGTGAATTTTCGGTAAAGCAGTCATTAAGGCCAAATACCAAAGCCCTACGGCAACGCCGTGTGCAGATAAAAAGGTCCAGGAATCAAAGCTATCAATGAACTGTGAAATAATAAAAAGTAAAAGCATTAATGCTAAGTCAGATGTTATGCCATCAAATTTCAGAAAGAAATTAAAAGCCTGAATGGAGGAAAACAAAAAAATCATAAAAAAAATTGATAATCCGATGAAACCCCAATAAAATATGACGCCTGACCAAGCGGTGTCTGCTGTATTCGCTTTCATATCGGTCACTTTAGGAGATTGATTCTCAGTAACTGGACCCATGCCTAACAATATTTTATCACGGTCTATTTTCGAGATCATAAGTTTTGTATTGATCAGGCGAACTTCCATATCATTAGGCTCTTTTATAGTATATTCTGATTCCGTATGTTCTGACACTCTTGAAATCAGATAATTGATATTCGCAGGCAATAACTTCCACATCAGTAAAAATCCTGCAATTGCCATTATTGCATACTTAAGAAGATTCCCAATGGTCGATCCCAACCTGCCATTTTTTAATCCCGTCAATACAAAATAAAGAATAATAATAAGCATAGTGATTATTATTGCAGATATCGTGTAAGTGATTATAATTGCAGATAAATTAGCTATTAAGAGCACTATAGAAAATGAATATTTTTTCCTAAAAACCAAAAGGAAAGCAACAGAAAAGAATAGAAATTGGGGCATAAACCAGAAACTTCGGGTAATTTCCTGGCCATCAAAAGATTCAGACAAATATTCCTCTACAGTATAAATATTAAAATGCAAACCCTGATGCAGAAGAAAAAGTATAGCCGATAAGGTGTTAATAACTACAATAGCATATAAAAATTCTACAATTACTTCTGGTTTGACGGACGAAAACCAATCTTTAATTATAAAATAGGCAAACAATAAAGAAGTTTCAAGGAAAAACTCCTGGATTACCCCTTCGATTAAAGGATAATGACTGTTAACTGTCCTAATCAATCCGATAATAGAGATTATGAGTAGGGCAATAATGCAAAGATCAGTAGCATTTAATTTGTTATGATATGGGCGTTTATCGACTTTTTGCTTTATAACGATTTTTGAAAGAAGCCATAATAAGAAAAGCCAAATGAATATTAAAATGTTTTGTAAACTGCCTGGCATTTGAAATGGCTTCACATTTTCAAAAAAAATAGAATTACTCATAAAAATCAAAAAAGGAACAGCTAAAAAGAAGAAAAATTGCTTGTTTCCTTTTATGATAAAATAAAGCAAAATTAAGTATGGCAAAATATGCCTGAGAACGTTCACTATTAATTGTGGTATTTAGGTATTACTGACTCTCCCTTGTTCTTGAGTAAAAGCATTAACCAGTACTTTTTTGAAATTATCAGTGGATTGAGAATTCATATAATTCTTTATATTTTCTTCAAAGTTAAAAGGAGACTCTTTAAATTCATCAAACACCTTCATTAAAGAAGAAGGGTTACCACTCTCATAAGTTCTGCCAAGATTATATTTTTTTACTAAATAGCCCATAAGACCATAATCTGGAACAACTACAGGTAACCCATAGCATAATGCCTGAAACATGACTCCGCTTGAACCAAGAAAATCCTGATAAGGCAATATTAAATATTTGACTGATTTAAAGAAGTATTCAATACATTTCGGATCTGAGATATACTGATTTGTAAAAAATAATCTGTTCCTGTTTAATAAAATATTTTTTAAATTATCATAATCTTCAACAGGGTGATTTGAACCACAATGAACAAAACAACCATCATATTTAATCGCCATTTTTAAAAGTTCATCATACCCTCTCCTTTTTGCAGCAGTACCAAAATAAAAGAAAACAAGATTATCGTTATTTTGTTCTATAAAGCCATTTAATCTATCAATCCAAACTCTTTGTTCAGGATTTTCATCTTCTATCAAGGTCTCAGCATATTTTTGAAATATATCCGGAATCAGGCAACCAAAACTGTGAGAAGAAGTAAACTTTTCATCAATATATAAAGCTGTATCCAATAACTTAAATCTTTTAAGTAAATATTCATGAAATAATAACCCGTCAGATTTCCAATTCAATCGCAATTGTTTTATATATCGAAGAATCTCCCAAATACTTTTCTTTTTATAAATATGAAAAGGGCGAAAAAAAAGTCCTATAGTTTTTCCTCTTAATTTCCTCTTATTAAAAAGTTGTGAATTAAATAACGAAATGTGATTATCAGCTTCTGCAAAAATCGTCAAATTAGCCAAACATTTAGTCTGAAGTTCTATAAACTGCCTCTGTGAAAATTCATATCCATTTTTAGAATATACGTTAGTATCAATGAAGCTAACATTTTTATCCTTTTTTAGTAATTCAATATAAAAATCATTACTTGTTTTCTCCTCAAAATTAAAAGCAATAGTGATTCTGTAACCCAATTCCTTTAGGATTCGAGAATACACAAAGGCATGAATCTGTCTATGACCATCAAGACTTGGAGAAAAAATTAAACTACTTTGCATAAACATTTAATTTAAGAGAAAAAAAATTTATAGAATTACCTATAAACTTTTATCTCAGATATTCTCAAATAAAGAAGCCAATTGTTGTGTAAATAATTGAAGATTGCATTTTTTTAAAGCAAACTCACTGGAGTTAGTTCTTAATTGGAGAAGTAAATCATTATCAGAACTTATTTTTATTATGGCTCTCCTTAATTCATCAGCATTGCCAGCATTTACAAATAAACCTATTTGACTTTCTTCAAAGTATTGAGGTATATATCTATTTCTTGTTACCACGACGGGCTTTCCTAAAGCCGAAGCCTCAATTAAAGATGTTAATCCAAATGATTGCTTTCTTTTTGATACTGGCTTTGTGCAAATAACGATAACTGATGACTTAGATGCTTCTAAAGCTGCTCTGTATGAAGATAGTTCATTAGGCTCTATGAAATGGATTGAAATGTTTTCTGACACATTTTTATACGATTCAATTAATGTTTTATCTATGAGATAGATATCAAGTTTGACCGATAATCCCGTGAATGCTTTAATTAATATATCAAAATCCCTATACCACATACCGGTGGAAATGAAACGAATATCTTTATAATCTTGTCCTGATGTCTCATTCATAATATTTTTAAAAAAATCCAAATCGGGCCCCCAATTAAGCACTGCAGTTTTATTTTCAGAAATGATTCCTGAATGCAAAGATTCATTTCGCGAGTTTTCGCTAAAAAAAATAAATTTATCTATACCATTTATGAAAACCCGATACAAGAATCTCCTGAAAAAGTTCTTACCTCTTGGCTTTTCGATAGGCATATGCTGCCAAATAACAATTTTTTTTTTATAGAGTCTTAACCCTCTCAGATATATAAGAGCTTGTAGTCCATCATAATAGGGAGCGTAAACAATATCATATTCCCTTTTGTCTCTTAGAATTTTTAACATATTGGTTATCCTAAATGCCCATCCGTTAGAATTAAACTTTTTAGTTTTTGAAAAGATAATTCCAAATCCCTCTTCCTTAAGATGAGTTATACCATACAGTAATTCACCCCTATACCTTCCGTTGATCCAATTCTTCATTTTCTCTTCAATACTTCCATCCTTTCCAATTGCCCAATAACTCATGATTGTTTTCATTCAAAATAATTTAGTGTAAAGCATTTTAAAGAGATTTTAATGTAAAGATTATTTCTCTTTAATTATTGTGTCATTATTAAAGTTAATGTATGATTTTTAGGTGTTGGTTTATGAACCCTAGATGCTTATGGAAAGATTATTAAAATTATCAACGGTTTATCATCGCTTTAGGAAGTGTATTAAGATGATCGTTTACCGTGCTTCTGTACAATAGTTTAATTAACGTTCGATCCTGGTTCTTTGTCAAGATCTTTCATATACGAAATGCACTTATCTATCGAAACTTCCCAATTAAGCCGAGTTAGATACTCGTTGAAGGAGGCTAAAGAATAACCTTCGTATTGCTCATAATTCTTAAAGATTCCAGCAATATATTGAGCGCATAGTGAAACATCAATATCCACGTTAAACATCCTTCCGTTAATATCATCTTTAATAATTGAACTGATTCCGCCCGTATTTGTGGTAATAACTGGCAATCCAAATGAATTTGCTTCAGAAAAAACAACGGGAGTGCATTCAGCTATGGTCGGTAAAATAAAAAAGTGATTCTCTTTGTAAAGTTTATCAATAAACTCCAATCCCTCTTTTCTTGTTTTATCGATAAATCCAGTCACTTTAACATAGTCTGGTACGATTACCGAATCTGGCGGATTACATCCCACTATCGTTAGCTCCACTCTAATATTTTTACTCAATTGTGTGGCAATACTTATCGCTTTATCACCTCCTTTTCTATCCCACTCCTGGCCGACAAATAGTAATTTACAAACGGTATGTGATTTTTTTTTGTTATTTTCAATAATATCTCTAACAGTCCTGTTACATTCAATATTGGCACCGAAAGGTATAACATGTACTTTTCTCGGGTCTTTTCCGTAATCTTTTATTGCAGATTTTGCTGCCCATTCAGATGAGTATATGGCAAGACTACTCCTTTTAATTGCGTTTTTTTCATATAAGTGGCAATTTCTTTTTGCCCTTTTACTTAAGCTCTTAAATCCCTCATAGTAATTCTCCATTACCGCAAATGTGGCATCTGTCCATACTACAATAGGTTTGCCTGTATTCAAATAGGCAACAGGTATTGTTCCCGGGCTAAATATTATTCCACCTTCAATCTTTTCAATCTTCTTTTTTATCTGGCTGGCAATAAATTTTAAGTTTTTAGGCTCATAGAATCTTTCAAATTTTCCGAATTTACCTTTTAGCAACTTATTATACACCAAATTTTTTAGGCGGAATTCAAAATAATTATCAGGCAATGATTTCAGATTACCAATAAAATAAACCTCAATACCAGCATTCTTAAAAGCCTTTCCCATATAATAAGGGATTCCTGACCAATTTCTAATGTCTTCTGCGTCGTACGTTGTTACAAAAATTACTTTCACAAGGCAGTTTGAATAAGGTTTACTATTCCTTCGTTATGAGAGTCATTTATAGAATCCCATTCTTCCATTATCGAAAAAATTAAAATCTCGTTGCCATAGATCCATTCAGTTCCCTTTCTAAGATTACCGTTGTCATGGCCAAACACCGAAAGGGTATAATCTCCAGGCCTCAGGAAATATTTAGGAATTATGAATTCAGATATAAAGCTTCCTTTTTTTAGAGGCACAGGTTCTTCATTATCATGAAACGAAAAAAGTTTTATTCCGTCTTTTAAAACAGTTATTCCACTTCTAAAATATTCCAGGTCACTTTTGCAATTTCCTTTGATGGTGATTTTAATCTCAGAAGAAGGAGAGATATAAATATCGTTACTACCGATTCCATTAATTGACACTTCTGAAAAATCAATAAAGGGAACAAGAGTGCCAAAAATCGAATCTTTATCAATTTTACCGTTTTGAGTTCCGGATTTCATGTATTTTCTCACTATATCACTAGTTTGGCCTATATCAGTTATTTTACCACTTTTTAGTAAAATAGCCCTATTGCATAATTGATTAATAGTTCCCATATTGTGGCTAACAAACAAAACAGTTCTTCCTTCTGATTTGGAAACATCTTCCATTTTTCCAAGACATTTTTTCTGAAATTGAATATCACCAACGGCCAAAACCTCATCAACAACTAATATTTCTGATTCTAAATAAGCAGCAACGGCAAAGGCTAATCTAACATACATACCACTGGAATAACGTTTTACTGGCGTATCCAAAAACTTTTCAACCTCTGCGAAATCAACAATTTCATCAAATTTCATTTTAATTTCCGCTCTCGTCATACCTAACAAAGCACCATTTAAAAAAATATTCTCCCGACCTGTTAGTTCAGGATGAAAACCGGTTCCAACTTCTAACAAACTTGCAATCCTGCCTTTGATAGATATTCTGCCGGAAGTAGGTTCGGTAATTCTACTTAACAGTTTAAGTAAGGTAGATTTTCCTGCTCCATTTCTTCCAATAATACCTATACGATCTCCTTGTTGAGCTTGAAAACTTATATCATTCAGAGCCCAGAATTCCTCCTTCCTTGCAGATTTTTCAATTTGATTTGTGGTAATTATATCTTTTGTTCGATGAAAAGCTTTTTTGATGTTATCAGTAATCGTCTCCCGAAGTGAAACATATCCTTCCCCGGTATGCTTAATAATATAGCTTTTACTTAGATTTTCTACTTTTATTGTTACAGGCATACTTATTAGATTATATCGGCAAATGTTTTTTCCATTTTCCTAAAGTACCTGATACTTAAAAACAGCAGTAAAGTAATTACTCCAATTGAAAGTAATAATCCTGGCACATAAATTTGATTTTTCCCACCTAAAATTGACCACCTGAACCCGTCAATAATACCAACCATTGGATTTAGGGAATACAACAATTTCCACTTTTGCGGAACCACATTGCTACTAAAGCCTACAGGAGAGATGTATAAGCCAAATTGGACAACAAATGGAATTATATATTTAAAGTCTCTATACTTTACATTTAAAGCAGCAACGTACAATCCAACACTCAAACTTGCTACAAATGCGAGAAAGAGAAATAACGGAACGCATAAAATTGTCCAATCAGGGACAAAATTATACCACATCATTAGTACTATTAGTATAATAAACGAAATAAAAAAGTCCACCAGGTTTACTATTATTGTACTCACAGGAATGATTAACCTGGGGAAATATAATTTTGTAAGCATATTCGAATTGCCAATCAAAGAAGCACTTGCATCCGAAAAGGAAGTTGAGAAAAACTGCCACGGAAGCAACGCCGAATATACCAGGATGGGATAAGGAACACCTTCAGAAGGCAATTTCGCAATGCGTCCAAATACCACTGTAAAGACAATCATAGTCAATACGGGTCGAAGGATACTCCATGAAAGACCTATTGCGGTTTGCTTGTATCTGACAAGAATATCCCTCCAAGCCATAAAGACGAATAATTCGCGAAAACGCCAAAGGTCATTCCAATAGTTTCTCTCCGAACGGCCAGGTTCAATTACCAGGTCAAATTCGCTTGAATTTTCCATCATTTTGCTTGTTCTTTACGACTATATTTTGGTGTGATTTATCGCTCATTATTTACATAAAATATTTTCTCTCCAGACTCATCTTATATTTTTCCAAATCACTATTTACCATTTCCTTAATCATTTCCCCAAGTGTGTGAGTTGGCGACCATCCCAATTTCTGTTTGGCTTTTGTTGCATCGCCAATTAATAAATCCACTTCGGTGGGCCTGAAATAATTCGGATCAATTGCAACGACTTCTTTACCAATTGGCAATTGATATTTTTCATTTCTACACGAAGAAACTATTCCTTTTTCATGCTGGCCTTCGCCAATAAACTTTATATCAATACCAGCTTCCGAAAACGCCATTCTTGTAAAATCCCTTACAGTAGTTGTTATCCCCGTTGCGATCACGAAATCTTCCGGCTCATCCTGCTGTAAAATTCTCCACATCGCATCTACGTAATCCCTGGCATGCCCCCAATCTCTTTGTGCATTCAAATTTCCCAAAAATAAAGTGTCTTGTAATCCTTGTGCGATAGCAGCTACGCCTCTTGTTATTTTGCGTGTAACAAAAGTCTCGCCGCGCAACGGACTTTCATGATTAAATAAGATTCCATTACACGCAAACATATTGTAAGCTTCCCGATAATTTACCGTAATCCAGTAAGCATATAGCTTTGCTATACCATAAGGACTGCGGGGATAAAATGGAGTGGTTTCCCGTTGGGGTACTTCCTGAACGAGTCCAAATAATTCAGACGTAGATGCCTGGTAGATTCTCGTTTTCTTCTCTAAATGTAATATCCTGATCGCTTCCAAAAGCCGGAGAGTGCCAATGCCGTCAGCATTCGCGGTATATTCCGGATTATCAAAACTTACTTTTACGTGACTCATAGCTGCCAGGTTATAAATTTCATCAGGCTGCGTTTCCTGCACAAGACGGATGAGATTAGTGCTATCAGTCATATCACCATAATGTAGCTTAAAATTTGCATGATTTTCATGAGGATCCACATACAAATGATCAATCCGATAAGTATTGATTAAAGATGATCTTCTTTTAACTCCATGGACCTGGTACCCTTTGGATAAAAGTAATTCGGCCAGATATGCCCCATCCTGACCAGTTATACCGGTAATCAGTGCTGATTTCATTGTTTAAAATTATGAATTTTGGAATGATTCCGAAGCTGGAAGGCAATTAGTGATTTTCAAATGGTAAGCGCGCTTCATTCCATATAAGATTAATTCTCTTTGAAAAAAGAGCTGTTTATTTACAAATTAGTTTTCTTTAATAAAAGCCTGTTTACTGTACACTGAATTTAAATGTGTAAAGTTTTCGTGATTATTTACCTCAAGATTCGGCATGCCTTCAGTTCCTGTTTCAGCAAAAATAGAAAGCCCAATGGTCGGAAAATCGATTCTCGCAATTGTGTGTTTAATTGTTAACACGCTTCCATGAAAAGAGCGCTGGGAACCATCAATTATTTTCGCCAAATTATTAATATTCACTTCTACCTTTTGAACCCTGATGTTTATATAATTTTTTGTAAACTCTCTTATTAGCACAATATCTTCATTTGCTACTGTAACCGGATGCTGCTTCCAATATACAAAATTTATGACACCCTTAAACGAAGTAATTAACGGCATTTTATCTTCCGAAATATTAGCAAAAAGATAGCCTTGAAATAAAGGCTCTTTTTGGGTTTTTATTTTTTTTGAATGAAGTATTGCCTTTAAGTTTACAGGGACATAATTTTCAATTTTCTTTCTTGTGAGCAGTCTTGAAACTCTATTTTCAGCCCCGGAGCGCGTGTAGATTATATACCAATTCTTCTGCATAATTTTTGTTTAAAATTAATTTGCAGCAATTCAAAGGATTGATTGATATCAGTTGATTCATTAAAAAGTACACGGCTTCGCCTGCCTCAGTCACATTTTAATGTATTGAGATTAAAAGTTTTTCATTGAAATATTGTTTATTAATATTTTTCGGCTTCTTTCTTTTCTAATATTTTACGGTCCTTATTCCCGTAAATATAATCATAGCCATAGCCGTAATTATTTTTGAAAAAACCGCGCATTTTAACGCCATTGAAAATTATGGCGGGATTATTAATAGGGTTGATGTCAATATTTTCATCAATCCTTTTAATCAGCATTTTTGGGGTATAATTATGCCTGATTACATACAGCGTAGCATCGCACAAACTTGTCAATACATACCCGTCTGTAACCAATACTATCGGAGAAGTATCCACAATTACAAAATCAAAAATATTTTCCAGGTAATTAAGTAAATCACTTACTTTACCGTTAGACAACAATTCAGTGGGGTCGCCAGGCAGATGAGCTCCCGCGGAAATAAAAAACAGATTTTCATGTTCGTTTACATTTTTGATTATTTCTTCCGGATCTCGTTCGCCTCTCAAAAATTCAGAAACACCTTCTTCCCTGTTTATTGTTAAGATTTTATCTAATGTAGGATTGTTGAGATCCATATCTACCAAAATAACTTTCTTTCCCGTTAAAGCGAGGCTCACAGCTAAATTTGCTGAGATAAAACTTTTACCTTCTCCTGATATACTTGAAGTAATTAAAATCTTTTTATGATCAGGGCCAATTCCCAAAAAAGATAATGAAATTCTCAGTTTTCTAAATTCCTCAGCTACAAAGCTCCTTCGGCCTTTTTCAATAACAATTCTATCCTTTGACTTATCGAAGGCAATTTCTCCGATTATAGGAATTGATGTCAGTGATTCAATTTCGTGCCTGTAGAGGACTTTGCCTGTCAAAAATTCTTTTATAAAAATAAACGCCGCAACAAGACCGGTAAAAAGTATGATAAAAAACCCAAAAATTAATTTTCTGTTAGGACTAACTGGACCATCGCCCGCCTGAGCATAATCAACAACTCTGCTATTAGAAACGGAAGAAGCGTAGGAAATTTCACTTTCTTCCTTTTTTTGAAGCAGAAAAGAATAGAGATTACTTTTAATTTGTTGTTCCCTGCTTATCTCAAGCAAATCTTTTTCTTTTTGTGGAACCGTCTGTAGTATAGAATTATAAGCAGCATTAGTAGAGGCAATATTTTGTTTACTCGCTAAAAGACTTTGCCTCATACTACTGATGTTACTTAAGATACTAGGCTTTAATTTATTTATTTGGTCTTCTATTGCTATCAAACTCGGGTTGTTTTCCCCTACCGATTTCTTTAACTTGCCATATTCAAGTTCGGCATTATATAATTTATCTATTAATTGGCTAAGCATTGGGTCGTTAACACCTAAGGTAGAGGGAACAATGCCTGCTTTGCTGTCTTTATTCGATTTCACGAATTCGTCTATCTTATCCAGAACAGCAAGCTGCGTATTCAATTCTCCGAGCTTTTGATCATTAGCACTTACATTGCCAAGGAATAACTGGCCTTGTGTTCCAATATCGACAGCGTGATTTCCTGATTTAAACTGCTGAATTTTTCTTTCAATTGAATCGAGATCCTGGGCTACCAGGGCCAGGCGATTATTAACAAAAGAGAGTGTATTTTTTGCTAAAGCATCCTTTTCGTCATTAGCAGATTGTTGGTATGAATCAATTAATTGGTTTAAGATATTTTCTGCTCTTAAGGGATCAACGTCAATATAACTCAAATCTACAATAGACGATAATTTACTGGCTGCCTGGGCCGACAGCCCGCCTAAAAAAGATGGAGCAATGTCTTTTGGTTTTGACAAATAGAAAAAAAATTGTTTATGTGCTGAATCTGAATTGAAATATTGATTTGGAATAAATTTCAATTTTCCAAAAGGTGTGTTCAGGAGAGTGTCTATCGGATAAATATACTTGTGATCCAGGGTTACCTGGCGATTTTTGTCGTTATAATTAAGTTCAATATTCTTAGGATAATCTAACGAATCCGGGTACAATGCTATTACAGAAACCGGCGATTTAGTATAAGCCAATATATCATGGAAGTCACCTTTCTCATATATCGGGGCGTAAAGTCCCAATTTTTTAACCACATTTTCCATCAATTTCCTTGATTGAATAATTTCTATTTCATTCTCAACAATTTTCTTCGATGAAATCTGGTCAAGCGATTCAACAATTTTAGATTCTTCATTGCCTTTCTTTTCATCTTTTATAATTAATGTGGCAGTTGCCTCATATAATGGTGTGGCAAACCGAAGATAAACATAGGCTAAAGCTGTTCCAATTACAATTGCTAAAAGAAAAAGAGGCCAATAAGGAATTAATTTAGTAAGAAATTGCTGTACTAAATTGACCTCTTTTTCCTCAGTAATATTTTTATTTTTCTTCAATTGCATTATTTATAATTACTGATATTTTAATATCTTAAAACCCTGTCCAATACAATCGCAACCACAGACAACGCACTGAAAATGATCGGCAAATACTGAGATGACCGGCTCGCAGTTGCAGCTTTTGTGGCGTTAGGTTGAACATAGATTACATCATTCGGCTTCAAATAATAATAAGGAGAATTAAAAAAGTCACTTGAGTTCAAATTTATATGTCGCGTAATTTTTTCTCCGTTTTCTTCCCTGATCAACAAAACATTGTCTCTTTTTCCGTAAATGGTAAGATCGCCAGCCAGTCCCAGCGCCTTCAACAATGAGATTTTTTCATTTGGAACCGTTATTACGGTAGGCCTTGCTACCTCACCAAGAACGGTAACCTCATAATTTAAATATCTTATATCCACAATAGGATCTACCAATAGCTTTTTGCTTAAAATAAGGTCAGTAATTTTTGTTTTTAATTCTTCTTTGGTAAGCCCCGCGGCTGTTACAGCGCCCAAAACAGGCAAATCAATCGTTCCATCAGCATTTACCAAATAACCACCGGATTCATTACTGCTCCCGGTAACGGTAGTTGCGCGGCTTACATAGTTAGATTGCAAATTAAAGGCTTGAGATGCTTCTGCATTTGCACTGCTGATCGTAATACTTAAAATGTCATTTGGTTGAATTGGGGATTGCCTTGGAACTTTAGTATCTTTAAATGTAGCATCAGGTACATTATTAAAGTACACAATTTTCTTCGCGTTGGAACAGGAAGAAATAATAATGGAGGTCGAAATAAAAATTAACAGAGGTAAAAATACTTTGGGCATATTCTATTTATTATCCGTATTTATACTTTAAACACAGTGAAAATAATCAGTGATTTTTGTTAGGAACGGGATCAGGGTAGTAACGTAAAAACCAG
>JACZCT010235960.1_pt1 | contig 26710 bp, 32 predicted proteins | sample 8641871 | NCBI WGS metagenome assembly JACZCT01 (sample SAMN15324604, study PRJNA640507) | soil metagenome | isolation source: monocropping sugarcane control | place: China: Luxin town, Laibin City, Guangxi Province | collected 2019-07-25 | depth 10cm m | reverse complement strand
TTTTAGAACCTTGTACAAAGAAGAAGGATTAAGGTGGGACAAAAAGTACATCCAATAGGATTTCGCTTAGGAATATATCGTAGCTGGGATGCTCGTTGGTTTGCTCAAGGCAATAAATATGGCAAGCTTCTTATAGAAGATATTACTATTAGAAGATTCTTAAAGTCTGCTCTTGAAAAATCTGAAGTATCTCGCATCGAAATAGAAAAAGCTGCAGATAATATTCGTATTATTGTTCATTCTGGTCGTCCTGGTAATGTTATTGGTAAAAGAGGCGAAGGAATTGAAAAACTTCGCAATCAATTATCTGCTCTGTTAAAAAAGCAAAACATTGAAATTTCCGTGCAGGAAGTAGCAAAACCTGAGCTTGATGCTGCTTTGATCGCACAAAATATAGCAACACAGCTTGAACAGCGTGTGAGCTATAAGCGTGCGATGAAAAGAGCCGCTCAAAATGTTATGCGTGGTGGGGCTAAAGGTATTAAAATTTGTTGTTCTGGTAGATTGCAGGGCGCAGAGATTGCTCGTAGAGAGTGGACTCGTATCGGGTCTGTTCCTCTTCATACCTTGAGAGCTGACATTGATTATGGGCGTGCAGAAGCACACACAACGTATGGTGTCATTGGTATTCAAGTTTGGGTATGTAAAGGCGAGTATCAACAGATACGATAAGGTTTTTAAAGTACGAGATTAAATCATGTTGATGCCAAAAAAGATAAAATTTAGAAAAGTTCAAAAAGGTAGGATCGGTGGCATATCAAAAGGTGCTCGATCTGTCTTTTTTGGAGAATACGGCCTAGAAGCTATTGAACCAAGCAGAGTTACTGCACAGCAAATTGAAGCGATGCGTGTTACGTTATCGCGACATTTGAGAAAAATTGGGAATTCGTTTCTTCGTGTTTTTCCTGATAAGCCTGTTACCAAAAAGCCAGCTGAAACCCGAATGGGTAAAGGTAAAGGTAATCCAGAGGTTTGGGTTGCAGTAGTAAAACGTGGCCGTATTGTATGCGAAGTGTCTGGAGTTGAAGAAGCGACAGCAAGAAAAGTTCTAAAACTTGCTGCCTTCAAGCTTCCGATGAAAACGCGTGTGGTGAAAAAAGGTCATGAAACATATGCTGAGAAAGTATTTACTGAGCCAGCATCTGATGACCAAGTAGTTGAAAAAGCAACCTAATGAAGAGTTGATGCTATGAAACAAATGGGATTTATGCAAAGGGTTCAACCGTTATCGGTTGAAGAATTGCAGCAAAAATTAGATAGTACGAGACAAGATCTTTTTGGTTTGCGCCTTAACGCGGCAACATCTCCGGTTAAAGATTATTCTCAGTACAAAAAACTACGTAAACAGGCAGCACGTCTTTTAACTGCTATGCAATTAAAAAAGGCTGATTCTGTGGGTAGCAAACAATAAAATGAGGTCTCCTATGGAAGTGAAAGCTGAAAAAACAAAACAGCTTTTTGAAGGCAAGGTTGTTTCCGATAAAATGGATAAAACCATTGTTGTCGAAATGGAACAAACATATATTCATCCTAAATTTCGTAAAATTTTAAGAAAAACAAAATCTTACAAAGTTCATGATGAAAAAAACGAAGCTAAAGTTGGTGATGTTGTGAGATTTTACCAATGTCGCCCGTTGGCTAAAACAAAATATATGTACCTTGCACAGGTCGTAACTAATAGTAAATCATAAAAATAAGAGGTATTTGGTATGATTCAAAAGGAATCGTATCTTGAGGTAGCTGATAATTCTGGTGCAAAGGCATTGCAGTGTATCCATATAGTTGGAAGTACTCGCAAACGCTATGCTTATTTAGGTGATACTATTAAGTGCGCAGTGAAAAAAGCTATTCCAGGTGGTCAGGTTAAAAAGGGTGATGTTGTTGATGCAGTAATTGTACGAACAAGAAAAGAATTTCGTCGTGCAGATGGTAGCTATATTCGTTTTAGCGAAAATGCAGCCGTTATTCTCAAGAATGGCGAAATAATTGGAACGCGAATTTTTGGACCAATTGCGCGTGAATTGAGAACGCGTGGGTATGCTAAGATTTCGTCATTAGCTCCAGAAGTTTTGTAATAAAGGTATTATCCATGATAGCGCGCATTAAGAAAAATGACACAGTTCGTGTTATATCGGGAAAAAACAAAGGAAAAGAAGGTGCTGTAATTGCAATTTTACCTAAAAAAGGTAAAGTTATGATTAAAGGTATTGCTGTTGCTACGCATCATGTAAAACCTCGCAGAGCAGGTGAGCCGGGTGGCATTCGCAAAGAAGAAAGTTTTATTGACATGTCTCATGTTATGCCGGTTTGTTCTTCATGCAAAAAGCCATCACGCGTTAATGTTAAACATTTGGACGCGGGAAAAAGTACACGAGTATGCAATCGTTGTAAGGAAATCTTTTAGAAAGACAGTGGAATTTGCATTATGAACAGATCACGATTGGCGAAAAAATATAGTGATGAAATCCGATCTCAGTTGCAACAGCAGCTTGGAATGGATAACATTATGATGGTTCCAAAATTTCAAAAAATTGTTTTGAATGTTGGAGTCAAAGAAGCGGTTTCTGATTCAAAGGCGCTTCAAGAATCAATGGATATATTATCAAAAATTTCAGGTCAACGTCCAATAAAACGTTTGGCTCGTAAGTCTATAGCGGGATTTAAACTTCGTGAAGGCATGGCAATCGGTACAATGGTTACATTGCGCGGTGATATGATGTACGAGTTTTTAGACCGTTTTATTACTTTAGCACTTCCTAAAGTACGTGATTTTCAGGGGCTTCCGACTAAATTAGATGGAAGAGGTAGTTATAATATCGGTATAAAAGATTGGACTATTTTCCCTGAAATTGATTTTGATATTGCCAAAAAAGCTCATGGTATGAATATTACTATTCAAACATCTGCACGAAAAGATGAGCATGGATTAGCGTTGCTAAAGGCATTTAATATACCATTTAGAAAATCAAAAGATTAATTCAGTTTTACGTCAGGATTAAGATGGCCAGAAAGGCATTGATCGAAAAAGCAAATAAAACACCAAAATTCGCAGTAAGAGCATATAATCGTTGCGAGCTCTGCGGGCGTGCACGTGCATATTTTAGGTTGTTTAGAATGTGTCGTATGTGTTTTAGAAAAAATGCGCTGGAAGGCTTGCTTCCGGGCGTAATGAAAACAAGTTGGTAAGGGATGACATGTCAATTGATGTAATTGCTGATTTTTTAACAATCATCCGAAATGGTGTTATGGTTTCCAAGTCATTTGTTACTGCTCCTTATTCAAAAATGCGTCATTCTATTGCGCAAATTTTGAAAAGCGAGGGTTTCATTACTGATTTTGTAATTCTTAACGCAGATTCAGATGCAGAAAAAAAACTTAAAGTTGTATTAAAGTATGTTGATGGCGAAGCCGTTATTCATGAAATTCAACGAGTAAGTAAACCTGGACGTCGTGTATACGCAGGTAATAAAGAGATTAAGCCGGTTATTGGCCAGCTTGGTATATCAATATTAACAACAAGTCATGGCGTAATGGCTCATCAGAAGGCAAAAAAACTTTCTGTAGGTGGTGAAGTCATTTGCACCGTTTGGTAAAGGAACACGTACATGTCAAAAATTGGTAGAAAGCCGATAAAATTAAACGGGGTTATGGTAGAAATTAAAGGCCAAGATGTCCACTACAAAGGACCAAAGGCTTCTGGTGTTTACCATCTAGCTCCTGAATTACATGCGCGCGTTGAAGATGCAAACTTGTACCTTGTTCCCGCAAAAAGCAAAGAGGGAATGGGGCAAAAACAAATGAGCAATGTTAATCGTGCTTGGGGTCTTAATCGAGCATTGCTTGCTAATGAAATTGGCGGCGCTGCGCAAGCTTTTGAAAAAATGCTTGAAATTCATGGTTTAGGATACAAAGCGGCTCTTGCAGACAAAAAAGTTATTTTAACGCTTGGTTACAGCCATAAAATCGAAGAAGATATTCCTGCTGGTATTTCTATGGAAATAGATAAGTCTGGGCAAAAAGTAAAAGTGAGCTCTTCTGACAAAAATCTTCTCGGAGAATTTTGTAGTAAGATCAGAGCGCTAAGAGAACCAGAGCCGTACAAAGGTAAAGGCATTAAGCTCCAAACAGAAGTTATTTTCCGTAAAGCTGCTGGCAAGGGCAAGAAATAAATCATAGGGATGTGTGAGAATGGCTACGAATAAAAAAGATCGCGTTACGGCAGCACGCAGAGTGATGCGCGTTCGTGCAAAAGTAAAACGCTACGGTATGCCACCGCGCGTTTCAGTATTTAGAAGTTTGAAGCATATGTATGCTCAAATTATCGATGATATGAATCATCACACTGTTGCTTCCTGTTCTTCACTTGAATTGGAAAATATACAAGGTGATAAATCGGCAGTTGCTCACGCGATTGGTCTTGAGCTTGCAAAACGGGCAAAAGCACAATGCGTGGATGCAGTAGTGTTTGATAGAGGTCGCTTTAAATTTCATGGTAGAGTGAAAGCTCTCGCTGACGGATTACGTGAAGGTACGTTGAAATTTTAGATATAGCAGGAAATTAAAGAATGACTATGCAAAGAGACAAAGAAACAAATAGAGAAGACGGCAGAGAGAAAAAAGATTCTGGCTTTGTTGATCACGTGGTAAGCCTTCGTCGTGTTACCAAAGTGACCAAAGGTGGAAAACGTTTTTCATTTGCTGCTTTTGTTATTTCTGGAGATAAACAAGGAAAAGTAGGACTTGGCCTTGGTAAAAGTCGCGAAGTTTCTATGGCAATTGCCAAAGCAACCAATAGAGCTCGTAAAAGAATGATTGAAGTTGCTCGTCGTGGTTCAACAGTTCCTTATGAATCATTGGGTAAACATGGAGCTACTCGTGTGGTAGTTCGTCCAGCATCAAAAGGTACTGGTAATATTGCTGGTGGTGCTGTTCGTGCAATCATGGATGCTGCAGGTGTTGAAGATGTTCTTACTAAATCCATGGGATCTAGTAATGGCATTAACGTAGCAAAAGCAACGATGAATGCTTTAGCGAAATTGCGCTCAGCAGATCGTTTGAGTATGTTACGTGGAAAAACCGTTCAAGAAATGGTTAAAGGATCATAATGTTTAGCTTAGATAATTTGCAATCAGCAGGAAAAGACAGAAAAAGAGTTGGTCGTGGTGGATCGCGCGGTGGTACATCTGGACGTGGACACAAAGGACAGAATGCTCGTTCAGGAGGTCCTAAGGGTCGTGGCTTTGAAGGTGGACAAACTCCGTTGCAACGCCGTCTTCCAAAACGTGGATTTACGAATGCTCGTTTCTCTAAAGAAACGTCTATAGTAAACGTGAATTCATTAGAACGCGCTTTTGCAGAGGGTGAAGAAGTAAATGTGCTCACGTTAGTAGAAAAAGGACTTATTAAAGTCAAAACGAGTGAGCAACGTGATTTAAAAAAAGGAACTATTGTAAAAATATTGGGCGATGGTGAACTAAGTAAGAAACTTACCGTTTCTGCTTTTGCATTCAGCGCTTCAGCAAAACAAGCAATAGAAAAAGTTGGTGGTAAGGCACTTATAATAAAGGAGTTGTAAGCAGTGGTGCTCCTCAGAAACTTTCTTAACATGTTTAATATCCCAGAGTTACGTAGAAAAATTTTTTTTACGCTGGGAATATTAGTAATTTATCGATTAGGTAATCACATTCCTGTGATTGGCGTTGATATTGATAAGCTTTTGCAAATGATGAATCAAAGTGGGGGACTAAGTGGAATTTTCTCATACTTAGATCTTTTTTCTGGGGGAAACTTACGACAATGTACTATATTTGCCTTGGGTATTAGCCCCTATATTACTGCCTCCATTATGATGCAATTTTTAAGTCTTTCCATACCTACCCTTGAACAATTATCAAAAGAGGGAGAGTATGGTCGCAAGATTATCAATCAGTATCAGCGGTATCTTGCAGTGATTGTTGCAATGGTTCAGAGTACAGGATTTGTGTTTCTTCTTGAACGCTATGGATTAGTTATTGATCCATGGTTTGGATCCCGTGTTTTGTTCGTTATTTCGTTATCTGTTGGTACTATGTTTGTTATGTGGCTTGGCGAACAAATATCGCTCTTTGGTATTGGCAACGGAACATCAATGATCATTTTTGCTGGTATTGTTGCCCGATTTCCAGACGATATTATTAAAGTAATTGGGGCGGTTCAAGAAGGTTATCTTGATACAGTAGTAGGTATTTTGCTGTTTGTTATAGCTCTTGCTATTTCGGCAGCGATTGTTTTCTTGGAAAAAGGAGATCGCAAAGTTCCTGTACAATATTCGCGACGTGTTGTTGGTGGTAAAATGTATGGTGGACAAAGTTCTTACATTCCATTTAAAATTAATCCTGCTGGTGTTATGCCTGTTATTTTGGCAAGTGCTATGTTGAATATCCCAATGTTTGCATTAACATTACTTGCAGCCCGTTGGCCATATTTTAAAGCTATATCAGAAAATTTTGCAGCAGGTGGATTGGTATATAGTGTTCTAGATTTTGTTCTTATTATTTGTTTTTCATTTTTCTACACAGCGTTGGTGTTCAACCCAGAAGAACTTGCGGATGATATCAAAAAACGCAGCGGATTTATTCCTGGTATTCGTCCAGGCAAACAAACAGCTGACTTTTTTAGTTATATCCTTACGCGCATAGGATTAGTAGGAGCTCTGTATCTTGCGGCTCTTGCTATTGTGCCAAGTTTAATCCATTGGTTATTGGCCATGCCTTTTTATTTGTCTGGAATTCTGAGTGGAACGGCGCTTTTGATCGTTGTGGGTGTAGCAAATGAAACTGCAGCTCAAATTGAATCGTATTTGATTGAACATCGTTATGAAGGTTTTTTAGCTTCGGGACGGTTAAAAGGTAAGGGCACGCGTTGAATCATCTGGTTAGGGACGTATTTATATTCATCGGGCCTCCGGGTGCTGGAAAAGGATCTCTTTCAAACCTTTGTATAAATCATTTTGGGTGGTTACAGATTTCTACCGGAAATTTGTGTAGAAAACATATTGCCGAACAAACAAAAATAGGCAAAGAAATAGATTTAATTATCAAATCTGGTAAATTAATTAATGATGACCTCATTACTTCTATGGTTGTCGAATGGTTTAGCGAGAATGTGGATAAGGCAACTGGAATCATTTTTGATGGGTATCCTCGGACTGTTACTCAAGCAGAGACATTTGATTGTATGCTTAAGGCGCGATTCCCTCATGTGCGAGTAAAGGTTGTTTTATTTGAAATTACTGACGATGTGGTAGTTAATCGACTATGTTCTCGTTATGTATGTCAGAATAAGGAATGTCAGGCGGTCTATTCCCGTTCTTCTAGTTCAGATCTTGTATCAACAGACGCAATGGTATGTGGATTATGTTCTGGGCAATTAGGCAGAAGAGAAGATGATAGTGAGGTTGCGGTAAGAAACCGTCTTGATATTTATCATAGACATGAGCAACAATTGCTCGATTTTTATCGACAAGATAATGAAATTGAAATAATTAGATTAGATGCTTCAAAGCAATTGCAACAGGTTTTTGAAGATTTTGTACAAGTTATAGGCTCATAATAGATACGTAGATGTATGATTCATATAAAGAATAAACTCTCAATTCAAAAAATGGCTCAAGCTGGTTCTTTATTGTCAGATATTCTGGCAACAGTAGAAAGCGTGATAAAGCCAGGAATATCTACTGCCGATATTGATGCGTGGATTGAGGCGCAACTGCAAGAAAAAGGCTTAAAATCTCAAGTTAAGGGCTATATGGGATACCGTCATGTTAGTTGTATCTCTTTGAATGACGTAGTTGTTCATGGAGTTCCTCGAGCTGATTGTATTGTGCAGTTGGGTGATTTAATAAAAATTGATGTATGTGCTTCATGGAATGGCTATTGCGCCGATATGGCGCGAAGCTTTTTTGTTGGTCAGCCATCAGAACAAGCGCAAAAATTAGTTGATGTGGCGTATCAAGCATTGAAAAAAGGAATTGAGCAGGCACGTGTAGGCAACAGATTGTCCGATATTTCAGCAGCAATACAGCAAGAAGTTGAAAAACATGGATTTGGTGTTGTTCGTGATTTTGCAGGACATGGTATTGGTAAAAATATGCATGAAGAACCTGAGATAGTAAATTATGGCAAACCTGGTAAAGGACCTGTTTTATGCGAGGGAATGACATTTGCTATTGAACCAATGATTACTGCCGGCAAGTATCAGGTATATGTTGCGAATGATGGTTGGACAGTAAAAACGGTGGATCATAGTTTGGCTGCGCATGTAGAAGATACCATTGCTATTACAAGTGCAGGCCCAATTGTGTTAACAAGCAAAAATTCTGAACTACAAAACAATGCGAGTGTTTCATGAAGCAAAAAGAAGAAGTTATACGCGTCGATGGCGTTGTTAAAGAAACATTGCCAAACGCAATGTTCAAAGTAGAAATTGAAGGGGGACATGTTGTATTAGGACATGTTTCAGGTAAAATGCGGATGCATTATATTCGTATTTTGCCGGGTGATAGAGTTGCGTTAGAGTTGTCTCCATACGACCTAACACGGGGAAGAATTGTACTACGATACAAAGATTAGGCGAGGATATCATGAAGGTTCGGACATCAGTGAAAGCTATTTGTAACGAATGTCGTATTATTAAGCGCAAGGGTGTTGTACGCGTAATTTGTAATAAGAGCCCTAAGCATAAGCAACGACAAGGTTAAAAGAGGAACAATAGATTATGGCCAGAATTGAAGGTGTTAATTTACCATCAAACAAGCGGATAGAATATGGGCTTCCGTATATTTTTGGAATAGGTCTTGCCGGAGCGCAAGATATTTTGACCAAATTGAGCATCAATTTTGATACACGAGTAAGAGATTTAACCGATGCTGAAATTGCAGCAATTCAAAAAGAAATCACTGATAACTATAAAGTTGAAGGTGAATTGCGCAAAGAAATCACGTTAAATATCAAGCGTTTACAAGAAATTGGTTCTTACAGAGGTTTACGTCATAAACGTGGATTACCTGTTCGTGGTCAACGTACAAAAACAAATGCGCGTACGCGCAAGGGTCCAAAGAAAAACCCAGTAGCGCTTAAACGTAAAGTAACCAAGAAATAATAAGTAAGGGTTTTCATTAGATGGCTTACAAGAAAAAACCAAAAAAACAAAAGCAAAAAATATCATCAGCTATTGCGCACGTTAAATCAACATTCAATAATACCATTGTTTCAATTACAACAATGGACGGGGATGTGTTGTTTTCTTCAAGTGCAGGACGCTTAGGATTTAAAGGATCTCGTAAGAGTACTCCATTTGCTGCGTCACAAATTGCATCAACATTAGCAAAAGAAATGCAAATTGTTGGTGTTAGGGATTTGGAAATAAATATGCAAGGTCCAGGATCCGGAAGAGATTCTGTTGTACGAGCATTCCAATCTGCTGGTATGTCAGTTAAAACATTGCGTGATGTTACACCATTGCCGCATAATGGCTGCCGCGCTCCTAAAAAACGCCGAGTATAAAAAATTAATCATTTTTAGTGGGATAAGGTACCATGGCAGTTGTAAGAGAAGAATCAAGCGAAAAGCAACAACAAAAAGCTCCGCGCAGAAAGCTTTCTGAGTATGGAAAGCAACTTCAAGAAAAACAAAAAGTTAAAGAAATGTATGGTCTACGTGAACGTCAATTTAAACGTTTCTTTAATGTAGCAAGTAAACAACGTGACGGTGGTCCGGGTGAAAACTTGCTGAGTTTACTTGAACGTAGATTAGACAATGTTGTGTATAAATTAAAAATGTCTACAACACGTACACAAGCTCGTCAAATCGTTACCCACGGACATGTTCTGGTTAACGGTAAAAAAGTTTATTCTCCATCATTTTTGGTTCAGCCAGAAGATGTCGTTTCTTTATCTGAACGTGTAGAGAAAATGGAAACATTTTTAAAAGACGTTATTGAAAAAAGAATGAAAGTTGGCATCAAGGTTCCCGAATGGTTGGAATTAGATAAAAAAGACAGATTTGGACGAGTGCTCCGTCTTCCTGTTCGTGCTGATATTCAAGTGCCAATTCAAGAGCATTTGATTGTAGAATTGTATTCTAAATAATTAATAAGCCTCTTAATATGGGGTAGTAGATTAGGGCTATAGGCAAGCAGGAGGTTGAATGACTAAGAACAAAGAATACAAACCACTTATCATCCCGCAATTGAAATGGGAAAAAAAGACGCTCAGTGAAACATGCGGCGAATTAGTAGTTCAACCGCTTGAACCAGGCTTTGGAATAACGATTGGTAATTCGTTACGAAGAATTTTGCTTAGTGGCGTCGAAGGTTCTGCAATAACATCCATTATTATTAAAGGTGTTAATAATGAATTTTCAGCAATCACTGGTGTTGTTGAAGATGCAATGCAGGTTGTTTTAAATATCAAAAATATCGTCATCCGCAATAAAGAAGGTAAGCCCGGAAAAATGCGCGTGACAAAAAAGGGTGAAACAGAAGTACGCGTGAGTGATATCGTTGCAGATGATCACCTTGAACTAATCAATAAAGATTATGTTTTTGCACACGTGGCATTTGATGGTGAACTTGATATAGAGTTCTTTGTTGAATCTGGAAGAGGATATCAACAAGCTCAATGGCCAGTAGATAAACCTTATCAAGAGGATGGCAGAATCTATTTGGATGCAATGTTCTCTCCAATACGTAAAGTTATGTTCGATGTTGAAAAAACACGCGTTGGCGAAGCAATTGATTATGATAAGCTTATTTTGCGAATCTATACCAATGGTTCTGAAAATCCTGTTGATGCATTACATTATGCGGTTTCGGTTCTTCGTACACAATTAGAACATTTCCTTGAGAGCACCGAGATTCCGTTTAATGAAATATCTCAAATGCCTGAAGAAAAAATTGAAAAAACACCATTGAAAACAAGCGATTCAAGTCTTAAGGGTGTTCCGGTAGACTTATTGCTGAAACCAATTGAAGAACTTGAGCTTTCAGTCAGAGCACATAATTGCTTGATTAATGCTGGTATTAACCGTGTTATCGATTTGGTGAATGTTGCTGAAGATGATGCGCTTAAAATTAAAAACTTTGGTCGCAAATCTCTCAATGAAGTAAAAGAAAGCATGAAAGCATTTGGTCTTTCTTTTGGTATGAATATCAATGAAGAAAATGTTAAGAAAATCTTAGGTCAGTAATCATGATACATCAGAATGGTCGAAAAAAATTAAATCTTAAGGCACCTCATCGTAGAGCAATGCTTCGTAATCAAGCAATTCATATGATTAATTACGGACATTTAACTTCAACTAAAGCGCGTGTTAAAGAAACTCAACGTCTTGTTGAGCGTATTGTTACTATTGCGCGTGAGGGTAATACATTTAATGCTCGTCGTCGCGTGCATGCATTGTTACCATATGATGATGCTGCCGTGATTAAATTATTTAAAGATATTGCTCCACAATACGTTTCTCGCCCGGGTGGATATACACGCGTGATTCCTATGGGAAAACGTATGAGTGATACTGCTACTGTTGCTCGCCTTGAGTGGGTAAAGTAAAAAAGTATGCCAGCAGATAATACTATATCTGTGGATATGATTGCCGATAAAATCGAGGCAGTCTTAAAAGATTTACGCCCCACCATCTTACAAGATGGTGGGGATATCCATTTTGTGCGGTTTGAAAACGGCACTGTCTTTGTTCGGTTACACGGAGCTTGTGTAAGCTGTCCTATTTCCTTCATTACTCTAAAAATGGGTCTTGAGGCCCAACTCAAAGAAAAAATTCCCGGAATCGAATCTGTCGTTGCTCTTGAAGATGAGTAAATAAGATAAGAGTCTATTTAAAAATCCAAGTATTAATAAATATTCTAATGAAGCTTCTAGTCCGTTCGCCCTGAGTGTCCTACGTAGGTTTATGCGGAGTAGGATGTATCGAAGGGTTTTGATTAATAAAAACCTTCATTCTGAAAACCCTTGAATGTCATATATGTCATTTGATATATTCAAATTGAATAATTAATCAAAATATAATATGTATAAAAAGGAGAAGGTAATGAAAAACAATGTAATCCTTGGTCTCCAAGGTTTTAAAAAAGTGCTGAAAGGCATATCGTTTTTGATGATATCACTTCTGGTATTCTCTGCAGATGCTTCTCAAGTAGCTAAACGGCTTTCAGCTCAACGAGGGCGCGGTACAAGACAGCAGAGTCCTCGTGCTGTGCCACGAAACGTAAGAGGTCAGGCGCTTGGAGCTCAAATTCAACCACAAACTTCTGCCGCACCTTTAACAAAAGGCGCAATGCTTGTTAATACTGCATTGGCTAATAATCCAAACGTTAAAAAAAATCAATTAAGTCCTAGAGTCTTAGTTATAGTGCAAGATGTGGAAGAAGGTTCTGATTGGGAATCACGGTGGGATCGAGAGGTTGCAAAAATACAAAACGCTGATGAAAAAAAGTTTTTGGAAGACTTGCGTAGTGTGCTAGCTAAAAAAAAGGAAAAGATTGTGGGAGCATCTCTACAAGAGGAAATGTTTAAAACACTACAAGCTAATAACCGTGAATTAAAGAAAATGGTAAGCGATTTGCGTAAGCAACTTGCAATGCAAAATAAAGGTTTCTTCAGAAATATGTATGAATCTGTAGCAGCGATGAGTCCTGCTTTAGCTTTTTCTGGTGGAATAGGTGCAGCAACGATGTGGTTACGTGAATATAGTTGGGGCGGAGGAGCTCTTGTTGCAGCATCTGTATTGGGTATAACTGCTGGTCTTAATTATGTAGCAGAGAAAATGGCTACCGGTGAGTTAAGTGATGCTGTAGGCAAAGTATTTGGTGAAAATGTAATTACTCAATACACCAATGATAGAGGTAAGTATCCAACATTTGATTCCCTTATTGATGGGATAACTCGCGATATACGTAATACGAGTAAACTCAGCGAAGACACATTTGAAAGCTATCGCAGAACTGTTCTTGCTCAGGTTGCAAACAATCAAAAAATTTCTTTTGAAAATAATCCAGAGCTTAAAGCGTTAGAAGAAAAAATAGATGAGCAGATAAAAGTGATTCGAGATAAGTATTTTAATGAAGATCCAAAAACATATATGAAAAGGCTTGAAGGTATTAAGAATATTGCAAATATCACTCAGGCACAAGCAATACTTTCTGAATATTTGCGTGCAGGCTTTAGAGAAGAACAAAGCCAATTGCTTAAACAAAAAGAGGAAGAAGATACAACAGAAACTGTAGAAAAACCAAAAGCAAACGCTTTTTGGAGCTTATTTGGATACTAAGGAGAAGTAATGAAAAAGCTAATATTTTTAATAATATTGCTCATGGTAATTCCTGTAAGCGCCAGGGAGAGGTTTATGCGATCGAGATTACCACAACGAGAAGATGCACAGAACATGAGTATCGCACAACAATCTCAAACTGGAACGCGTGCTCAAGCTTCGCGCCGTACACAACGGTTTCAAGGTGTCACAAAGCCTTCTGCCAGAGGGCGTTATGCAGCATCGAAACAGCAACGACCTGTTAAAAAATCGATTGAGCAGGTTACTCCTCCAGCTGGTGGTGGAACATCAGTATCGGCACCAACTAATGTGGGCATTGATCCAGACAATTGGGAAAATATAAGAAATAAACTTCAAAAAGCTGAATCACCATCTCAAGCTTTGGAAGATATAAAAAAAATAGAAAAAGATTTTCCTGTAATCTCTGCAGAGCAGAAAACTTTTTTGGATATGTCTAAGCTGAAAATGGAACTGCAAATCATAATTGCTCAGCTAAGGCATCTACAATCATCTGGGCAATTAGTTGGAAAAGGCTCTGTAAATAAACCTCAACAGCAAGAAGCGCCACCAGCTCAGCAATTGGCTCCTCCGGCTGAAGGAGGACCATCAGCATCAGTAGTGGAACTTAATCCTGTTGTGCAAACTCAGCAGCCTTCAGTAACCCAGATGGAAATCGATCCTATGACGAGTCAGCCTCGTCCTGTTCCAACACCTCCTATACAACAGCAAGTTACTCCTGTTATTTCTAATAAACCACAGCCTCAGCAACAAGCTGCGCAAACAGTGCTTGGGCAAATGTTAGAATATGTGCCGAGCGCACCTAATCTCTCAAGCTTTTCAACACAAGCAACACAACTTCAGCCTATTGCGCAAACAACACAACCTGAGCCTGGTAAACATGCGACTGAATCAGGTTGGATAAATTTACAAAAAAGATTAAGAAAGGAGGCGGAATCGCCATCGCAAAAATTGGTAGAACGTATAGAAAAAATGAAGCAATATCAATATTTCAATGATGAACAGCGAAGATGGCTAGATGAATATCAGAAAGAAATTGAAAAATTATTTGTTAAAGAAGATATCTGGAAAAGAATACAAACAGATCTTACTAAGGCAGCAATAACATTGCGGTCGCCAGAAGTATTGATGGAGCGAGTAGAAAGAATAAAAAAAGACCATCAATTGAATAATGAACAGCGAAAATGGTTGGAAGAATTTGAGCAGAAATATAAGCCATTATCCGTTTCGATAAAGCCAACAAATTCGACCCTTAACGAATAAAAGTGTTAATGAATTAATATATCAATTGAAGGTGATAGAAAAACTATCACCTTCGTTTTAAAAAAAAGGAAAAAATAATGAAAAATAAATTATCTATCTCAATAATTGTATTATGCATTATTACATTACAACCAGATCTTGCTGCAGGATATGAATCAACAACAAGAGAAGATAGCTCTGCGCGATCAGCATACGTTGATGAAGCATATCTTACATCGCGACAAGAAGAAAGAGCACGAATGGAAAGTGTGGATGATGCATTTTTGACAGAAAATCAAGAAGAAATAGAGCGCATGAATCGCGATAATGATGCGCGTACTACGTCAGCTGCAGAACAATCGGAGCGAAGTTAAAAATACTTAGCCTTGTTCAATCACACTCACGGTACTACCTTGTACTCCTTTTTCAATCAAAAAGTGTACGGGGAATTGATCTTTCATCGTTGATAAATGAGATACAATGATAATTTTAGAAAAATCATCTTGTATTTTATATAATGCGTCCATAATATACCCAAGACCTTCTTCATCTTGTGAACCAAATCCTTCATCAATGATTAATATCTGTAATGCAGTTCCAGCGCGGCGTGCAAGTAACTTTGAAATAGCAATGCGTAGCGCAAAATCAATCCGAAATGCTTCACCGCCAGAAAAAAGTTCATAGGGTCTAATGCCAGCTTGATCAGATATTTTGATATCGAGTGTTTCCTTGGTGCCACCTTTTTTTAAATCGCGTAGCGATTCAATAAAAATTTGTGCCTGATTGTTGGTTAATCGTGATAATAAATAATTGGCTTCTTGTTCAATTTCCGGAATTGCTTCTTCAATAAGCAATGCTTGAATACCATCTTTTCCTGTTGCTGTTGCAATGGTTTGATAATCTTCAATAGTTGTTTCTAATTGTTTAAGCGCAATTCGTTCTTGATCAAATTCATTTTTTATTTTAATAAGATGTTTCTGCTGATTTTCAATACTGCCTTTTTTGTGCAGCAATTGCTCTTTTTCATGCTTGAGTTGAGTGCGGAGCTTGTCAATATCTTGTTCTTTTTTGCGTAATGCGTTTAATAATTCTTCAAGATTGCCTAAATCCTGTTGATTCTTTGAAATTATTGCGATATTGCGGTTCAATTCTTTAAGCAGTGTACAATATTTAAGGATATCATTTTTACGTGTTTCTTGTTGCGCAACTCCTTTTTGTAGTGATTCATAATCAATAAGCTGAGATTCCAATATTTTTAATTTTTCTTGATCCTTTTTGTAATCATTTTCATTATAGACGTGCTCATGTAATTGCTTTTCAAATATTTGTTTTTGTGTTGCCAACGCTGTATATTGAGGATCATCTATGGTGCCCATGTGCGTATCATGATTGAGTAATAGCTGTTGTTTTTTGGTAATACTCACTGTTTTCATAGCACTTTCTTTTTCTAATGATAATTGTGCCACTGTCATTTGCTCAATATGCTGCGTAATTTTTGTTCGCTGATCAGTTAAATCTATTATTTTTGCATTCAGCATAGCAGCTTGTTGTAATTGTTCTTTGTCTGCTACGATGTGTGTATGTTGGTTAATTAATATTTCTTTCAGTGCTGGAATAATGCGCTTCAATCGGTGCAGGCGATGAGCTAAAAATGATTCTTGTTTTTCAAAATTAAGTTTTAGAAACCTTTTACGTGCTGCTGATAGATTTTGTTCACATAATGGACAGCTAGGATCATCTTCATGCACTAACCTTTTTTTCTGAGCTAAACTATTTAACTCACTATTGATCCAATTACCCAAAGAAACAAATTGCTGATATGTCGCTTTTCGCTTTTCTAAATGGGCTTCTTCTTTTGCTATCGCTTCAGCATTATGTGTTATTTGTGATAGCGCTTGTTGATGCGCTATAATCTGTGCGGCAAACGTATTCTTTTCTGTGTTTTTTTGAATGATATCTTCTTTGTTCTTGGTCAATTGTATGTATTGGTTTGCATGTTCGGCTGATAAGCGTTCAAGCTCAAGTTGTAATGCATGCTTTATTTTTGTGTGCTCATCTTTATGATGCTGTTCAATAATAGTGATTTGTTGTGTCAGCTGCAATAAAGCTTGCCGCTGTTCAAGATTCTCTTGAAACAATTTTTGATGATGCGTAATTGCCGCAATTGTTTTATTTTTTTCTTGTTCAAGAAGCGTAATGCTGTGCAGCGATTGTTTTTTCTTATTGATTGCACGCCATTGTGCGAGCTGATCGCGAATTTCTTTTTTATGCGTGGCAGCGGCAGCCGTTAGTTGCTGCAATTGAAATGAAAAATTATGATATTGTTTTTGCTTTTCATCATAGACGGTATATTCAGCAGCATATGTTTGTTGCGCTGCAGTAATTTCTTTTTCTGTATTGTGCAGCGCATTCATGTGCGTAGTGAGCATGGTGAGCTCTGCATTAAGAATATCTTGAGCCTCAAGCTCTATTGTTCTTTTTTCTTGCAATGTTGCCAGAACCGTTTTTTTTGTCTGAGATTCTTTAATTTTTTCAAGAGCGAGTTTGCGAATTACCTCATATTGATCAAGGCCCAATATGCTTGCTAAAATGTGTTTACGATCTTTGGGCGATTTTTTCGAAAATTCATTGGAGCTTCCCTGGCGTAAAAAGGCAGAATTAGAAAATGATTCGAAATCAAGGCGTAAGGTCTGTTCAATTTTTTCTTGTGTGGTGCGGATGGTTTTATCAGTTAATGGGATAAAGGTATCAGTTTCCAGTTCAATTATGCCAAATTCAAGTGTGTTGATGGGTTTACCATATGTTTCCATATATTCACGTCTGATTCTATACGTTTTTCCTGCAAATAAAAAATCAAACACCACAAGCATTTGTGTTTGTCCTAAGCGTAACAAACCTTGATCTGCTTTGGAGGCTCCCGCTATTTTACGCGCTTGCCCCCAGACTGCCCACGTCATAGCATCCAATAATGCGGATTTTCCATGGCCATTTTTGCCGGAAAGACAAATAAGAGAATAGTTAGTGAAATCAATTGTTTGGAGGTTTGGACCATAGCTAATAAAGTTTTTAATTTGTAGTTTCTGTGGAATCATGGTTTTTGCCTTATTTTTTCTTATTATGGAGTCCAGTCCTTGGCGTGTCCTTCGTGGTTTATCTGTTCTTCGTAGCGTTAGCGAAGAAGAATAAGGTAAAATAGGAAGGGAAACAAAGTATGATGTAGACACATTATTGTATCATTTTCTTTTATTTAATGCATTTCCTTTGCTCTAAAACTACTGATTTTGCTATATTCAAATAGAACTATATAAAGAGGTTGTTTTATAAAGAGAGATTATTATATGAAGAAACAATTGGTCTTATTAAGTCTTTTGATGGGGACTTTATCTTTATGGGGGATGGAGGTTGATTCTGAGAGTAGAATGAAATTCATGCAAGCGCTTGAAACACCTTTGGTTCAACATGCACTTGTTGATACAGCCGAAAAAAAAGAAGCGCTAAGTTTGAATCTTTTTAAGCGATTTCATCAAAAAGCTTTTGATTATTTTAGAACAGATCAAACCGAGGAAGAAAGATCTGCTATTCTGACATGGATTCGGATGTGGTTACCGCTAATGGATATGCAGTATACTCAGGAAGAAGGCGATGAATTTAAAGCCTTTTTACATCAAGATATAATAACGTCAAGACTTGTAACCAATATTGAAATAGCTGGAGAATTCTTTACACATATTTATGTGATATATTTACGAAAGCATCAAAAGCAATTATGTAAGGTTTTATTTTCATATTTTCATATGGATTTAATTGAAAATAAATACTATCGATATTTTTTACTTAACATGTTTAATGTTTTAGGGCATGTTGCAGATAACGTTTTATCAGCTCCCACGGTGAAAGGAGCACCGGAAATCAAGCGATGGAGCGATGTAATTTCTATTGTCTCTTACTCTATTGAAAATTACGGAAACTTATCTGGAAATAAAGGGCTATTTTCTAAACATTGGCAGAGTATACAAGCTATTTGTGAGAACGTGAATAAAGCTTTGCAAGAGAAAGAACAAACAGAAAAACTTGAAGTGAAAGCGCCATCTTCTACGGATAAAGAACTTCAAGGACCTATCATTACTGAAGAGCAATTGGAATCACCATCTGTGATATTGCCATCAAAAAAGGATCCAGTGATTCAAAATGAACAACGCATCGCTTTACCAGAAACATCAAAAAAAATTACAATACCTGTACGAGAACCAGAAATAAAGGAAATAATCAAAGAGCCAACGTTTTGGGATAAGCTTGTTGATGGATGGAATCGCTTTTTGAATATGCTGAAGTTAATGGGTGGTGTATAGTAGAAGTTGCTTGATTGGATATCACATTTGTCAGAATCCTGATACGGCAGTATAGTAAATATACATATATTGCACATAAAGGATTTTGAAAGATGAAAGATACTATTTTCAGAGAATATGATATTCGTGGTGTGGTTGGCGCAGAGTTGATGATTGAAGACGTTTATGATCTTGGCCGTGCAATTGCATATTATCTACTACAACTGAATAATATCGTACAAAAAGTAGCAGTCGGTATGGATGTGCGTGAACATTCTCCTGCAATAAAAAAGGAACTGTGTCGAGCGCTTGCAGATAGTGGCATGGATGTGGTTTTTATTGGAGTATGTACCTCACCAATGATGTATTTTGCAACCTATACCATGCCTGTTGATGCGGGAATTATGATTACTGCATCACACAATCCTGCCGAATATAATGGTTTTAAAATATGTTTGGGTACACAATCATTGTGGGGCAACCAAATACGGCAGATTGGTGCATTATATCGTGAAAAACAACGTTGTATTGCGCAGGCTTCTGGTACTTATACTGAACATATAATAAAAGATGACTATATCGCATGGCATGTAGAAAAATTTTCCCATCTTAAAAATGCAGATTTATCGGCGATTATTGATTGTGGTAATGGTTCTGCTTCAGTAGTGATTCCTGATTTGGTTACTGCAATGGGGTGGAGCAATATGCAATTGCTGTGCTGTGATCCTGATTTTAGTTCCGCACCGCATACAGCAGATCCTACAGTAGCTAAAAACATGCAAGATGTAAAAGATGCATTATGCAATACTAATGCAGTAGTTGGAGTTGGTTTTGATGGTGATGCTGATCGCATGGGAGCAATGACCAAAGAAGGGCAATTAGTTTCTGGCGATAAATTAATCGCAGTATTTGCCAAACCAATGATTAAAGAACATCCCGGTATGTGCGTAGTATATAATGTTGTATGTTCTAATGGGCTTACTGAGGTACTTGAAAGTTGGGGTGCGCAAACAGTGATGACTCCCGTGGGACATTCTATTATTGAAGAAAATATGCACAAATATCATGCACTTTTGGCAGGAGAAACAAGCTGTCATTTCTTTTTTAAAGATCGTCACTTTGGCTATGATGATGGTATCTATGCAATGATGCGATTGTTTGAAATTCTGATACAATCGAAGCAATCATTATCACGGTTACTTGAAATATTCCCCAAGAAAGTTACTTCTCCTGAATATCGCCTACCATGCGATGAAGAAAACAAATATGCAATGGTGCAGGAGATGAAAGGTTTATTTTATCAAAAGAAAAATGTAAAGATATTAGCAATCGATGGCGTAAGAATGACAACTGATTATGGATGGGGCATTATTCGCGCATCTAATACACAACCGGTGCTTTCTATACGTTTTGAAGCGAATACACCAGCTGATTTGCAACACATTAAAAATGATTTTATCGAAGTATTATCTATGTATTTTAGTGATGAATATTTGCGAGAGCAATTAAAGGCCTGATATTTATATATGGTAATATTTTTAATGCATGGAATGCTATATGAATGATGTTTCTTTATCAGGGTCCTCAATGACCCAATTCTCATTTCATTTCAATTGGGCATTCGACTATAGAATTACTGAAGATATGAAGATAAAGTGTGAGAGTGTGATATGAAGATGAGGCAAAGGCTTGGTACACACATTCGTATGCGTTCGTCATTACAGGAATTATTACAACGGGCAGATTCTTTGGATCTGCCTTTTTTTCAATGCTTTTTTGTGCCTCAAGAATCAGGCAGACTCATTAAAACAACTGCATATGATATATACCAATTTTTAAAAATACGTCGTGCACGATTTGACGATCTTTTTTGTCACATTTCATATTGGGTTAATTTATCAAGTTTAGGAAACAATGGATTTGCGCAATTACGGCGTGAGATTTTATTTGCCAAGCGACTTGAATTTACTCATTTTGTATTGCACGCGGGCACTGCAAAAGGTGCTACGAATAAATTGCAAGGAATAGATGCTTTAGCAGCTGCCCTTAATCAACTCTTTGATCTTGAGAAGGATATTGTTTTGTTATTGGAAAATAGTTGTCACGGTAATTTGGCTGTGGGCAGCGATATTAATGATATGCATCTATTACTTGAAAAAATCGATAAACCAGAGCGACTTAATTTTTGTATTGATACCGCGCATGCCTATTCATTTGGATATAATGTTGCAGATATTGCTGAGCAAGAAAAATCTATTCAGTTATTAGATACTGCTATCGGGCTTGAGCGTATTAAACTTATACATTGGAATGATACATTAGAAAAATTAGGATCTCGTATTGATCGTCATGCGATTATTGGTGAAGGTGTAATCGGTAAAAATGCGTTACGTCATTTTGCGTTGCATTCTCAGTTACAGCATATACCATTATTATTAGAATTACCTGAACTAATGGTGGAAGATGAATTGGTTATTTTGGATAAGGTACGGCAATGGTAAAAATGGAAAAGGATTAACGTGCGTATTGCAATTAATGGATTTGGACGTATTGGAAGAACTTTTTTGCGCTGTATTTTACAAAAGATGAGCGGACTAGAGGTCGTTGCCATTAACATTGGTAATTCACAACCTGAATTCACTGCGCACATGTTTAAATATGATACCTTAATGGGAACATTTGCTGGTGATGTGAGTATTGATAATGATGAATTAATTATTAATAATTGTCGTATTAAAATTGTTGCAGAACTTGATCCTGAAAAATTGCCATGGAACATACTTAAAATTGACTGGGTGGTTGATTGTACGGGAAAATTTACTCATCGCGAAGGTGCACAAAAACATATCACCGCAGGTGCCAAACGCGTTTTAATTTCTGCTCCTGCTCATGATGAAGATATTGCAATCATTTTCGGCATTAACGAGCAAGAATTTGATGCAAAAAAACACATCATTGTTTCTTTAGGCAGTTGTACAAGTAATGCGTTTATGACTACAGTTAAAGTTCTTGATGATACATTTAATATTGTGCGTGGCTTTATGACCACAATTCATGCTTATACTAATACGCAAGTATTGCTTGATGTGGATGCAAAAGATTTGCGATTTTCTCGTGCAGCAGCACTTAATATTATTCCTGCAACATCTGGTGCTGCGAAAATGTTAGGTAAAATATTTCCTCATCTTGATAAAAAAATTTCGGCAATGGCTATGCGCATTCCGGTGAGCAAAGTATCATTGATCGATTTTGTTTTTGAAGCAGAAAAAGAGATTTCCGTAGATGCAATTAATCAAGCCTTCACACATGCATCACAAACAAGCATGAAAAATATTTTGGCACTTACCATGGAGCCGCTTGTTTCATCTGATTTTAATGGCAACGATAATTCCGTGGTTATCGATGGGTTATTGACTACCATTAATGGAACTATGGGACAAGTTTTTGGATGGTATGACAATGAGTGGGGATATAGTATGCGTATGAAGGATTTTTTGGAATTTGTTGATCAATAGACGTTATGTTGTTAAAGCTTTTTAAGGAATAGCAGAATATTTTTTTGTAAATATCTGGAGATATACGATGCAGAAGAAACTCTTAAGGATATATATAATTCAACATCTCATTCACCAGTTATAAAATGGATTTACCGAAATGCTAAATTTGAATAGAAAAAAAGTTATTGCCGGATTAATTACACAACAGGATACTATTTTAATTGCACAGCGAGCAAAAAAAGACTCACTTTATGGAAAATGGGAATTTCCCGGCGGCAAAATGGAAAACGGAGAAACAGAACAAGAATGTCTCAAAAGAGAATTATGCGAAGAGTTTGGAATAAAGGCAGAAATTGGAGATTATTTTCATACCGTACCCTTTGAACACAAAAATCAACCAATGGAAATGCTGGTCTTTTTTGTTACATCTTTTGCCGGTGACATTATTCTACGTGAACATAGTCAAATAAAATGGGTAAAAAAAGAAAATCTCCATCAATATGATTTCCCCGAACCAGATAAGCCAATCATTCAAAAATTACTCACTCATATTTTTTAAACAGGACTTTGACATTTAGGTGAAAAAGCAGATCTAGTTGACGTTTTCAAAAAAAATACTCTCTTAATTGGGTTAGATAATCCAAAAAAAGAGAGTATTATGTTTTAAAAAACACGATGATAGCATATCCGGTTCTATTAATAACGTCTATAAAAAAAAGTTTTGAAGCATTGCAAAAAAGAATTGATAAAAAAGGGCAAGAATCAATTGTTTTTCAAGCTTAAACTTTCAAAGCAAAACCAATACGCCACGTACAAATATATCAGGTCAGATGAAATATTGAAAAGATGTTTTCGTACAACAAAACAACATTTGGGCTTGCAAGGATGTTCTGCCAGGAAGATGGAAATCCAAGAAAGCCACATAGCTTCTGTTTTTTTAACCTATGCGTTGTTGCAATGCGATCAACAAAAATAAAAACTGCCTACACCAGAAGTGGCTCTCAGAGCTGCTGAGCGAAGAAAAGGCATATTCTTTGATCGCTATATTGAGCGATTACATCGGCTTATTCATGATGTTTATGCCTAACTCCTGTAGCTACGGAAAAAAAGATCTTATCCAATTTGCAATGCCGGAAAAGAGTGATCCTATTCCTGCGACTATTTCTCTGGTAGATGGTATCCAATCTAACCATCCTGATTCAGAACCATTAGTAGGATTCTTATCTGGAATAGTAGGCTGTTGTTGTGGTTGGTTTGGATTTTGTGGTGCTTGCACTACAAAATTTGGATTTATAGCAACATTCTGTTTTTGTTGTGCTACTACTGGTTGTATTGTAGGTGCTTGTGGTTTTACAGATGCGGCAAGACCTTTTGGTGGTGTTATAGGTACTAGTGGTTGTTGTAGAATTACTCGTTTCGGTATTAGATTTGGGTTTAGTTTTTTGCATGCATCTATAAAATCTTGTTTGTTGGTATAATTAAATCCATTTATTATAAATGTGCATATATTCATAAAAAAGATATTAGTTGCCATTTTTTTGATATAACTTTCTAATATTTTGTTGTGAGAGGTTATTTCATTGCTGTTGGCGAGTTGGATTACATTACTCGTGAATCGCCGCAGATCACTATCAGGGCAACCATTAATAAAGAAGTCATTAATATTTTTGATGTTAGTCATTGCTGAACCATTTTTTGCTTTATTAAGTATTGTAGCTTCTTCATTGCTGAATAATCCCTCATACGGTGGTTGTAGTTTTACATTTGGTATAAATTCGTTTTTATTTAAATGTTTTAGTAATCGAGTAAATTTTAATAAATCAAGAGGTGTCATTGGATCAGTATTCTGCGAAATACGATCGATTGTATTTTGTATCGATTGATCTTTAGAAGCAGTTGTTTTATCGGGAGCATTTGCTATCAAAGAATTAAGATCATTAAGATTATCTCTGAGTTCGGTTCGTTTTGCGGTAAAATCTTGAATTCGATGTGTAACTATTGGGGAGCTTAGTTTTTTTGGTTGAGTTGGAATTAGTCTTGTTGGTAAGTAGGTAGATAATGATTTTTCTAGCGTGATACACGCATTTATAAAATCTTCTTTGTTTGCGGATGCCGGTTGACTCATTATTGAATGCTTTATTATTTCAAAATCAGGATTGCGTATAATTTTTTCGATATATGGTTTTAGCTGTTTACCGTTGTATTGAGCGAGTGCTATGATTGATGGTATCCATAAGCTATTAAAATGTACTTGCTGCTTACCAGAATAGAAAAATTTATTAATGTTAAATATGGCATCTATGGCATTTACAGTAGTTGTATCCAACGGGTTTGATGTGCGGATATTGCTTAACTTTTCTGTTTCTGTATCACTAAATAGCATTTGATGTTGAATAAATGGTTGTTGCAAAGAGCCAGGAGTTGCGAGATGAACAGGTTGCTGATGAGTTGGTAATACAAAATGTTGTTGCTGCGGGGTAAATACTACAGGTGGCACAGATGATTGTTGATAAGAAACTGGTTTTGGCGATTGCTGGACAGTTGGTTGGTGTAGTCCTTTAACTACTGTCATTGCGGCGATTGTGGGGAGCTGAGGAGCAATTGATAGAGTTAAAGATTCCTTAATTTTCTCAATTGATTCATTGATAATTATTTTATAATCCTGTTCAGTAATGTTGTTGCATACATCTTTAAACGTTTGATGATTGAGGAACCTTGTAATTATTTCAATAACCTTTTCATTAAACTCGACGTCTTTCCAATAAGATTTGGAAGCTATCGTATCCAATTCGTTTTTCAATTCTAAACTATCAGGACGAGGACTTTCCACGATTCGAATAATTTTTTCGATCGTGGTCAAGATAAGATATTCATTAGGATTATTAGGATTCTTGATTGCTTCATTGAGGATAGTCATTTCATTTGGTGTGAGTATCGATTGTGTTGGAGATGCTGGAAGTGGAATAGGTTTGGTGAATAGTTCTTCAAAAGAAGGTAATGAAGATACGTGTCTTGTGAGAGTATTATATGCTTTTTTTATTTCATCATTCGCTGTTATTTTTACTAAAGTAGTAAGAAAATTTTTGTTTTGTTCTATATCTGAACCAATCAAACTTTTAGAAGCAAGATTTGTTCCGTTTTTAAAGAAATTATTAATATGCGTTAAATATCCTAAAATGTTTTTCGTTAATGGACCACTTGATGCTTCCATTTTCCCCATCTTGTGATCTGTTATTATTTTGCCAAGTTCATGGATAGCACTTATAGAGATGTCAGCTAGTTGGTAAGCTGAAGCTGTATTCCATAGATCGGGCTGTCTTTCCTGTATTTCTAATGTTAATAAATATGCGGGAGACAAGTTAGATCTTATCAAAGGTTCCATTGGAAGATCTATTCGTTGATCTTTTATTCTTTCATTAAATTTAATTTCAAAGTATGTTTTCGCAAGATTTTCTTTAGAACTTTTCTCAATATCAGGGCGGCCTAATATTGATTTGCATTTGTTAACAAATGCTTTCTGCTTCAGAATCTCTACTAACCACTCGCAATTTTCAGGTTCTTGCAAGGTTGATTTTTTACAGTCCTCATTAGCGTTGTATAAATAAGTTGTAAAAGACATTATTTCTTGCTTGCTGGGAGACTCTTTTGAAGATAAAAAACTAAATACATCAAAATTTTCCGCTCCAAAAACATACATTACATTCGTAATCATTCCAATAATGAGTAACCATCTCGTGTAAAAATTATTCTTTTTTATCATGTTTTTCCTCATGTATTTAAGTTGTATTGATCTAGTTTATAGAATTGCAGTTTTTTATCAACAAAATCAAGAATAGAAAATAAATTTAATTTTTTTGCTTGCTGCTATATCGGGTTGTCATGGGAAAATATCTGATCTTTTTATAATGATTTTCCTTTCCAAGAATTTATGATACTAACAAACTCGATCTTTTATATATTCCACTTCACAAATTATGATATTTGTTCTATTCTGTACTCAAAATAGGGCCTATAGCTCAGTTGGTCAGAGCAGCCGGCTCATAACCGGAAGGTCCCAGGTTCAAATCCTGGTGGGCCCACCAGCCTGTGCATAAAGCTACGGCTGGCACGCAAGTCTACATAATAACCCCAGCTATCTGTTATTTGAGCCGAGGTCTCCATATGGATGAGGATGGGTTTAAAAAAATAGGGGATATTGTGAGTGATCATCCTTTTTCGCGGTTTATAAATCTTGTCAATTTTGACCAAAAGCTCCAATCTCTTGAAAATAAAAAAATAGCCTTTCAAAATGAAATTGCTGTTG
>JACZCT010137469.1_pt1 | contig 27268 bp, 25 predicted proteins | sample 8641871 | NCBI WGS metagenome assembly JACZCT01 (sample SAMN15324604, study PRJNA640507) | soil metagenome | isolation source: monocropping sugarcane control | place: China: Luxin town, Laibin City, Guangxi Province | collected 2019-07-25 | depth 10cm m | reverse complement strand
ACGTCTTTGGCCAAGAGAAATCCTTCTTGAATACATAAAATTTTTTGTTTATGAGTCAGCGATGTAAGAGCAGTAACTGGATATAAGTTAAATTTTACAATGAGGTGAGCTAGATTTTCTGTTTTCGGATAATCCCAACTTGTTAATGTTATTCCTATACAATTGCTATATTTAAGTGCTTCATAAGTAAAAGATGTATTAGTTATAATCCATGTATGCGTTAGCTTATGTTTAGGATCATCTGGTGTCCATGTTTTTTTAATATCATGGAATCGTGCCTCTGTATATAGAGGAACTTGAACATGTGATCTATATCCAAGTTCATTATGGAATTTACATTCAACCATAAAATATTCATTATCTTTTTGTGCAATAAGATCTATTTCATGATCTACGCACCAGCCTTTAACGATTTGATTTGTTTTTATTTGATATCCTTGAGCTCTAAAGATTTCGGCTACAAATTGTTCAAAAGGAAATCCTGTAGGTCCGAGCTCTAATAGAGCTCTTTTTAGATTGTATTTGATTGCAGCATGCGGTTCCTTTTCTTTAAGCAACTCAAATGTATATCTAAATATATCATCTGATGTTTTAAATTGAGATACATTTTTTTGGATGTTTTCGACCAGTTCTTCGATAAGTGCTGATGAGGTACCAGGTCTTGTTATTGATCTTCTAAATTTTTCTAAATCAAATTCTTTTATCTCATTACTTTCTTTTTTTATAATAAATCCCATAATATTTTCTCACTTTTTTTAATCACGTTTTTAGAAAAATATATCTTATACAATGAACAAAAAGATAGAATTATTGTAAAATATTGGATTATTGAATTATTTACTTTTTGTGTAGTGCTTGATCAAACAGCCCTTGATTATGGCGAAGGGCTTTCTCAGTAATATCATGATCAGCGGCAAATATTATCTTTGTGGGAACAACTCGTTGTGCATTAATGCAATCTTCTACTGTTGCAATATGTTTGATTCGTTTTCGTTCTTCAAATATTGCTTTCCGTTTGTCTGTGGTCGTTCCTGTTGAGAATGGTTTTTGTGCGATTTTTTCTGTTTTATATTTTTTTTCTGCGCAATAAAGACCAAGAGGAAGAGATGAGAATATTATATAATATAGTTTCTTGGTTAATTTCATTATTTCTCCTTTAAAGGATCGGATATGTTTTTTTGCTGAATTGTATAAAATATTACCTTTGTTACAATAGAGTCACTCAAATAATTATACAATAAGGAAGAATATGCAATACAAGATCAGGTTTTTCATTGTCGCTTATTTTTTTATTTCATGCGCAACATTTAACGGTATGCAAAATAATATAAAATTTGATTTAGAAAGAATCCAAGAAGTAACTCTATTCAACAATCCGTACTGCATACATCATGTTACTAATGATATTGTTGCTATGAATAGCATCAGTAAGTTTGGTCTTGTAGATATTAAAAAAAAACAAATTCAATATATACCTTATGAAGTTAATCGGGTAAGAGCAGCAGGCCATGCCATTATTCAAAGTGATAATAAAAAAATAGTTCTTGCTAATGGACCAGAATTGATGATTTATGATCAAGAAACAAAGGACCATCAATGGTTTGATTGTGGAAAAATAAATTCTCTAAAAATCGATCCATTGCATGATGCTTTTTTTTGTATGACGAATGGTTCTACAATAAAATATAATTATACTACTAATCAGACTTTTGATACATCAGGTGATTTTTTACGTATCTTAGATATTGATAGTGAAAAACAAATGATGTGGGTATATGATTATCAGGGGAATATTTCTATACGTCCATTACATAATTTAGAAGAAGAATGTGCAACAATAGAGGTGCCAGAAAAAATTCGTAACATTGATGCATATACATCTGTCATGTATCGATTAAGCCCTGATAAATCTTATTTAGCATGTGGTAATCCGCAGTGTATTTATAAAATAACGTTAGATGGGAAAGCTCCTAAGTACCGTATCCAATTATTGGATAGTGAACGGCTTAGACATATAATGTTTTTACCTAAAGGAAATATTTTAGCAACAATAAGCCAATCATCTGAGAGAGGATCCATTATTCGATATTGGGATTTTTTTCAAGAATTAGTAAATCCTATCTATATGCTCGAGCTTAACGAAAAGGGAGCACGTGATATTTCTATTGCTCCTAGTGGTCTAGAAATCCTGATTGCATTTCCTAATAAATGTATAAGATCTGTAGTTCCTTTTCAGATAAAAAAGTATTATTCATATCTTTTTTTCGTATTGAATGAGCTTAAAAATCAGCGCAAAATATCTCAAGATATTTTGGTATATAGCATGGTTACATTATTAAAATATCTTCATTTTTAGTTGTTATTTGGATAACCTTTTTTATTTCCTTTCCATATTACTTCACGTTTTCTTTATTTATCTAGTTCATTTTAAGAAAAATATGGTTGTTAATGAAACTCTTTCTGTTAATGATTTTGTTGTAAGTAGTTCTGTGATAGGAATAACTGGAACTCAAGGCGCAATGGTGCTACAAGAACAAATGGTATCAATGGTTTTACTGGCTCTACTGGTGCGGCGCTACAGGTATTCCTGGCACTAACGGTTCCTACAGGTGTCGCGGGATTAACCAGCTCTACCGGAGTAATAAGCAATAATTTTGCTTCTTATTATAATATGCCGATTTAGTCGGCATTCTTGTGGTGTGGTTTACAAATAGAATTTTTATGTTACACTTATAAATGTACATAGATTTGGCTTATAATGGGGGAGAATTATGAATAAAAATTATAGTAATATCATGATGACGGCAGTTATGTGTTTAGCTGCCTATAGTGGATTATTTGGGCGAGAAATAGCCAGAGAAGATTTGGTTGCTACAGATAAAAATCAGTTAAAAACAGCTGTTAAGGATTATATTCTTTCTCACTTGGTCCTTTACAGTGCTATTCCTGTGGTATCGGCAGGCGCAATAAAGCTTTGGACAGGCGCACCTTTAAAAAATAGTATGACCGATTTTAAAGCTATTAATCGCGATCTAGGTAAAAAGTTACTCAAAACAATGCCGGTAACAGCCTCGCTTGTAATTGCATATAGTACACTGCAAAAAAATATGACTGATAAAGAGTAATCTTTAATATTTTGACCTACATAAAAAAGGACCTTCAATTGAAGGTCCTTTTTATTTATTCCACACACTTTTCATTGAAAAAAGCTGTAAATTACTGAATGTATCTCGCACTTCACCATTTTTATCTTTCCGTTTAATAATCTTTTTCTCATAATATGCATCACATAAATCTTTATAATTTTCAATTCCCTCAAAAACCTGACCGATAGGTATCTCTTGTAATTTTCCATAACCATGCCCATATGATCGAGCTTCAATTAATAGATTTTTAGGAATATCAGAAGCGATCATCACGTGTCCTTTTATCAATATCAGATCGCCTTTGCATAATGGCTGCTCGGATTTCAATGAGGTAAGACATTGCGCAATGGTGGTAGTGTTTTTGCAAAAATAAGGTATGCCAGCTACTTGCGCGGCACGTAAAATAACTCCAGAACAATCAAAGCCATTTTTAGACAATTGTGTATCTTTTTCATATTCATAAAAAGAATAATCACCGTTGTGGCCTGTTTTAGTAACCTCTTTAAAAGTTGTGTGTACTGGTTTTATAAAACTTGTTCCTCCCCACACATAAGGGATAAAGCCACTTTTTTGATGGGCCCATTTTTTGAGTAACGCAACAAAATCAACAATACGCTGTTCATTTGTCTTGGTGCAATCGGCAATGATACATTTATGATAAGGGATTTTTATGGTGTGTAATTTCATTTTTTCATAATTAATTGCAAAAACTTCGATAGTAGAGGTTCTTTTTTTCGGAAGCTGAGGCGTCTTTGCAAAACGCGTTCCGGCAGAAAATGTCACACGTAATATTGTATCGTAATGAGGTTCAAGAAGCGTTACTATAGTAGCGCAATTAAGTCCGATATGGCTTTCATCAGAAAAATCTATTGTAGGTGGTATTGCGGTAATAGGAATATTTTGTGTGATAAGATCATCAAGTAATGTTATATTTTTTTTCAAAATCCAGTAGGTTGTTTGTGGTTGCTGCGATGGTGGAATAAGATAATAACCATGGGAAATGCCGATACAGGCTTCGTCATCGGTAGTTTTGAGTACATCAACTGTATCATTATATAATAATTGGTGTAATCGAGGGCATGCGATTGATGATTTTATTTCTCCTGCGCATACAGGTATTTTAGCATATAATTGTTCAGCTGAAGTATTTGGGATTAGGGTTGTTATTTGTTGACCAACTAAATCCGCAACTGGAACATTAATGACAGCTTTTTGTTGTGCAATTATATGGTATGGTAAAGCAAACCAAATGCTATAGAGAATAATTGCTTGTATTAATTTCATCCTGTTTCCCTTTTATTAATGGTATGTATAGTTAGTTTACCTAAAGAAATGTTGTTTTTGCCATGGTTTCACGCATCAATATTTTCAAAATGTAAATATTGATAGTTTTTAAGTGCGGATGTTATAATCAAGATACGCATCATATATGATGGAATATAAAGGAATAAAAATGTTAAAAAAGCTGATTGCGCTGTTTTTTTTGGCCAATATTTTTTGCAATAGTATTTTTGCAGATTGGACGTGGCTATATCGAATGCATTGTAATGAAATAATTCGTACGATGAATCAAGGAAAAAAAACATTGCTTTTTGAAAAAGACAAAACACATCATTTTACGCAGCTTGTTTTTTCCTGGAATATAATGAGGCCAAAAGAAGGCTACTTTTCTTTTTATGTACAAATACGTGATGCAGAGAGTAGAAGATGGGGGACTTGGCATCATATGGCTGATTGGGGATCTGATGTGCAGAAAACATATCTGAGTAAAAGTGATGGTTTTTCTTCCTTTGTACACGTTCGGCTTGAAATGGACAATAAAAAAGTTTCTGATGCATTTCGTATCAAGATTGTACCGCATAAAAATGCGTCTTTATCGTTAGTGCATAGCCTTGCAGTTGCTCTTTCCGATTTTAATATATTTAAGCCCGAAAATATAATAAATAGTGAATTGCGATCAATACATATCAAGGGTATACCTACAATTGCACAATTCGCGCTAGAACATGAAGATAACAGCCGGATCTGTTCACCTGTTTCATGTACTATGCTTGTTCAATATGTAATGGAGCGAGAAAAAAATCCACTTGAATTTGCAGCAAAATCTTTTGATACAGGTCTTGGTGTATATGGTAGTTGGCCATGTAACGTTGCGCATGCTTTTGAACATTGTAATGGTACTATGCATTTTGCGGTAAAGCGTATGAATGGGTTTGCTGACTTGCATGAACAGTTATGCAAAGGGATGCCCGCAGCCGTAAGTGTCCGTGGTAATTTGCCTGGCGCATTAAAATCATTTCCTCACGGTCATTTATTGGTGGTGGTTGGTTGGGATAATGAAGCACGACAAGTACTTTGCCATGATCCGGCTGCAGAAAGTAATGAGTACGTATTTAAACGTTATCCAATAGCTGATTTTTTACGGGCATGGGAATGCTCTCATCGGCTTTCGTATGTTGCGGAGTCTGTTGATTATGTTGTTATGAAATGATAGTAAAATAAATCATTTAAATCCAAATTGAATAATCACCTTGGCAATGTATGTCCATTATCATTATTATTGTAGCTAATTAGGTTTAAATATTATGAGGGGTTTACCATGAGGAATCTAAAGAACATTCCGTTTGGAATATTTTTTCTGCTGACAGTAGTTGCGCAAGAATCACATAGCGCGCAAGCTGTTATCAAAACTGCTCAAATATCTGCAGAGAAAGTTGATAAAGAAATGTCTTTGCTAGACCAGATAATTGAGCAAGCAAATAGAGTTGTGGATGGTGCGGATCAAAGAATCCGTAATCAGGCGAAAAAAGAACTCATATCATTAATGAAACGTAAAGATTTGGATGCAAAAATAAAAGATGCAATTAGCGATGATATTGAAATTATCAAAAAGTCTAAGGCAAAAGGAGAACTACATGCTGCTCGCATAAGACTATTAAATACGTATACCAAAATAAATTCTCAGGCAAATGTAGTTGAAACTATAGCTGAAGCAACGGCAATGGTGAAGAATGCATCACCAGAAAACTTGGAAGAAACAATTGCGCAAGCAAAAGAAAAAATAGAAAAAGCTGAAGAAGAGCAACAGAGCACTATGGGGCGTTGGTATGCCAAGGCAAAACGAATGGTAACAGCACCGGTTGATTATGTTTTTGGTGAAGAAAGTTCTTATGCAAAAACAGCATTTTATGGGACTGTGGGCTTGGCTTTTCTTGCTGCAGGTGCTTATGGGGTTTACCAATATGGATCAGGAAATGAAGAACAAAGAGCATTAGCAGCGAAAGCTAAAGCGGCCGAAGAAGCGCAATTGGATGTATTGATGGCACAGCAAAGAGAGTTGGAAGCGAAAGATGATAGTGAAGTAGCAGATCTTATAAAAAGACTAAGTAGCACATTGTATGATAATATGAAGGTCCTTCTTGCGCAAGAAGCAAGAATTAAAGATTTGGAAGACAAAACATATCGTACACAGAAAGAAAATGAATTACTTGATGATTTGAGAAGCAAAAAAATTGAAAAACAAGCGCAGGTTGAGCATCTAGAAAAGGATGTACTAAAGGTTGGTTTATTGGGTTTAAATTCTGTAGATGCTATCAAAGAGAATGCTAGAGAAAATTACCCTCAGGAGTTTCAAAAAATAGAAGATTATAGGTCGAGGCTTTATAGCTACTGGAAACAGGAGAAAGAGCATGCAGATGTTATGGAGCGTCGTGAGCGAAAAGAATTTCTACTGGGAGATAAGGATTTCCTTAAAGAATGGCGTAAAAATAGTCGAGTACATTTGAAAGAAGAACGGGCACTTGATACTCTACGATCTGGGTTAAGTTGGTATTTGATGTCCGATTCAGAACTTAATGATATAGAACGAGATGTTATTGATAAAATATATGGTATTCCGTTTACAAAAAATGATTTGTATGAGGCAAAATATGATTTTTTTGCAAAACAAAAAACAGTTGATGATTTGGAAAAGAAAAAAGATAAAACACCTGAAGATCTTGCAATTCTTGAAGATTTATCAACAGATTTGTCTACAATAACAATAATTATTAAAGAAATGACAAAAAAATTACTTGATGCATATTTGCTACAACCAGGAGAGAGTCTGAATATGGATTTACAGATTGAACACAAATATGGGCTTAAAAATAAAAATAAATAAACAAAATATAATAAATACAGAGGGGTCATGTTTTGTCATGACCCCTCTGTATTTATTATATGATTTATATTAAAAAACCATATTATTGACTATTTGATATTTCAAATGATATTCTTTTCTCAGAAGTAGGGATTAATTTTTATCACTCTTCGATGGGGTTATAAATAATGAGAAGGGATACTCATGAGCAAAATAATAGAAAATTTTTTAGTGCCGCTATTTCTTGTCATAAGCGTACTCTATGCATTTCATTCATTTGCATATGCAAGTGATGCCATTATTTTAAATAAAGCTTTTCATCATATGGCACCAAATGAAAAGTATCTTGAAAAAGCAAATATATCATTATATTTTTCCGGCGATCCGCAGATGCAAGAAATAACAAGTAACCAAAGAAATGTTTCATCGCTTACTTTTTTTTTTCCTGGAGCTGTAATAAGTCAAGGTGAGGTTGAATCAATGGTAAACAGAATCAATAGTTATAAAGGTGATTATAAAGCAATGATTACCCAGGTAACCAAGCCGACACATGGAATAATGGTACGATTTGATTTTGATCCAAATCTTTACATGGTCAATTGTGAGCAATTTGATTCAATTGGATTACAAAAAGGTTTTGTTTTTAGATTATATAATAAAGGATTATTAACTAAACTTGAGCGGGCTCAAGATCAACCAATTTTACGCACATTACATAACAACACTCTTAAGCCTCGCATTATCATTGATCCTGGACATGGTGGGCGAGATACAGGTGCAATTGGTTGTGCCGGTATTCAAGAAAAAGAGGTGTGTTTAGCATTGAGTAATGTAGTTGGTAATTTATTAGAACAAGAAGGTTGTGCGGTAATGCTTACGCGTAAAAATGATAATGATATGCAATTGGATGAGCGTACATCGTTTGCAAATAATAAGCATGCCGATTTGTTTGTTTCTATCCATGCAAATTATGCGGCAAATCCTAAAGCTATTGGCGTTGAAACATTTTGTATGCGGCCATCATCATTAAAAAAAAAGTATTCATCATCATCTTGTGAACAAGATTCTTGTATAACAAATATGATGGCACAACGAACAGATATATCATATAAACTAGCACAAGCAGTGCAGCAAAATATTTGTGATAATGTATCATCTTTTCATACTGAACATATTGATCGTAAAGTTAAACATTCCGTTTCACAAGTTCTTCTGGGGACCCAAATGCCCGCAATTCTTGTAGAGGTTGGTTTTTTATCTCATCCAAAAGAAGGGCGATTGTTAAATGATGCGGAGTATCAAAACTGTATTGCGCAAGGTATTTGTAATGGAATTTTATCTGTGCTGAGTTTTTAAAAAACAATAAAAACTATTGTTGCTTAAGCAAAAAGCTGGTACTCTACAGACTTGTAGGCGTAGTTATATTTCCTAGGATGATTCAAACCGTGATGCATTTTATTTGGGAAGATTTTTTAAAAATTGTTCGCGAAGAGCTGGGTAGCCGTGTTGTAGAAACATGGTTTAAAGCTGTTTCGATGACCAGGTGGGATGCAATGGAAAAAGTAATTTACTTACAAACACCCAATGCATTTGTTTGCAATTGGCTTGAAAAGAATTATAGGCCTATTTTTCAAACACATTTGGGACGGTTGCTTAATGTGGCTGATCCTAAGGTTGTATTTTTAACAACATTGCATAAAAGCGATGATTCTCATATCGTTAAGAATGCATTAACACAAGTTATTGTGCATGAACAAAAAAAATCATCAATAAAGACATACCGTCCTGCACATATTATTCCATTTGGATCTAAAAAAAATGAATTAACAGGACAACAACTTGCCGAACAATATGGGCATATCAACAAAAAATATGTGTTTGAAAGCTTTGTAGTGGGTCCTACTAATTCTCTTGCATATGCCGCAGCTTCTGCTGTTGCTCAAAAGCCAGGAGATTTATATAATCCTCTCTTTATTTATGGAGGTTCAGGACTTGGCAAAACGCATTTATTGCATGCTATTGGTAATGCTATTCAGACACATAACAAAAAAGCGCTCGTTTTGTATCAAACAGCAGATCGATTTGTCCAAGAATTTATTAATGCGATTCGTTTTGATAAAATAGATAAATTTCAGAAAAAATATCAGATAGTTGATGTACTTTTAATTGATGATATCCAATTCATTTCCAATAAAGACACAACGCAAGAAGCATTTTTTCATATTTTCAATTCGCTTTATGATGCGCGCAAACAATTAGTATTTTCAAGTGATACGTTTCCACAAAATATTAATGGTATTGCAGAACGATTACGATCGAGGTTGGCATCTGGTATGATAGCAGATATTCATCAGCCGTGTGTTGAAGTTAAAATGGCTATCCTTAAAGGAAAAGCAGAAGAAAGTGGTCAAATTCTTACTGATGATGTTGCTCATTTTCTTGCTTCTCATGTTACTTCTAATATCAGAGAATTAGAAGGCGCATTAATTCGCGTCATAGCATTTGCACAACTAACTCAAGAGCTCATTACATTAGCTTTAGTAAAAAAAGTATTTTTACATGATGAATGCGCAACAAAAGAAACAGTTGATTTTAAAACGGTGATTAAAGCCATATCAAAACATTTTCCCTATTCTTTAGAAGAATTACGTTCAGAAAATAGAAATAAAGAATTAGCTTTTGCTCGTCAAGTTACCATGTATGTTATGAAGAAAAATACTGAACGTTCATTGAGAGAAATAGGCGCATATTTGGGCGACCGTAATCATACAACGGTAAAACATGCTATTTCTAAAATAGAGCAATATATTACTGGAGATATCAAATTACAGCGGCAAATGAGTGCTATAGAAAAAGAATTTAATATATAGCCTTATTTTTTTACCATTGCAAAGCACAAGGGCTTATATAATTTTGAGCTTCTTTTCGATCAAATTTTGTTTGCAAGAATGCATCCTGAAAGTATTTTGCTCCCAGGTACACAAAATAATCAATATGATTAGAGAAAAATGGTTGTTCTTTGAGCCCCACGAGTGAGGGAAAATGCTCAGTATCAACAATACTGACATGATATTCATCGGTTTCTTTATGATGTTTAACTACAAAATTATCGGCATGAGGGTCAACGAAAAGCTGTAAATCCATGCAGAGCTGCATTACAAGTTCATTTCTTTTTTGTAATGATAAAAGAGGCGCATCTTCTTTGATATCCAGCTCGTCTGCAATAATTGCATAAATACCAGGCATGAGTGTAGAAATTTCTTCTTCATTTCCGATATTATGTCCTCTGATTTCCATCCAACGAGGTTTTTTAGGAATCCAATACCATTTGCGTGGAGTAATCACTTTGTTTTTCCATCGAGGATGTTCATCAATTTGCTGTTTTACTAATTCTAAATTTCTGACACGTGTTAATCCGGCAATATGTCTATTCATTCCACCAGACATATAAAAGAAAAATTGATTATCAAAACCTTTGCAATATGGATTGATAAACGATTTTGGTGTTTCCATAAAAAGTTTAAGAACCAAAGGATAATTTTTAAATTTTACGATCAATAATCCACAACGTTCTCGATGATTAAAGTTTTTGTCCTTTAAAATGATAAAATCAGTATATTCTTTTTTATTCTTTTTAATTTCTTTAAGAATTTTTTCTATGAGCTTATTAAGCATTTTGCAATCGATTGAGACCGCAGGATTATGAACATCAGTTATATAATCTTGAGGTAAAAGATGACTATAAAAATAATCGTGATTAAAGATAGTGAACAAGGATTTTTTATATGCCCAGTTTCTTCGAGAAATACCTTTTTTAAATCCTTTCCATCCGATGGTAATCTGAGGCTCATCCTTATCTTTTTTACGGAATGGACTGCGAGTTATTGTATCTACACAGAACGAAAATAATATGACAATGAGAACTATTACTCTTTTCATAATCTATACTTTAGATTTGGCTCATTTTTGATAATCCTTCTCAGTTTAACATAAAGAGAATTTTGTTCTACTTCTGATCATTTTCATATCTTCATTGAAATATGATACTTGACATGCTTTGATTAAAAAATTACTGACTGAAAACATATTGAATGATTCTGGCAAGTATTGTTTTGAAAAAATAGGAAATGATAGAATAAAACAAAGGGCTTGAGCAGTAGTTGCAGTTAAGGATAAGGTGGGGTATGTTGAGAAAAGAGAGTAGTAGAACGATGGTGAGAAGGAGTAGTTATGAAGCCAGAGTTGATGATGTATCGACATGCTCAAATTGTTGATAATCTGCGGCGTTTGCCCAGAAAGATGCTCGAGTTGCATGGTCGTGATAATATCACTGATTTTGTTTTACATGAGCTGTGCAGTAAAGACTGTTTCAATATACCCAAAGCGGCCTATTTTATCGATAACCCTTCCTTTAATTGTTTAAAAGGAATTGTAGGAATTGCAGGAGAAGAACTACAGGGATTTGAAAATATTTGGACTGATCCAGATTTATTCGTTGAAAAAGTGGCGCAATCTCCATTCAATCAAAAAGTACGTTCTTTCAATTATGAAAGTCGCAAAAATCGTGGACATTCACATGAAGCAATGGCTGAGACTATTGCTCAAGAACTGGGATTGAACAATTATGGGTTTTATGCCTGGGATCTTAAGCATGATAACCATGGTTTTTTAGTATGTGAAAAAAATAATGCGCCAGATTTTGAGCATCCCCACGAAGAAATTGTCGTTGATGGGTTATCTCTATTAAGTTTTTGTCCGGTATATTGAGTTCATTCTTCCTCAAAGGGAATAAGTCCAGGCATCATTGCACCGCTTATATAGGCAAGAGCTGCACCACCGCCTGTAGAAAGATGATCAATATCTGTATAATATGCCGTATTTAAAGCACTATCAACAGAATCTCCTCCGGCAATAATCGTCCGAGCCGATGATTGAGCCATGGCGGTGATAATGTTTTTAGTGCTTTCTTGTGTTTCAGGTCTATCTGCAAAACCCATCGCGCAGTTAAAAAAAACTATTTTTGCCTGATTGATATACCTACTACATTCTTGAACTGTTTTTGGCCCTACGGAAATACCTATTGCATTATCAGGGAATTGTGGCGCATCAATAGTAGCCAAAGAGCCATCAAGAGAATCATAAGAGATTTGATAATCAAGGGGAAAAATATATTCCGTACCAGTAGATTCTGCTTGTAAAATAATCTCTTTGCACTTTTGTAACATAGTATCATCTACCAGAGATGCACCGATTGGTTGTTTGAGCATTTTAAGGAAAGAAAAGCATAATGCTGGATATAAAAAAAGTGTATCGATTTTATTTACTAAACTATATATAAGTGAGATTTTATCTTTGATTTTTCCACCACCCAGAATAGTGATAAATGGATGTTGAGGATTCTCTTTAAGCCCATCAAAAACAGACAATTCTTTTTCCATTAAAAATCCAATGCTCCGCTTGTTTTCAGGAAATTCATAGGGCAATAAGGCAACGGAACAATCATGTTCATGTATCATGCCAAAGGCATCATTTATATAATAATCAGCAGTATGTGCAAGTTGTTTTGCGAAAAAAATATCACTATTTTTTTCTCCCGGAAAAAAACGTAGGTTTTCAAGCATAATAATTTCTTGAGGTATTATTTTTTCTTGTGCAATCTTGGTAAAATCGGGTTCAAACCGTATAATATATTCTCGTTCTTCGAACCACGAAAGCAATATTTTGGTAGAAAGTTCAGATTCTTTGTTTTTTGGCCGTCCTATATGTGTAGCGAGTATAATATTTGCATTTTGGTTAATAAGAAAATCAAGAGTAGGTAGAATTTTTTGAAGTCGAAAATCATTACGTATTTTTCCATTCTTTAATGGTACGTTAAGATCTGCACGCAAAAAAACGCGTTTGTTTTTTGTGTTCCATTGGGCAAGTTTGTTATGAATCATTTTTATCCTTCAAAACGTAATACACGAGAAACATTAATAGATCGAATACGTTGTAGGGGAAGTAAAATTGCGCCGATAGTAAAAAGTATAACCACTCCAAAAACAGCACATATAATATACCAATTCATCGCTACGGGTAAATGCGTAACATAATACGTATCGGGTAATGTAATAAAAGGATATTTTTCTAAAATAAAACTTGCACATAGAGCGGCAATGAGACCACTTATTGAAGCAGAGCAACTAATGAGCATCCCTATCATAAAAAATATCGCACAGATCGAATTATCAGTCATTCCAATTGCTTTTAACAAAGCAATGATGGGACGTTTCTGAGTGATTTGCATAAAAAGAAGAGAAATAATATTCATGCTTGCAACGAGCAAAATGAGTGCAAGAATAAAAAATGAAACGTATTTTTCAAGTTTTAAACTTGCAACAAGAGATGGATATAAATCCTTCCATGAGTACACATCTATACCAAGTCGGTCACGCAATCTTTGTATTACGGTGTGTTCATCAGTATAAGGTGTGAGTGCTACATTAACCTGCCAGATTATACTATTAGGGTATAGCTTCTCAAGAAAGGAAAGAGAGCAATATACAACACCGTTATCAAATTCATCAATGCCAGTATCAAAAATGCCGCTTATAGTAGCCTGTTGAGAATTGAAAGTGATTTTTTTGCCGCGGATCTGATTATCACGTATAAAAAGGAGTTCAACCTGATCTCCTACTGAGAAATGATTATTTTGTGCTAAGTGTTTACCGATTACTATGTAATCATTCGTGAATAATTCAGGATATGTGGTGATAGTGGATAATTTTTTTATTATTTTTTTTGATAGGGAACTGGTCAATTGTTCGGTATTTTGATCAATACCTTTAATGATTGCAACAGTAGGAGCATCATCTGATGTGCTTTCAGAGCGCAACAAAATATGATGTGATGCAGTGGGAGAAAAAGCAGCAATTTCTGGAAATTCTTTTCTTAAAATTGTTCCGAGAACTTCAAGGTCAATATCATTACCATATGATTGTATAATGATATGAGAATGAATCCCTTGCATTTTTTCATGTATTGCAACTTCAAAGCCATTCATAATTGCACTGATTAGAGCAAGAGAAAACGATCCAATAAAAATTCCCATAAAACATACTATGGTCATTGTTGAAATACTTTTGTGATATACATGGGAGAATAGAATTCGTTGAGCTAAGAAAAAGGGCGTTATATTCATAAGTACATACCTTGGCTCTTGTAAAGAATTATTGTTTTAATTAGGATACTAATAACATAACCCCGCGTTACGTTTGTTCTTCACGTGGGGACCTACAAAGAATATTTGCAGGGTATGGGTTTATGTTATAAATAAAAAGGAAAATATGAAAGATTTAATGAAAATTCATCTGCTATATAGTGTAATGCTGATATTCTTATTGCCAAGTTGTGGCAGGATTATTGATTGGGGAGAAAGGAATTTTATGCAGGCGCCATCGCTGCAAGCAGATATCACACAAGCTCAAGAGTATCTTCGTTCAGTTACTAAGTATGATCAACTTTCCACATGTGCTCGTTTTGATGTATTGTGGCTATCAGATGATGTTCGCGTGAATTATACTAATTTATATGCATTAAAATTTGGAAAAACTGAAGAACAAAAAAAAGTGTTTCTACGAAGACAGTTAGAAGAGAATAATCACTTTATCACATTCTATGTGCTTAGCTTGTACGAGTATCCATTGGGAGATGTTGGTAGTGAATGGACATTGTTTTTGAATATTGATGACAAAAATTATGCACCTATTGAAATCAAATCGATAGATCTTGCTCCTGAATATATGTATATCTTTGGCAAAAAATACAACAGATTCAAAGTGCCATATAGCGTGAAGTTTGATGCTAAAGATATTAATGATCAGTTTTTAATTACGCCAGAAACAAAAAATATTACGTTATATTGCAGATCGCTTAAATCTGAAGTTACATTTACATGGATGATAAATCAGTAGATTTCTTTCGATATAGCCCTATTTTAAGTCTTAATTACGCGCTCATCCTGAACTCGTTGAAGGATGAGTACGTAGATGGAATGGTTTTATAATGAGAACTGTGGTTTCGAAAGAGATTTAATAAAAGCGGAGCATTATATGAAAATGGCAATCGGCGCCGATCATCGAGGTTTTTTGCATAAAGAATTTATAAAAAAATATATGCATGATATCGATTGGGTAGATGTGGGTACTGATAATCAAGAACGCACGGATTATCCTATTTTTTCTGATAAAGTTATTGCTCTGATGCATGCTGGCATAATAGATCGTGCCATTCTATTATGTGGTACCGGTTGTGGTATGGCAATTGCTGCAAATAGATATAAGAATATATATGCTGCTGTAGCGTGGAATGCTGAAATTGCACGGCGTTGCAAACAAGAGGATAATACTAATATTTTGGTACTTCCTTGTGATTTTATTTCACATGACGATGCTATCGTCATAATTAGTGAATGGCTTGCGCAGGAATTTAAAGCAGGTCGTTATGCGCAGCGTATTGCCATGATTGATAAATGCGATTAGGTTCTATTGGCTATATGCTCTTAGTATATTTAAGAGATTCCTATTACGAATATTCGAGTTCATCTGGTAATATCTTTCAGCAAAATAGAAACTATCGTGACCTTCATTGTTTTTTATATAAGGATTAGCGCCGTATTCTATAAGTAAGCGGGCCATTTCTATATTGCCATTGAAACAGGCGATCATTAAGGGAGTCATACCATTTCTTATCATTGCTGCATTTGGCTTTGCATTCCATAAACCAAGCAATTTTTTTGCTGCCAACACATCGTTGTCTTCTGCTGCTTTTGAAAGCAATGTTAAACCATCTTGAGAAGAATATTCATTAGCCGTAAAAGCATTTCCTTCTTTAGCCAATGTTTTAAGTAGAGCAAAGACTGCGTCCCAATTTGTAGGAGTGCCAAGAGCATCGCTACCGATAAATTGATCAATCAGCTTAAACATAGGATTACGTTCTGGGTCCATTGTATAAACATTAAGAGTTGTTGCAAGAGCAATAAATGCGATAATTGAATAGAACTTCTTCATTTTGATTCCTTTTATAAAAGATTATATTTATATATAATACAATTATAATTAATTATTTAAGGTAAGAGCAATAAAAAAAGGACCCTTTTTTCAAAAGATCCTTTTTTTATATTTTAACTCAATAAGATAGAGGACTGTTTATGCCGTAGCTACAGTATCTTGCTCTGCAGTTTCGATAGGAGCATTCTTTTTGTCTTCTATATTCTTAATGATTGTTTGTATTTCTATATCATTAAGGATTTGTTTCTCGAGCAATTCTTCAGTAATAGCAATGAGTTCATCTCTATGTTCTACAAGTATTTGCATCGCTTGTTCTTGGCATTGTTGTAGCATAATATATGCTTTATTTTTCAATTCTTCACGAACATTTTTCGACAAACTTTTTTCATTAATGCCACCAAATACAATGTTTGTTACTAGTTTTAGCGCTTTTGCACGATCGTTTGGATGACAAGTAAATCCGCATGGTCCGAGCAATAATTCTTCTGCTGCAAACCCTGCAAGAAGAAGGGTTACTTCATTCAAGATATTGTTTTTATTTTTGGCGCCGATGGAATCATGCGTTTGTTTAGTAATCAGCTTACCATACTCGATCTTTTTCTGTTCCTGGTTTTCATTCTCATCTTTTTTAGAGAAACTTTCCCAGACACCTTCATCCTTAAGGTCAGCCATGTATGCATGCGTAGTAACTTTATCGAGTTGCGTATAGGTTGTAAGATGCATTGCTGCAAGTGCTATACCTGCAAAATGAGTCGCTACAATACGTTTTTCATTTTCAGGAAGATCTTTACGATCAAACATAATGATATTATGAAGTTCAGTATCAATACTTTCTTCAAGTAGTTCTTGTGTTAATGATGTTCCATGCATCCATGAGCGAGTCATTGCATTACGAATAACTCGTTTGAGGTCTTCAAATGTTTTATCATTTGTTTTATTGGTGAGCGTTTCGATATCAAATTCCTTAACATTAAGCGCCATATTGGTGAGCTCACGAATAAGGAATTTAGATCGATATGTTCTTGAAGGATAATCAAAGCGAATTTCCTTACCAAAACGACCGTTTTGACGTAGAGCCGAGTCAATATTTTCAGGTTTATTTGTTGCAGCTATTACGATAACAACTTTCGCTGGATCTGCGTTCATAGAGCTTTGCATTGCAGTCAAGAACTCACTGAGCAGTTTATTATTGCCGATGCGTTGTAAACCGAGAAGATCGATTTCATCAATAAATATCACTGCAGGAGCGTTTTGATAAACTTCATCAAGAATTGCTTTTATACCAAAGTCGTTCACCAATGAAGCATTGATATTAAAGAATTTTATATTGTTTGGTTTTCCGCGTTTTTCCATCAGTAGTTTTATTTCACCGCACAAGCATTCAACGCTGAATGTTTTACCAGTACGAGGAGGTCCTGTCAGCAACCAACCTTTTTCTGGAGTTGCTTCTATACGCATTAATTGTTCAGGATTATCAATGTACTGAAGAATCGGATAAAATGCTTCTTTCACTTCATCAAGGCCAACCAAATCTTTAAAGCTTACTGTTGGCTCCATTGCTACGAGCCCTGGTTGGAAGGTATTCATGTATTCCCCACCTCTCAAGAAATTCCACCACATGTCTCGTTTTTTGATGAACTTAGGATAGATATCTTCTTTTACGGTTTTATAGAAAGCGGTGGCCATAAATGCGGCAGCGAACATTCCCAGTGGTTGATTATTAAGCAAGAAATCTTTAACAGCGTGATCCATACTAGCAAATAAACATCCAGTTGTGGGAAATGTTATATGATCGTTTTCATTATTATTAGGAATAAGAAGGTCCTTTCGATCAATCAGATGCCTATTCTGTCCGGTATTATTATTGAAATCCCACAGACCTGTTTTGTTATTAAGGGTTATCGATTTTGGATCGAGCTTCCATTCTTTTGTTGTTTTATCATAGTATATTGAGGTGTCATCCATAAATTCAGATGCCATTGATTTTCTAGCTTGCACCATAGGACCATTTCCGCCAACATATAAGCGTTTGATGAAATATTGATACGCAGGCAGATCATTGATGTCAGCTTTTTCCGGATCTTTAGATTTGAATGACCGATCTTTAAAGGTCCATCCACAAGCCCATAGAGTGTATAAACTCAGAATCCCTAGTCCTGTTCCATAAGCAGCTATGGTAGGAATATGCCATTTATTAGCCGGTGTTACCACCCATTTATCAACAGTACGGGCCGCTTTGTTGTACCAAGTAAGACCTATATTTTCAACGGTTTTATTAAGTGCTTTCAGGTGTATATGTGCTGATCTTAAGCCTTTTTTTAAGGCAGACGGTTCTAAATGTGAATTATTTCTTTTTTTGCCTTGATATACATTTTTAAGGAAATCATTCAGGTCAAACGGTTTTGCATTTTTAAAATTATCTTTAATTTGTTTATCCAAATAAGGGATAAATGCATTACAAAATTCCGAGATAACAAACGCTATCTCCAATTGCTGGAAAGGATCTTTAAGTGTGGTGACAGCTACCTGGCTTTGTAAAAGTGCATTGATGGTCATTTTGTTTTCAGTCAGCACATTCATTATCTGTACTGTAGAAACGCCTTTTACCAGTCCTTTTCTGATGAGCAAGGCAATTTCGGTAAGCTTATTTTCTATTTTTTGGAGGGAGTTAAAAGCTTTTATGACTGCTGCTTGAGCAAATTCTGCAAGCTCGGCCAATTGAGCAGCTTCTGATGCTGAAAGAGAGTGTTCTTGGGTGTCTTTTATTTCTGATTGAATAGGTGATCCAAATAAAAGCGCTGAAAGTAGCATTGATTGTAGCATATGCGTATGTTTCATGGTCTATTTTCTCTCGTATTCATTTGATGATTTTTTTTAAAAAACAGTTACTAATACTATAAAGTTACCATTTTTTTCATATTTTGGAAAGCGGTAGGATTAGTGGAAGATAAGCGTAGGTTTTTATGCTTAGAGTATAAAAAACCTCTGATAAAAGGTCTTTTTTTTGTGTAAAACATTGCAAGTTGTAATTTCTGAATGGTAAGCTAAAGGAGAAAAGATAGAAAAGAAGGTTTTAAAAGTGGAGATAGCAATATTTCCGCCAACAATGATAAAAAAAGGTTATTATGAAAAGCTTAAAAAGCTATGTAGCCATTATAGTTATGATGCAGGTATCAGTATCAATGGGATCCGTGCAAGACACTTGCTATGGATACATTATACCTGAGAAGACCAAGGTGAAAAACGGCATTACAGTAGAACATGTTCTTTTACAACCACAAGTAGGACATTGTTCTTCTGAGACTATTACTCGTAAAGGAGTTTTAGCTCGTTCTGATAATGCAAAAGCTACTATTTTAGTATGTCATGGTTTTATGTGCGATAGATATGATGTAGGAATACTGAGAAAAATATTTAAAAAAAGCCAATTTAACGTAATGACCTTTGATTTCCGTGCCCATGGAGAAGATAGACAGGGACAATATTGTACGTTTGGCCGAGATGAATGTTTGGATGTAATAGCAGCAGCACAATTTTTACGTAATCATCCAGCATTAAAAGGAATTCCTCTTTTTGTTTATGGTTTTTCTATGGGAGCTGTTTCTGCTATAGAAGCTCAAGCTCTAGCATTGAATTTATTTGATGCAATGATCTTAGATTGCCCTTTTGAATCAAGTGAAAAAGTCATTCAAAGCGGTCTTAAAGAATTAAAGTGCACATTATTTGGGTGTGAGTTTGATATGCCTGGTAAAGAGTTTCTACAAAAATATGCATTTCATCCTTATGTACAAGCCTTGGTTAAAGCGATACTCAAAACGGTGGCACAAATGGATGCAACATTAGTTAATACTAATTTTTGTCCTTTATATCCGGCTGAATCAGCCAAAAAAATTACGGTTCCTGCATTTTTTATTCATTGTAAAAATGATCAAAAAGTTCCAGTTGAACAAGTGATGAATGTATATGAAAATGCTGCTGGCTATAAGCGCCTATGGTTGACGAATGGTCGTCGCCATTATGATTCATTCTTTTATAATCCAGAAAAATACATAGAAAATGTGCGATTGTTTTGTGAGCAAGTATTAAACGATGAGATTGCTGATATGGATCAGGAAGATATCATCGAAGATGAGGAAGATGACGAGCATTTATTTGGATAAAGAATTATGCAAGGGAGACGGGGATGAAAAATAATAAAAAAATATTCATTATTGCTATGTTTGGTTTATTGCTCGGTGGATCTTTGAACGCCAAAGTAAGAGCTGTTATGGCACGCAGAGATTTTGAACAAACTGTGGCAAAAGGACCTATGGTAGTTGCACTTTTTTATGAAGATGAAAAAAAAGGCAATGGAAGAATACGTGGACAAAATAAAGGCTTAATGCAGATGTATGAAGATGTAAGTGGATATAAGCTTTATGATGATGCAGACATTATTTTTCTTAAAGTAAATGTTGGGCGCAAAGATTTAGCTGAGCTCGCTAAATTATACGGCGTTACTACAATGCCGACATTCATATTTTTTAAAGATGGTAAAAGAATGATTGATAGTCAGGGATCGATGGCTGATCTAGAAGGGTTTATTTCACGCGTTGATCTGCAATCATTTATAGATGAGCATTATGGACCTCAGATTGAACAATATGTTGCGCGCAAAGAAGATCGCAGGCAGCAAATTCTTGCAGAAGAAAATGAAAGTTGGAAGCCATATTTTTATCCACGCGATATGGTGGTGCGTGGTTACGCTCCTGAGGAGACGCAAGAGAATATGGAGTAATAACAAGCAAAAAGCTTAGTTCGTACATTTGCCAAAAATAAGAAATGGTAAAATAAAACTTATGGTGGCTGCATAAATAAAATCAACCCAAAAGAAGCTCAAGCGGTTTAAACATTTCATGATGTCGCACAACATACCTTTATTTTTGGGAGAAGCTAAAACATTTTCTATGTCTTGGTTGCTTGGAAAAGCACATGCTCCCATAGAAATACCGACCCAGTAAAGAAAAATGCTAGCATAATCAAATGTTCCTTCGTTTGCTATAACAACAGTTGAAGTGTATGGGAAAGTAAAGATAATACAAAAGAAGCTATTAATGAATAGCGGAGCGAAGCCAATAAGAAAATCATGATAAGAATTGTCTGTTTTATGGTGATAAACATGACCTGCCCGCGTACTGCCTATAGCAAAATATTTCACATCATAGACTTTAACTTTTAAGATGTCACACATAAATCTATGTGCAATCTCATGCAATATAACACCAGGAAATGTAAGGAGTGCAATTAATTCACCGGGAATAAACATCATCTTTTACCCTTTTTTACATTTTGAAAATATTCCGTATATTCAGCAGGCATATAGTTAAGCAGTTCATTCCATTCTTTTCTCTTCAGCTCTATATTTGAGAGAATCTGTAAGGCTTGTATGTGATCATCAAAATCTTCTGATTTAAAAAGAGATTGAGCAAGATAACGTTTCAAGTATTTATTTTGTGGCAATCTATTACAGAGTGCGGCAAAAAGAGAACCAGCGAGAGTGTAATTTTGATTATTAAATTCTTGGTGGGCTTTTTTAACTTCTTTACTCAATTCAAAATAATAGGGGAACTGTAAGAGACATTTAAAAAAAAGAATAAAACACAATAAAAATCCGAATTTGATAAAAAAAGGATATGTATGAGGTATTAAAGGGAATAGAGTGATATTGTCTTCTAGTGTTTCTTTTGTTACTAATTCATTATCAGTTTCTATAATAAATTCATAGCTATTATAGTTGATAGTGACTGATTGTGGTTGTGTTAAGCATACTTTTTCTTGCCAGTCAGCTAGTAGTTGTAAAAATTGTTCACGGTTTATTTTGAGTAAGGCGCTCTTTTTATTTTTTGGATATATATCACTAAGTATGATATAGTTTTCTTCTTTTTCTAAGGCAGTCAGAGTACCGCTGGCATTTTTAGAATTATGATCTTGTGTCCATGCTTCAAACGGTAAATATCGATAACCTACATCGGTTACCAGAAATTCTCCAAGGATGTTCATTTCTACACTAGAGGCATCTTTGTAGTAGTATCTTTTTGTGGGTGAAATAGCCAATTTAACAAATTCCACATAAGTCCTTAATCGATAATTGGATAAGCTGTTTTCATTTCTCCATCTCTACTGAAAAGCATTTCTATTTCAATACCTTCACTTGTAAATCCTCTTACGATGTATTGATCTTTACGATTTAGTATAGGCGTAGAACCATTTTTTTTGAAGTCGCCGTATGCTTCAAGAATTTTTTCCACTACTTTTTCCCGAGACCAATCGGAAGGGAAAAATGTTCTATTGGGTACTACTAAATCATCTATTAATAACTGTGCAATATAGCATTCATGTTTACCAAAGTCTTTGGTTAAAAATTGAATATTAGCTTCATGTTCCATTATTTTATATATTCCTCAAAATTACTCATAATTGTTGTGTTTTTTTATATATTTTGGGTAAATATATTCATATTTTTTCTTCTACATACCCCAGATCTTTTACTGTTGAGCCTTCATAAGTTAAGCCATTTTCTTCAAGAAATACCGTTAATCCTTTGAAGTTTTCCAACTTAACTGGTTGATTTTCCATCCAGCAAGCTTCACACTCATCGCATATTTTTATTAAAATTCCCAATTCAACAATTTTTGCATTGTAAATTAATCCTTGCTCGTCGCATCGTGGACATATCATATATTTCCTTATGTTGTTACAGGATAAGCTGTTAATAATTCACAAGTTACAGGTTTTTTACAATTATTCGTATTGTAGTTTCTCCTTTAGTTCCAATAATTTTTTTCATATCTACTAAATAAGCGTATGGATCAGAAGCTAAAGGATCTCCTTTTAGTATCCATGCTTCATCAATTAGTTTCATTATTTTATCTTTTGAATCCCAACCGTTTTGAGACATTTTATGAATAATATATTTTGCCGAAGTGGTTTTACCTGTTCCTGGTTCACCAACAAATATAACCGATCTATAGTTTTCACTCATAGGAAAATAAGTAGAGTCTTGCAGATGATTTATTATGTATTGTGCTTCTTCTGGAGAGCTTTTAAAAACTGTTTCCATTGCAGTAATTTCTTTTTCACTAAAAATAGGTGATTGATTTTTTCGTTGAGGATTTTCTTCTAGAGAATCATTTTCTTGGTCACCTAAAATTTCTTCCAATTTCTTAGGTTTATACAATGTGGGTATGTTAGTATTTTTATTATGATTATTTTCAGTTGCCAGACTTGTTGTAATTATAGTAAGCATAAGCAATTAAAAAATAATGCTTTGTGTATGTACCATATGGTTACCTAAAAATATGAGTGATTAAAACTGTTTATTGGTGCTTGATTGTAAAGATTTTTTGCTATTTAGCAAGACATTGATCGGGCATTAGAAAGACGCTGCTTTTAAGCAGCGCTTTTTTTTGTTATTATTTACATTACTTTTTAATAATTCCACGGAGTGAAAATTATATGATAAATATTTCTCTTTCAACCAAAAATATCTTATCGAACAGTGCTGAATGTTATGCATATATCGTCGAAAAAGATTTTGATGCTACAGCAATAAGTAATGCATTAAAAAATGCGTGTCCTGAATTTGAAGCTATTATAAAGCAGCGCAAATTTACCGGCGGTTTACAAGAATCATTGACGGTTCCTTTAAATATCGATGGCAGAATAGCATTTGGTATTGTTGTTGGTATGGGTAAAGAATCAAAAAGTGTAAGTGCAATTGAATGTTATCGTAGAGCTCTTGGTCAGTTAATAAAAGAAGTACGTGCATGTAAAGGAACTTCAGTTGCATTGCAACTGCTTATAAAGTTAGACATGAATACATCTGCATTTTATATGGCGGAGCAAGCGGCTATAACGTTGCAGATGGCAAGCTACCGTTTCGATGATTATATCACTGATAAAAAATCAAAAGAAAACAAGCTCAAAGAAGTAATACTTGTTGCCGATGAACAATATGAAGAAGATGCTGAACGCGGTATACAACAAGGAAATATTATTGCCAAAGCAGTTAATCAAGCTCGACATTGGGTTGATACGCCACCATCAGACTTAACTCCACAGCATATGGTGGAAGAAGCCGAAAAAGTTGCACAACGCAATGATCTTAAGTTCACTGCATTCCATGAAAAAGAAATTATAAAAATGGGTATGGGTGGATTAGCGGCAGTCTCAAAGGGATCCGAGATTGATTGTGCGCTTATTATTTGTCAATACAAAACTGAAAAAAAAGATGCGCCGACATTATGCTTTGTAGGTAAAGGTATTACTTTTGATTCTGGAGGATTAAGCTTAAAGCCAGCTGATTACATGGAAACAATGAAAGAAGATATGTCTGGTGCTGCAGCTGTTATTTGCGCTATTGATGCGCTTGCGCAATTAAAACCAGATGTAAATATTATTGCTATTGCACCAACATCAGAGAATTTGCCGAGTGGTCATGCCACCAAACCTGGTGATATTGTAACCTTTTATAATGGTAAAACAGCAGAAATCAAAAATACAGATGCAGAAGGACGTTTAATTTTAGCAGATGCTCTTTCTTATGCGGTGAAACACTATAAGCCAGATGTGATTGTTGATTTAGCAACGTTAACTGGAGCATGTTCTCGCGCACTCGGGCCATTCTATACTGGACTATTTGGCGAGCATCCAGCATTAATTGAACGTTTGCATAAAGCAGGAAATGTTTGTGGTGAACTTTTATGGCAATTACCTATGGGTGATGATTATAAAAAAGCGATTACTTCTCCTGTTGCAGATATTTGTAATATTGGAAGCAAGCAAATTCCTGCAGGGGCTTCAACTGCTGCGCATTTTCTACAGTATTTTGTTGATGATATTGCGTGGGCTCACCTTGATATTGCAGGTACCGCATTTGATGTACCAAATATTTCTTATTATGGTCCTGGAGCTACCGGAGTAGGGGTTCGTTTGCTTGTTGCATTGGCCATGGATTGGAATAAATAAAAAATAAATAAAAAAACGATTGGGATATGGTTATATTCATATCTCAATCGTTTTTTTATGTAAACATGTCGCATAATAGGTAGGGTTTTTTGTCAAAACGGGCAAGAGGAAAAATACGAAGAATGGAGAATTGATGTACATCATCTATTTGAGTTGATTTTATAATTGAATTTTTTTTAATATAAATAAGAGATATATTCTTGAAAATTAAAATATGAATTGCTTAGTAGGAGTTGTGGTATGAAATTTAATAAAAAAGACAAATTGAGGACCAGATTTTTTCTTATAGTATTGTTATTATATAGTAATAATGGCTGCCATGGGATGCAGATGGCTTCCAGATTAGCAAAACAGCATGGATTAATGAGAAGGATGCCACTCAGAGGTTCTTTGCTTGGTAGTCGTATACAGAGAAAGTCTCTGGAGTCTCATTTAGTGCCCACCGACAAAGTATCAATGCAGGAACTTGGTTTATGTCCATTATTTACGCAACAGGAAGGATTTCAAATGGATCCGATCATAGTACAAGAAATGATGCGAGATTTGCGTAGCCAAGGATTAAGTGAAGCGGATATTAAACAGCAGCTTGCAGGTTTAACCAAAGTTCCTGGTCCAAAATATCATGTTTTTAAATCAGATCAAAAAAATGCGTGGCTTGAAGAAAAAGAAATAAGTATTGATGCACCTTGTGTAGAGTCTTTGGGTAATTATGGTGAATGGAACAGAATATTATTACAACTTAAAAGTCTGAATCAATTTGAATTAGCAGAAAAAACAACATTGTCTCCTGCATTATGTGCCGGACATGCGTTAAATAATGCATGTCTTATTCGTGATTATGCTGAAACGGGAGAAATTAAATATTTAAAATATCTTGGTGATATTAATAGTGCTACAAACTTTCTTTTAGATCTTACCATTGATGATTGGATTAATGTTGAGACGGTAAAGGATAATCTAAAAAAAATGGGCATTGAATTTAATATTGATGTCTCGAATATATCAGCGATTAGCACTGTTGATTTATTTAATTCGAATTTAGATAAAACGCCTGACTTTGCAGTATTTAATCCAGAAGAATTTGCCTATGTTCAAAATCTTAAACAAAGATTACGTAATGGATTAAAAGAAAACAATTTTGTTCATGTTATTATTATTGGTAATGAAGAAGTTGCAGAAACCCATGGTCATTACTTTGCTTTTGCGATTATTAAAGAGGGTAATAATATACAATACGTAGTTCTTGATACGTTGCCAAATGTATATCATTTGCAAAAAGACTCGCATGAAAGAAATCGATTAATGTTTTTGATTGAAAATATTGAGCAGGGAAATGCTGTAACTCCATTTCATAATTTACGTACAAGACCTGAATTTATAGAAAGTCTCGGGACACAAGATGAAGAGAGTTTGTTGGAAACAGATTTAATCAATGAACGTATGCCAGAGGAAGGCATGTTTAAAGATAGGACTATACAATTAAATAATTTTTCTAAACTTCTTACAAGATTCGGTATAAAAAAACAACTACAAAAAGAATCATTAGAGAATATTCTTATGTATTTGCAATTCATTCAAGAAATAGAGAGTTCTTTTGGCGAAGGTCTTGTTTATCCTACGCTAAAAAATATATTGCTGAACAGAATCTCTGATATCACGTGATCATTTTTTAATTAAAATAAAAACAAAAAGAATCATGCAGCAATATGCATGATTCTTTTTATTAAAACTGTTTTATTTAGAGCTATCAGGTTTTTTAGGGACTTTATCGCCTTTTTTGCGCGCTATTGATAAACCAATTGCAATAGCTTGTTCTCGTGATTCAACTGGCGTGGCTCCTACTCCTGAAGTGGCTGTTCCCTCTTTGAATTTATGCATTTCTTTTTCCACTTCTTTTCCTGCAGCCGGGCTATATTTCCGTATTGATT
>JACZCT010163237.1_pt1 | contig 28770 bp, 25 predicted proteins | sample 8641871 | NCBI WGS metagenome assembly JACZCT01 (sample SAMN15324604, study PRJNA640507) | soil metagenome | isolation source: monocropping sugarcane control | place: China: Luxin town, Laibin City, Guangxi Province | collected 2019-07-25 | depth 10cm m | reverse complement strand
TACGCGATACTTCGCCAAGGCTTCGAATGCCAAGGCCATGATACTCATGATCTCTATGAGATCAGCACAACTTGTATCTATAATTGCGTACATGATTATTTCCCTAAAAGAATGATGCTTTCATTACAATATCGCCGTAATAATAGCAATCGATGGAAGATAATGCAACTTATTTTTTTATAATTTCTGGACGGTAAATGCCTTTATCCACTATTTCCAATAAGCGTAATGCTGAATGTGTTGTAACACGTTTACCCGCTTCCCATGATTGCACAGTTTTTATGCTAACATTGAGGACTAAGGCAAACATACCTTGTGAATAATGATTCTTTTCTCGTATTTTCTTTATTTCTTTTGGTTTGTAGTCAGCAGGTGGTTCAGGAATTTCTATGTATTCTGAATAGAGATCCAATTTCCCTTTTTTATTAGGCAACAACTTCTTCAAGCGCTGCTTTTAAATCCTTAGCAAATTTACTGCTCATCGTAAATCCTCTGCTCAAAAATCATTACTTCCTAAAAGGGGAAACAGATAGTTGAAATCCAACGGCACTAAGTAAAGATACTACATTATTCAGTTTAGGATTTCCTTTTTTAGACAATATGCGATATAAGTTTTCTCTGCTTATTTTAGTTTGTCGCGCAAGAGCTGCCATTTCTTCTCCTTGTGCCTCACATACATTTTTTAATGCAAGTAAAAATACACGAGGATCTTCATCCTTAAGTGCTTCATTAAGATAAAGACTTGCTAATTCTGGGTCCTGTAAGTCATTGATTAATTTATCTTGATAATCTCTAAATTCTCTTTTCATAATAACTCCTTCCCATCAAGCCAATATCGTTTTGCTTTTTATATGTCTCGCTCCTGGGTCTTCTTTTCTCCGCCTACTAATAAAAGCACAATCGTTGCACCCTTTTGACCATAATAAATTCTGTAACCAGGTCCTATATCAAGGATAACCTCCCAGATATCTTTCGATCCTTTAATGGATTTTACTTTCCCCAAATTACTAAGACGAATTCTATCGAGTCTGTTTTTGACGATAGCCTGGGTCTTTTTATCAAGCCCTTCTTCCCATTCCGAATAAGGTTCTTTTCCGGTCTTTGTAGAGTAAATAACAATTTTTATTGGCTTCATACTTAAAAGTGTAACATAAAGGTCACACAATCACAATAGTTTATATAGATATCGCCTTAATTAGTAAATTCCGCTTATTAAGTAAGTAATCCTGAATGCCTTTCTTTTTTAAGATCTACAGCCTGTTTTTAGCTTAAAAATTGACCATTTGAGTATTTATTTTCTATTGGTATACTATTAGTAAGACGAAATTATTCCCAAAAATGGAGTTTTCTATGAAAATGGTAAGAAAATATATGAATATGGCTTTTTTATTGCTCTCAGTAGCGTCAATAATTCCTGCTTATGGCAACGAAGTAACCGTTAATGAAAATCAGGATAAGCAAGAAATAGTAGCTGAACCTAAAAAAACTGAAAAAGTCGCTTGGTATAATAGGGAAATAGATAATAAGGGATCAACAATAGGTGATATTGTATTTTCTATAGGCCTTTTAGCTTCATTCTCTGCTATTATCTGGTATACAGGAATTTGGAGGGGAATTATGCCCATCAAGCAACAGGAACAGCAATCACATAATAGAATTGAGGGTGTTACTGTTTTGGGAACAATTACCCAAACTGATGGTAAAAATACAGCAATTATTACCCCCGGAAAGAAACCTGTATGGGTTAAGCAAGATAATACTGGTACATGGATGAAGAAGGATGAATCAAGCCCATGGGTTTTATACGATTCTACTGTATTATCAGCTCAATAAAAAAACTTAAAAAACGAGAAAGTATTACGGCAACATTGTGATACTTTCTCGTTTTTTGATAAATTTATGGCTTAATTTTAAATGATGAATATATCCTCTGAATCGATGTTAACCTAATGCTTATGACCACTTCACCTTTCCTGAACATATCGGGAAGGTGATGCCAAACTTTTAGCCCAACCTTCGCTTTGCTACAATCGGGCGCCCAAAAAACAAGAAATATCCCGCTCATCCTGAGCTTGTCGAAGGACAGCTGGCGCAGCAGTTTTTTAAAGGTTTAGCAATAAAATTCTAAAAAAGTTTGATAGCAATAGCGAAAGCTGTTTGCCGAAGCCTTGGCGAAGGAGGACGCATGACCAATAAATCAAAACCTTATGTTTCACGTTTATATCATTAAATCCATACTTTATCCCGATCAAATATATGTTGGATGCACGACAGATCTTCAGAAGCGCCTCTCTAATCACAATTGTGGAACAACTTTCCATACAGAAAAATATAAGCCCTGGCAATTAGTTGTTTATATAAGTTTCAACCATACAGAAAAGGCTTATGCCTTTGAAGAACACTTAAAATCTGGTTCTGGTAGAGCATTTAGAGATAAGAGATTCCTTTAGAATTATAAGCTCACTTTTTCTATCTCGATTGATCCCACCAAAATTCCCTAAGATAGTCGGCTTTTCGCCCCACTACCCTATCGACATAAGAGCACTTTATTGAAAAAACAGAGGGTGTTGCAGATAAAGCTGAAATAAGGCATTCTTGATATATCAGGGGCATGTCATTTGGGGATTACGATGAGTGTAAAAATTAAGGCTAAAAAACATTCAAAATATCGAGCTCCCAGGGTTAAATATATCTACGACCCAAAAGATTCCAAGCCATTCAAGGTCAGCCGTAGCAAATTAGATCTTTTTCTAAGATGCGCCCGATGCTTCTACCTAGATCGCAAATTAGGTATTGGACAACCTCCTGGATATCCATTTTTATTAAATCAAGCTGTTGATGAACTATTGAAAAAAGAATTTAACACGTATCGTGAACAAGAAATGCCTCATCCGCTGTGTATCGAAAATGATATAAATGCTATTCCCCTTAAACATGAGGATATAGATGATTGGCGTGACCCTCTCCACAAAGGAGTTCAATATCTTGTGCCTGGTACGAATTTAATACTTCAGGGCGGGTTAGATGATGTCTGGATCAATCCTAAAACTAATGAATTGATTGTGGTTGATTATAAGGCAACTTCCAAGCTAGAACAAGTAACTTTAGATGCTGATTGGCAAATTGGTTATAAACGACAAGTCGAAGTCTATCAATGGCTTTTGCGCAAAAAAGGTTTTGCTGTTTCTAATATTGCTTACTTTGTTTATTGCAATGGTAAAAAAGATTTAGATCGTTTTGATAAACAACTTATTTTTGATATTTCAGTGCTTTCTTATGATGGAGATGATTCATGGGTAGGAGAAGCAGTTTTAAACACCTACAAATGTCTACAATCAGAGACCATTCCACCCTTCTCAGAATCATGTGATTATTGCTTGTACTTAAAAGCTGCCCAAAAGTATTCTTCTGAATGATTTTGAAAATAAATAATTCATGATCTTTTAAGCTCTATGAAGTAAAAGACCCCCGGATCTTTCAAAACCGGGGGATATTCTTTAATAAGTAAACTATTTTTTATTTTCATTCCACTACATAAAAAAAGGTATAGCAAACATAAGTATTACAAATTTTGTAATGATTGTTTCAATAGGATTATGGATTGTATCTATTAATCCCAAGCGGTTGCCTATATTATACGCCAAAATCGCGATGGATAATCCCCAGGTCTGATAATATATGTGCAGTTTGAGATGGTCTATATATCGCATATTTTTCATATCTTATGGGGTTGGCAACATGCCAAAAATTCGCTAACAACTTCTATTATTTTAAAACAACTAGTTTTTGTGGATGAAATTAAAAATATCCCCCTTCTATATCGGGGGGATATTTGTTTAATAATAGCTATCTTTATTTAATGAGTCCTACCATTTAAAGAAGTGAGACCGATAAATTATTTTTGAAAAATATTTTGACGATTATTTATATAAGCACCAATAAAAATGTATATTAATGAAGCCGATATGAATGCAGCAATATGTCCATCCGTTAAAACAATTGGTTTTCGGTATCCAAAATAATAAAAAACACCGTAAGTAACACATGACGTTATTATAAACAATAAATACATTTTGATTTGATACTTAAGATAAAATAAATGATCCATGATTCTTAGGTCCTATGGAGTGGGAAGCATACCAAAGAATGTCCCAACAGCTGTTGATAGCGCTTCTATTCCTAATGCGCATGCTCCAAAAGTTCCTACAGAAGCAGCTGCTGCAGTAGTAGAAGCTGCTGTTACCCCTGCGGCTGTGACAAGCGAAGCTGCTTGAACAGCAGTAACTCCAACAACTGTTGCACCAGCGGCACTCCCTGTGGCTATTGATCCGGCTGCTATCGTAGCTCCTGCTGCTATTGTACCCCCCACAGCGGCGGTTCCTGTAACAATTCCTGCCGTGGTTCCTATCGCAGCTGTTGCTGTAGTTGTCACCGCAGCAGTTCCTACAGCAATTCCCGCACCAGCCGCTGCCCCTCCTGTGATGGCTCCTGCAGCAACTCCTCCAGTTGTAACTGTTGCAGCACCAACCGCAGTTAAAGCTGTTCCATAACATAATGTTTTAGTTAACCAGTACATCGCGGTCCCAAGCATAGGCCCACCGCCGGTTAAGCGATGATGTGCCTTAAGCGTAAAAGTGCCATCATTGGTTTGATTCAGTGCAAAATATCCTGTTTTTAAGAAAGATTTTAATCCTTCTCTTGTGATATTACGCGCTGTTTGATCCATGAAGCGTTTTTCAATAACATGCTTTTTCTCATCATGAAGAACAACAAATCCTTTTTTGCCGTGATAAAGCTTAATGTCAGATAAACTATGTGGTGCGCGGATTGAAGATGCATTAATATACACTTTTGGAGTATCAACAACTTTAGAAATTACTTGATTAGTCTGCAACGCTATCGCCTTTTGTTGCTTTACAACAGCAGATTTAACACGATCAAACCGAGGAGTTTGCATTTTAAACGCAAGTTGCATGGAAAATAAAGAAGAAGAAAGAAATAAAAGACTTAAAATCTTTTTCATAGAAATCCTTTTTGATTAATGAAGATATATTGAACGAAAGTAGTGCGATTTATCGCACCAATATTATGATTAGGACATGCTGTGATTAAAAATAGTGCAATTTATTGCACCACATAAATAGCGCTCCCCCTTTAAAAATTCATGATGTATAATTTCTGGGCGAGACAATAACATTTATTAGAAAAAAGGTAAACAAAAAATTACTTTATTCGCGACATTCACGACACATTCACGACATATCCGCAACATTGTTGCGATACTATCGCAATATTTTAGTAAATTTCCGGCTTAATTTTAAATGATGAATACACCGTCTGAATCGATGTTAGCCTAATAGTTATACTAATTTCACCTTTCCTGAACATATCGGGGAGGTGATGCCAAACTTTTAGCCCAACCTTCGCTTTGCTACGATCGGGCGCCCAAAAAACAAGGAATATCCCGCTCATCCTGAGCTTGTCGAAGGACAGCTGGCGCGGCAGTTTTTTAAAGGTTTAGCAATAAAATTCTAAAAAGGTTTGATAGCAATAGCGAAAGCTGTCCGTCGAAGCTTTGGCAAAGGAGGACGCATGAAGGGGATAAGCTCTAAGTACATGGTTTTGTACATAATAAGAAATTCTTATTTGATATGGTGTTCAATATATTCTTGTAATGCAACTGCATTGTTGTACTTTTCATCATGTGCTGCATAAATAAATGTAACAGTATGATGCTGCGCTAGCTTTTTAAGTTGTTGAAAAATGTTAAGACCTTCATCGCCTTTTAAATGTTTTTTCTTAAAAACCGCCCATTGTTCTGGATCGTGTCCAACGGCTGCATCTTCTTTTTTTAATTCCGCAAAATAACGTTCCTTAAATTCTTTCCATTTTTTTGGATCATGATCAAACCATTGACGTAATTCTGTGCTAGGACTGATATCTTTAATCCACAACTCAATATCTGCTTCCTCTTTACTTACACCACGAGGCCAGAGATGATCTACCAAAATTCTGATTCCATCTCGTGATGATGCTTTTTCATACGCGCGTTTACATTGTAACATGAACTTTTTCTCCTTTTTAAAAATAGATTATCTATTGATCTTAATCGTATTACGTGATACATGAATAATATGTATTTTAAATGAGATGTTTTTCAATACTTTTTTTAAAATCATATTTAATTATTTCTCCTACATTTCTTCGAGGTTATAAAGGATAATTTAATTTTTGAGTTGTCCAAATATCAATAAGTTTGGCAATATGGTAGATAATATTTTGTTCATAAAAATATTTTCTTTTTAAGATTTATTTGAAATATTGAAAACCGTAAATATAAACTTTAAATCATATATTATAAAAAATATGTCTGTTCATCCCAAGCTTATTGAAAAATATTTTGCTGTCGTGAACATAAAATTATTAAGCGCATAAAAAGATAAAAACCAACATTTCTATCTCGATTTATCCTGCCAAAACTCCCTAAGATACTCGTCTTTTAGCCCCACCACCCTGTTGACATAAGAAAGTTTTACCTATAATATTTAAAGTGAAAATGCTTTATTCTAGGCATTAAGGTAACGTTTTTACAAATCATACTCTACTATCGAAGGATGTATATGAAATCATCACGCGCTATGTTACTAGCTGCAATGTTATTTGTAGCTCCAGTATTTGCTGACAATGACAAAGCTGACGAAACATCAATACAAGACGTTCCAGCTCAAAACATTCCAGCAACCAATGCTAATAACACTTCAGCTCAAAATGCACCTGAAGCTCCTAAAGCTGAAGAAGCTAAAACTGAAACTCCAAGCTGGCTTGCAGCAAAATTAGCAGTTCTTACAGGTTTTGGCGCAACTGTTGCAGACTACACAGTAGCTCCTGTTGCTAACTACACAACTATTCCTGCATTAAAACAACTTCTTCGTATTTCTTACCTTAAAGGTGGAAGATTCGAAGCTAATATTCCTACAGTTGGTAAATCTATCATCGCTCTTGGAGCAGTTGTTGCAGCGTACAAATTGTACCAAGCAACACAAGATCAAGATGATATGGACAACGAAGATGATATTTTCGGCGAATAATTAACTTACGTTAATTGTTTATAAAAATTAAAGGGAGCTTTTTTAAGGCTCCCTTTTTTATATCTATCCATTAATTATTATACTGTTATTCATAAAAACGCTTTTCTCTATTTGTTTGATTGCTTATCAATTAATGCCGCCGTTTTTGAGACCTTCTTGATCCACGCAAGTAAAATATCTTGTTTTTCTTCTTCTGATAACTGCCAATTATACTCTGATGTATGTAAACGAGTCATAATATCGTATAAACACAATGCAACGCTGACCGAAACATTAAAACTCTCTACAAAGCCAAACATGGGTATTTTTACAAACATATCAGCATGCGCAAGCGCAGCCTCTGATAAACCTGTTTGTTCGCTACCAAAAAGAAGCGCCGTTTTCTGATCAAGAGGCAAATCAGGCAATGAATAAGACTTTAGATGAGGTGTTGTTGCAACAATGCGATAACCATCAGCTTTTAATTCCGCAATTGCATCAGTGATCGAAGAATGTGATGCAACATCAACCCATTTTGAAGCGCCCATGGAAATGGTATCAACTGCTTTGAATTTGTATTGTGCCTGCACCACATTCACATCTTGCACGCCAAATATATCGCAGGTACGCAATGCCGCACTTGCATTATGCTCCTGAAAAAGATCCTCAAGAACTACGGTTATATACCGTGTGCGATTTTCAAGGACTTCATTCATTTTTTTTGCTTTGTTTTCGGTAACGTATTGTAAGAGGCGGTTTATTAATTGTTGTTTATCAGAAGTATCCATTAGTCCCAACTCAGTATTAAAAAGTGTATTATTTTCCTAGTATACAATGGATTGAAGGGATAAAATAGAGAAAAACCCCTATTTATGAGCCCATTTGCCAAGTATCCATCTCCAAAGTATAATTATAAATAAGATGATAATAACCAAAATAAGGCGATTAATATGAAAAAAATCCTTCTATCTTTACTACTACCAGTAGCAATCATCTCTCTCTGCACCTCAGATATACTTACAAAAAATGTGCTCTATCTGCATCAACAAAACAAATCGGCTCGATCAAACAACCTAGATCATCTCAACACATTCACTGCCGTTGGCGATGTTATGCTACAATTTTACGCTGACTGGTGTAATCCTTGCAAGCGAATGTCACCACTCGTTGAGGCCGTTGCAGCTCTCATGCCACAAGTGACGTTTATTAAAATTAACCGTGATTATTTTCAAGATTTAGCAAAAGTATATAATATCACGAGCATCCCTACGCTCATTTTCTTACGTGATGGTAAAGAGATTGGACGATATGATGGCGGCCCACTCACCGAGAAAAAGCTGCAAAAATTAATTAATTCTGTTTATAACTAGCAATTATTAACGCGTACAATTCCCTGGATTGATGAATTGGCCAACGAGACCGAATGCCCAGCCTCCTCCTGCGGTAAACAGAGTAACAATAAGACCTGCAATCGCTAATCTTGTTTGCTGCACTTGATTAGCAAATTCTTGATTTTGCAGTAAGGTATGAGTATCGGCAATAGTAGAACGATGAGTTTGTTGACCTTCTGCCTGATCTGCAGCAGTTTTCATAAGTTCCAGCAGCATTGCTTTGTATCCCTCTGGATCTTCAAATTTCATTTTCTCATACCGTTTATGTAAACTATCAAGATGGCTATCATATGGATCTCCAAAAACGAGATCTATGCAATATTGCATTCTGCTTTTCTCCACTTGTTGATTACCTGCATGAATATGTTCAGTAATAAGTTTAGGATTAATCTCGAGTTCCTGCATACATCCGCAAAGAAGTTCCAAATAATCCAAATCTACATTATATTTTTTACCAAAATCATACAATGTAGGATTACATGATTTAATTAATTCCCATACTTCTTTTTCTGTATACATTTTCTTATGCTGATCCAATTTTTTGCCGGCAAGAGTATCTAATGATTGAGGTAAAAATGATTTTTTCTGACGAATAAGAGAAGGATCATTAGCAAGAGAAGCTAGTGGCGCTTGATCATCATTATCAATATTTTTTTCCCGGGTAGCTCTTGTAACAACAGGAGACTGACGAGTAGTCCGTTGTGTATTTTGGCTTGCTATATGCTCTCCTAACTTCTTAACGCTTTCCACTCTAGTTTTCATCAAATTGCGCGATGAAGAAGCACTGTGTTGCGTCAGTATAATAGCAGGAACTGGAGACGGTTTTCTTCTCTGTGATACAACACAATCATCTACTATTTGAATGGTGGTCTGCGAATTTTGCAAATCAGCCTTGGAAATAGGATCATCCATACTATGAGTTATAAATGGAAAATACAAGATATTGAACATAAAAACAATTGCTTTTTTTCTCATGACAATACCCCCCCAAAGAGTAATTTCCGATTATTTTTGCTCAGATACATTGGCGTTTTGTTGCGTATCTTGTTGCTGCATTTTCTTTTGTTCCCATTCACGTTTTAATTGATCGAAACTATCTATTTTTCTCCCAGGAGTTCCTACGGGTGAACTATTTTTTTTATCCTGTAAACTTTTTGGTAAAGAATTATTAGGCCGCTTTTCTGCACTATATATAGAAGAACAAATAAATAGAACACTCAATAGAGCCATTTTCTTCATAGAACCCTCTAAAAAAAGTTTCTCATTTTTTTATTTTTTGTCTTGCGTATTCTTGCGTTGCTCAGGATCTCCATCCACACGTGGACCTACTCGATGAATGGAAAGAGTCGAATTTCTTTTGTAAATTACAGTCTTTTCTTTTTTTCTGTCTATGATGTTTTTTCCAAGATCTGCCATTGTATCAACATGAACTTTCTCTGGATTTTTTTGTGCTGTGTACAAAGATAAAGAATTGAGAAGCAAAATACATATTATTTTTTTGGACATGACAATTCCTCCCCTTTTAAAGAAACTGGCACTATTTTACCTCATTATCAGCACAAAAAAAAAGAAGAAGGATTTTTTCCTTCTTTAACCCCCATGCTTAAAGCATTAAGCATGGGGACTTCATAAAAACTATGATATGAATCGATTATATCTATTGCGTTACCATTCCAACGAACCTGATGTTTGATATTCAGTCACTCTGGATTCAAAGAAATTCTTTTCTTTGCTCAAATCAGTTGATTGAGACATCCATGGGAATGGATTTTTGGTACCATAGATTTTTGGCAAATCAATTCTTTCAAGTCTACGATCAGTAATATGCTCCACGTATTCAGCAAACTGTTGCGCGTTAATTCCGAGCATTCCCTGTGGACATGCATCAAGCGCATATTGCTTTTCAAGCACAACTGCTTGCTTAACCAATTCCATGATTTCTTGTTGAAAGCTCTCTGTCCAGATTTCAGGGTTTTCGGCTTTGATCACGTTAATTAAATCACAACCGAATGCCAAATGAAGACTCTCATCACGCATAATGTATTCAAACTGCTCACCGATACCAATCATTTTATTTTGGCGTTTTAATGCAAGCATCATCGCAAAACCTGCGTAAAAGAAAATCCCTTCCATAATCACATAAAAACCAATCAAATCATGCACAAATCGTTGAATATTTTCAATCGTATCTGTTTTAAAATTGGGATCCATGATTGATTTGGTAAGATTAACCACAAAATCATCTTTTTCTTTTATTGAAGGAATCACTTCATACATGTTATAAATTTCATCAGGATTTAGTCCTAATGAATCGCAACAATAAATAAACGTATCAGTATGTACAGCCTCTTCATATGCTTGACGCAATAAATATTGGCGACATTCTGGATTGGTAACGTATTTATAAACAGTAAGCACTAAATTATTTGCCGTTAACGATTCTGCTGTTGAAAAAAAACCGAGATTCCATAAAATTAAACGTCGTTCTGATGCCGTAAGAGCAGAGGATGATTTCCATTGCTCAACATCAAGCTGCATGGAAACTTCTTCAGGAGTCCAATTATTTGCAACACCATCTTTATAATGTTGGCGCGCCCATTGATAACGCATTGGTAAAATTTTATTTGGATCTACCGTTGAATTGTTAATGATTCCACTTTTATTCATGTTTGACCTTTCTTTATTCCAACTTCGTTTCTCTTCGCCGAGATCTCCATACAAAGCGAAGCGAAGAATGGAGCAATTTTACTGACACACTTCACATTCAGGATCAGCAGAAATGCTGCATACTTTACCCGCAACAATATCTTCATCTGATGTTATTGTATCTTTTTTCGATTCTTCCGCCACACTAGTCGTTCCCGCTTCCATTGTTTTATAAACACGTTTTTGTGTAAAACCATATTTATTTGCATCAAGGCTTGATTTTTCAATCTGACTCGCTCCTAAGGTTCTCAAATAATAGGTTGTTTTAAGACCAGCATTCCATGCAGCAATATAAATATCATTAAGCATTTTACCTGAAACACCACGCATAAATACATTGTGTGAAATGCTTTGATCAAGCCATTTACCACGTGCTGCCGTAATATTAATTAAATGGACTGGATCAATTTCAAATGCTTCTTTATACTTATCTTTTAATTTTTGAGGTATAACATCTATCATTTGTATGCTGCCGTCATAATATTTAAGAAGCTCAAGCATATCCTGATCCCATAAGCCTAAAGTTTTTAAATCATCCACAAGATACGTATTTACAACGGTAAATTCGCCACTCATGTTTGTTTTAACGTAAATATTTTTATAAATAGGTTCAATAGAAGGGAACACGTTAGAAATATTTGCAATCGTTGCGGTCGGTGCAATTGCCATCACATTTGAATTACGCATGCCATATTCTTGTACATGTTTGCGCACATAGGACCAATCTCTATTGCCATGACGACTTACTTTAATACTCATACCACGTTCTTGTTCCAACAAATCAATTGTATCTTGTGGAAAAATATTACGATCCCATTTGGAACCCTTATACGAAGAATATGCACCACGTTCTTTTGCAAGCTGTGATGATGTTAAAATTGCATTATATGCTATAATTTCCATCACTTCATCAGAATAATCAATTGCTTCTTGTGATGAAAAATTAATACCGACTTTATACAGCAAATCCTGGAACCCCATCATACCAAGGCCAACTGGTCTATGACGCATGTTAGAAGTTTGCGCTTGCTGGACTGGATAATAGTTAATATCAATCACGTTATCAAGCATACGAACCGCTGTTACGATAGTTCTACTTAATTTCTCTTCATCAAGTTTGCCATCTTTTACATGCTGCGCAAGATTAACTGATCCAAGATTACATACGGCAATTTCTTCTGCTGATGTATTGAGGGTAATTTCTGTACATAAATTAGAACTATGCACAACACCCACATGGTCCTGTGGAGAACGGATATTACATGGATCTTTAAAGGTAATCCATGGATGACCCGTCTCAAATAATCTACTGAGCATTTTACGCCATAATTCACGAGCAGACATAGTTTTATGCATTTTAATTGCATTCAATTTCACCATTTCTTCGTATTCTGCATAGCGTCTTTCAAATGCTTTACCATACAAATGATGCAAATCTGGTGTTTCTTCTGGCGAAAAAAGTGTCCATTGTCCATCAGTAATCACTCGTTTCATAAATAAATCAGGAATCCAATGAGCTGTATTAATATCATGCGTACGCCTGCGTTCATCTCCCGTATTTTTACGCAAATCGATAAAATCTTCAATTTCTAAATGCCACGTTTCAAGATATACTACTGCAGCACTTCTACGTTTACCACTGCGGTTAATAGCAGCAACCACATCATTATTAATTTTTAAAAAGGGAATAACGCCTTGGCTTTCTGTTTTAATAGAATCAACTATCGCGCCACATGCTCTAATATTGCTCCAATCAACAGCAACGCCTCCGGACCATTTTGCAAGTTGTGCTGAATCGGAATAGCTTTTAAAAATATCGATTAAATCATCTTCAACTGTTGCAAGGAAACAGGAGCTGAGTTGAGGGCGGGTAAGGCCAGCATGTAATAAGGTTGGCGTGCTTGGAACATAATGCAATGATGACATTACATGATAAAACTCAATAGCTGCCTTGTTTTTATCCAGTTCATTATAAGAAAGCCCCATAGCAATACGCATCCAAAATACTTGCGCTAATTCTATGTGACGATTTTCATACTTAAGAAAATATCGTCTATATAAGGTGCTCACCCCCATATAATCAAATAATTCATCGCGTTCAAGAACTAATTGTTGAGAAAGATATTCTAAATCAAAATCAGCTAAACGCTTATCAAGCAATTCAAGCTCTATGCCGGTAATAATAGTACTGATAAATGATTTACGATACACCACTTCACTATCAATACGCGCAACAGAACTATGCGTTACTAATCTGAATAATTTTTTTAACTGAAGACGTACGGCAACTTTGCTATATGCAGGATCACGCTCAACAAAACTTGTTGTTGCAAGGATTAATGCATCGGCAATACCATGAGGAGAAATGCCGTCAAAAACATTTTTTAGCGTTTCGCTTAAAATTAGCTCAGGATCAACAATAGATTCATATCCAATACAAGCCCAACCAATTGTTTGACGCAATCTTTTTTCACTCACCATTTCTCGTATTCCATCAGGCTTTACAACAGAAAACATATAAAGACTTTTTTCTGTTTTTTCAGCAGCGTCATTAAAAAATGGTGCGGCTGACACTCGATTATGTTCCATGTTATCCTTTAATCTTATTAGGTTTGGTTAAATTTTCACACAATAAATACTTCTTTTTTGAAGTTATCTTTCATGTTTTTTCCCTGCAATATTTGCGCAAAAAAAACAAATGAAATGACATATGAGATGTTTAATCGCAATGTCACTTTATTATTTCTTTTAAACTTTTTTAAAATAGTTGCTATATGAAAAAAGACAAAGCATTGTATCATTCTAGAATAATGACTAAGTTCCTTATAATCAAATAGTTTTTATAAGTTTTATTGAAAATATATTCTTAAATTTTTTGTAACCTTTGAATCAAAAATAATACACTTAGAATAAACAAGAAAACATATACTTATCTTTCTATGTATGCAGCCACAAAGAATGAAGATCATATTTTTTTGCACAAAAAGGCTTTTCTTTCAAATCAAAATAAGAAATTCATTTTTAAAAAACAGTTTACAAAAAAGTCTAATCGGTAATTGGTTTTATAAAAAACCCAATTTTGCTTTAACCCCCATACTCTATTTTATCTTACACCGGAACTTCTATTAAGAACTTTTTAGCTATATTTTATCAGATTGCATAATGATTTTTTCGCTTTTTCATTATTTTTTGATTATTATTTTACGTCTCCTCTCGTTAAGATGTAAATCCAACCCTATCCAAATTATCTCATCTTTGACAAACATTTTTTATTTTCACCTCATATTTTTGGCCCACATTGGAATTTTTATGGAGTCCTCAATAGCCCAATCTGCATTTCACTTTTATCCCAAATTTCAATACATCTTCATTGGGGTCCCCGTACGAAGAATAAAGATGAGGTATAATTGAAGATCCGTTCTGGAGAAAAATAGAGGAATGAGTATAGAAGTATTGAGCATGAGACTATAATAAATGCTAACGGCCAGCAATAGACCTCTGAAAACACCTACATGCGCTTATTTGAAATACTAAAATTTTTTATTTTTTACTGACTCTTTCATTTAAAAATAAAAAAAGTGTATAATAGAAACAGATTAAATAAAAGCAGTTAAGCTACATATAAAAAGGTCCTTATTATGAAATATTTTAACGTATTATATGTCGGCTTAATGAGTCTTCTAATAGTTTTGGGCATGAGAGGAATGGATATAGCAGAAATGCCAAAAAATAAGTCTGAAAGCATTGAAGCAAAGGTCGTCAATAATATAAGCACGTTTATTCATAATCCTCAACCATATCTTCTTTATGATCTTTCTGTATTGATCAAAGAATTAAATTTGCCTGCAAAGGCAAGTCTCTTAATAAATAAAGAAAATGATCTTGCATGGTTTAATAGAATATTGAATCTTCAAAACACAGGAAACGTGGAACGAGAAACAATAAAAGATCTTAAACAATTACGATTACGAATCATGCAATCTACTTCTGATATAAACTTATGTTGTCAGGAGCTTAAAAATATATTTCATTTATCTAAAATAGAAGATAAAGAGTATACATTACAACTTATAGATACTTTAAAGGAACAAAAGAAATCTAAAAAGCTAAAAGATTCTTTAGAGTCCTTAATTATACGTATGCAGGATAAAATTATTGCTCCATCTCTTATATCACATTTTAAACCCGATTTTGAGGGAGCTAAAGTTATTTTACCCATTGTTTGTAATGCAACATATTTCGATAAATATCCAAGGCAAATAAATAATATCATAGAATCAGAGACTTCCGACACGCAAAAAAGACAAAGTTTATCTCGTTTATATGATGAGCTAGAAAATCTCCAGAAAATAGTGGGTACTAATCCAAAAACTACATCTAACATTCTAAGTCAAAAACTAAATATTAAGAAAACATACAAAACTCTACAAAAAGTACCTACCTCTCTTTGGGATCTACCAGTAGGTGACGATATATTTAGCCAATCATCTTTAAATTGGAACAATACATTCAATGATTTACATGCATCATTTATTTTATCTGATGATAATAATGAAGATTTGGATAAGCAACAGGCATTTGAAGCATTTGAAAACGCATCACAGAGTTTTTTGGATAATATAAACTCATTAAGAAATCAGCCAGAAAAAAAGGATAATTATAATGAAATTATTAAATCATTGGATACAATGAGCGCATATATCTATGCACATGATTTATCTCCTCAAAAAAAAGATGCACCCTATACCGCATATCGTTGTTGGCTTTTAGAGCTTATTAAAAAAACTATTGAAACCAATAATGATTTGTCTGAAAATATGATTGATGATTGGAAAAATGAAGTATCTTCAATAGTTGATGTAACAAAAAAACGATTCCAAAATATTGATGGAAATTTGGGTGAAACCAAAATTCAAGTAGAAGCATTGATTGCCGAAAAGAAACCTTCCAGCAAAATAAAAAACCTTCCTACAAAACCCATAAATGTTCCTGCTATTCTTTCTCTAGAAGAAAAACAAAAAAAAGAAGCTATAAGGGCTTCCGTAAATGAAATGGAAAAGCAACTCGGTCCAAATGCTTTCAATGCTGCATTCTTAAGTAATTTTTTAACAAAATTAAAAAATTATAAAAAAACGCTTTTATCAACAGAAAATAGTGAACAAATACGCATTTCAAACCTTATTAAAGATATAGCAAAAAAAATCAGAAAAATAGCAGTTATCAAACCACGTCCACAATCAAAGAAAAAACAAATCGAAAAAGAATTTCAAAACATAAGCTCTTCTATCTCATCAAAAAGCGGCATTGATATTGAAAACACTATAACCGACCTTGAAAAACTATTGCCATTTGGTGATTATGATGCACTTAAAGCGATTGATAAAAAAGATACTCAATTATATCCTTTATTATTAAAGACACTCAATACATGTGTTCAATCATTATTAATTTCGGAAAAAAAACGTTTAGATAATATTAGTGAACAACTGGACATAAATTATTTTAAAAGAATATCTTATCAAATATCGTTATTCAAATCATTGCAAGGAACAACAAACGATGGTCAAATACTCACCTCAATAATTGAATCCTATCACCAGCTATTAAACGAAGGTATTACATTTTTAATGAACCAGATTAAAACACCAAGTTCCTTGTTGAATATAAGTGCGAAAATACGAACAAACATGATAGGTCAATATCTAGGGAATGATGTTATATTAAATCCTTATTTTGAACGAATGAATACAGCCATACAACAACAAAAACAACAAGAAATAGCAAACCCTCGTTTGAAGCAAATTGAAACTCCTGTTGTTTCAGCTGCGGAAAAAGGAGAAGGAGTAAATCCTCAAATATCATCTATTGAGCAGAAAAATCCTATAAGCCCTGAATCTATTTCAGCAAAAGTACCCCAAATTCCACTTAATCCGGAAGAGCCAAAGGTCACAGTAAAGCCTAAACCTCTGATATCACTTCAGCCAATAAATCCGCTGGAGCAAGAGGACGACGAGACTGAGGATCTTGAGAGATTGTCTTGGGGTCGAAAATTTGTTTCAAAACTTGAAACAATTAAAACTGAAGTTTCCAACAAAAGCATAGAACAGTTGAAAGAAAGTATAGATGATCTGAAAGGCTATCTACCAACTACTTCCCGAGGTGTATTACAAATAACTGCTCAAGGAAAATCGGACACATATAAAAAGATAATCGAAACACTGCACACGTACATTCAAGAGCTCGCCAAAAAAGAAAAATCTGAATTACAAAAAGATACTCTACCCATTGATTACTTTAAAGAGATTTCTTCTCAAATACAGTTATTCGAAGCTGTTTCACGGGAAATTATTGACAAAAATAGTGAAAACTATATGAAGATTGAAAATATTATTACGCTTTATCATGAGATGATTAAAACAGGCATTCAGCTATTGAAAGAAAAAATTAGTGAGATAGAAAGTTTCAAACAAATTGATATGGTTAATTCATATTTAGGTGGCGATAATATCCTTGAACCATATTTAAATGAAATACTTTCTCAAATTAATGGAAAATCTTATAATTTTCAAAGTGTAGCAATACCGCCAGTACTAACTACGTCTGCTGTAGAGCAACAACCAACCACATCGATAATACCAACGCCCCCACCTTCTACCGTGACTCCTACTGTATCTGTCATTCCACCTTCAACAGCAATGGATAATCCTCAACAAACAAATGGCCCTTTAGCAGCACTCACCTCAAAAGAGTTGGATAATACGGGAATAACAATAGAAAATCAAACGCCGCCTCCTGTAGAAGAGCCAAAATCGCAACCTAGCTTTTTAAGTAGAGCATGGAATGGAATAAAATCAGTATGGAATAGCTTCTGGGCCTACTTTGGATACATTGGATAGGTGAACTAACACATCTCCACAACAAAGGATTATTATGAAATTCTTTGATTTATTATACATCTGTTTAATGAGTTTACTAATAATCTCTCTTGCACATGGAATGGATTTTGGAATGGGGTTGTATGATGTTTCAACCCCTCCATCAGAACTTTCTGAAGCTCCTCAAGAATTAATATCACCATCTCAACCAACATCAAAAATCGAAAATATTCAGCACAAATTAAAATCTACGTCAAAGGATATAATGGATACAAGCAATAATGGAGCTGTTATTGCTGCACTAATTAATCAAAAGGAAGAACAACCTACCTCACTTATAAAAGAATTAACACAAATAAAAAATGATCTTTTTGAATTTAATACACTTAATACAACTTCAATCGATGCGTTCAATCAATCAGAAAAAGCAGAAAAATTAAGAAAGAATCTAGAGTTACTTAATACTTCTTATTTCCTTGAAATACCCTCTTGGCCTGAAATATTAAAAGAAAATATCTCCAAATCGCTGAAAGATTATTATGAAAAAAAATTAGAAAAAGAACGTAAGCTAAAGATCTATTTCAGACCCGAGAATGCCACAATTAAAACGATAAATCTAGCAAACATCGGAAAACTTCCTGATATCTCAACAGATGTAATAAATTTCAAACTTTCTTATCCTCCTATAGCTCATCCATTAGCAGAAGCTTTAGCCAATATTAATTATGCGATAGTAAAAAATAGTGAAGATTTACTTGCTAAAGCAATAGTTGGCTTTCGATCTACCAATAAGTATAAAGATTTTACCGTCATTCCAGATTTTTTACGAATCAAACAATCCAATATCTTAAAAGAACACATCTTAAATCATTATATCTTCGAACTCTCTCAGCCTTATATAAATTATGATAGAACATTTACACTCGATACAATATCTGCTCTTAATGCAATACTTCCGAAAATATGCCAAAGCATTCCACTGTTTCTCGAAGAAATCTATAAAAATCAGCAATCATCTGATGACGATTCACCAGAATTAATAAAGCTGAAATCAGAATTAATATGGTTGAATATCAGTGATCTTTTAATGATTGGCCAATACTTGAAGCAAAAAGCCGGGTCTTTGAAAGCAAATATATATCTTATTGAGGAAATCGTCTTAAGAACAAAATTAAATCAAACCAGCATGCAAGCATGTCTTTTACTTTTGAACAAAATAGGAAACTTTTATCCACAAATACAATCTAATACAGCTAAAACTATCATTGATGATATTGCCGCCAATTACTTTATGCTATCAGAACAATCATACATTAAGAGAGAAGAAATTGGACTTATCGTTCAAGCTATAAAATTACTTACTATTATACCCTGGTTAGAACCACTATTTTCCGAAAAACTATTTATTTCCAATATCCCTCATGATAAATTAGAAGATTATCTAGGAAAAATACAGCTGTTAAAACTCAATGATAATCTATCACCATCAGCAAAACAGAAACTTTTAGAACTTCAAACAAAGATTTTCCAGGAAGTTAATATAAGATCAAAACGAGCACTTGCAGATGCATTACATGCTAAAAAAGAAGAGTTAGAAGTTAAAAAAAAATCACAAGAAGAAAAAATAGATAAGCTAAAAGCTCAAGAAGAAAATGTAAAAGCTGAAAAACAAAGCTTAGAAGCTAAAAAAACGCTACACACAACAAATATCGCCAGACTGCAAGCCAAAGAAGAACTATATCGAGAAGAAATCATCAAACTGCAAGCTGAAGAAAAAAGATTAAAGGCCGAAGAAATAATAAAAGAAAATATTCAAAAACGAATAGCTGAATTCGGACCTAGACAAATATCTTATAGAGATACAGCAAATGAGGCAGAGAAAGCTCAACGAGTCCGAAAGATAGTCGAAGAGCATCTGCAAGAAAAAAGACAACATGCTCAAGAAGAAAAAGTAAAACAAACACCTTCTTTTTTTGACAATATATCAGATAAAATTATTTCTTGGCTTAATTGGCTTTTTTGGAGTCCACTATAATACAATAGTTATAACCGATACTGCTTTTATTGACCCACTCTAAAAACAATTTATAATAAAAATTGAGAATATATACATTTTATTTGAAAAATATTATATGAAGCGCCATAATTTTTTTCTTCTTTTTTTTCTCAGCACACTATCTTTATTTTTTACATTATCTTCAATGGATATTTCAATAAATGAAAATTTAGTGAAAGACATCCTTTATTTGACCACGCAATGTATCAACGCAAAATCGGCTGTGTTGAAAGATTGGATAAATAATGAAGATAATCCATTCGAAAGATTACATATTAATCTTTTAGGAGGAGCCCCTATCGAGGATGAAATCAAACCTTGTTTTAATGAACAACTATTTAGTCTTACAAATAGCACCAATAAAGAATTATTAAAAAATATATTTAATATTAATAAAAAGAAGAAACCTCAAGACTGTCTTAAAAAATTTCGTCTGGCAATTGCTCAACATCAATTAACAAAAAGCCCAGGACAAAATACAAAAATATGCGAACTTATCATTTCAGAACAAAAAATTATTAAAGAATTATCGTATCAACGATGTATTTTTACTTTATATGAAAAAAAGCCTGATTTTACATGGTTCACTACTCAAAAAGAATTGTTATTAAATTATCTAAGTATTCAAGAGGAATATGAGCAAATTGATGATATTTTTATTGATAAAGAAAAAAATGAAAGATACAAAAAAGAACTAGAAAAAATAAATGTGGTCCTTAAAAAAGAACCTTTAAGATTAAAAGCAAGCAACACAGCTGATAATTTTAGAGTTAACCCTTCTACTGAACGATTACAACGATATATAGATTGTGTACAAAAATTAGAACTGCTTGCGCCGTCTCCTCAAACAAAAGAAGCCTTGAGGATAGCAAAATTCGCCCAAGCAATAAGAATAATATCTAAAATCACAACACAATTTCCATGTTGCACAACCGGTAAATGCTACATTACCTCTGATGCGGTAACCATACTTGAACAGATCATTATTTTAGCGAATAATATTGAAAATATAGATGATAATGATAAAGATAAGATAAAAATTTTATCAGAAATCTGTCCGTTATTCAAACAGGATCCTCAACAACCATCATTAATATTCTACCAATGTGATTACCCAACTCTTCTAGAAAACGGTAAATGGGATGCATTTTATAAAGCATGCGAAAGAATTCAAGTGGTTGTTCCAGAATTTCCTATCCCATATCCTATTAAAATAAAGAAACATATTGCGGATTATGGTGCACCTTCTACACAATGGTCTGCAGCAACACTAAGGATTGCCATCAATGAATTAATAACATTACTTCCCTATAAAGATAAGAACGCATTAATGCAACTCACAACAACCTCATCAGAAACTATAGCTCAAGATTCTCGTGGATATAAAGATATACTAAAAATATTAGCCGACTATACCTTGCTGTTGAACCAGAAAGATATAACACACTTAGATGATGATGGTGAAAATACTGTAGATCACTTTATATTTCAAACTCTTTTTGAAATTAAAATGATTTTAATGTTTTGTAGAGACACATACAAAAAGGAAGAAACTTTCATCAATGAAATATTAGGATATTGCGATTCTATAGTTGAAAAATGCACAAATGCACTCATTAAAGATATACAAAACGATACAGGTTTTTTTGGAAGAATAGATGATAAAGAAGCGTGCATTGAAAATGCATATTTTCATGCCGCCGCCAAGGCTCCGGGATTTATATTTAAAGCATGTTATGAAAAGGTAAAAAATGAACTGAAAAATATAGAAGAAGAAAAAATAAGACAAGAAGAAGAAGAAGGCGTAGCAAGATTTGCTAGACAAAAAAAAGATGATGAAGAAAATCAAGCAGCTTACAATGCAAGAATACAAGCAGAACAAGAAAAGAAACGTCAAGATACCGTTAACTCTTATAAAAACAAAGAGCTTACTCAATTAACTATCAAGGATTTATTGAATGATATAAAAACATTAATAGTTCTGCGTCGGACTGATATGTTTAATAAAGATCTATCAGAGGCCATCTTGACGTATATTAATACATTGATAAAAAAGATACCATTGAAAAACATTCAGCTCCAAGATTCTACTCATTTTTTTCAGATCTATAGCACTATAAGAGCTGCAAACTTATCCGAAATAGATACATCACCAATCAACGCATATTTCAATGAATTACTCAAGATGATACAAATGCGCAGCGGCTTATTTCAGAATAAGTTTCAAGCAGAAAGAATAGCATTATTTGAAAATTATTTTCCCGAAGAATATGCGGATACAGATATACTCAAAAATTGGCGTACACAAATGCAAAATGCATGTAACGATACTATGAGTGAAAAAATATTTAATATTATAAGTTTGCCATTTACACTTCTTTTTGCGCCATTCAGATTTTTATCCGATTTTTATTGGCCGTTCTGCGGATAAAGATAAAATTGTAGAAGTCGGCTGATATAAAAAACAAGATTGCGCAGTATCAGAGAAATTTTTTAAATCTTGCGCAATGTGATTCCACAATTCATCTTTTGTAATAGCTCCAGTAAATAATTTTTGCACATCCACAGTTCCTACTGCTTTATTAAATGCTGCCGAAAAAGAAAATGAAATTTTTTCTGCTTTAAAGAATTCCAAAATCGCGACAAACAATTCAAACGACTTGAGATTATTGATATCAGAAAATTCTAATCGTAGTCCCTTACTCTTACGATTATTTTTCGGATTAGTATGATGATATAAAAAACTTTTTACACCAAAAGAATTGAATACTGTTTGTAATCGCCTCCAGACATCTTGTGATACATGCATAGATACCGGCAACGCTATACATCTGAATGCCATCTTTGTTCCTACGCCAACTTCAAAAGGTTCCACTTCGCCGAGTAACCCCAAAAAACTATATCCATAACATGATTGCAATGACTGTAGATTAGGTGATAATTGATGAATAAAATTACCCATAAATCCTTGAGTACGATCGTATCCGATCATAGCTATAACGGATAAAGAAGCGGGTTTATTGAGTACATTTTTATTAAAATAATGTGCCAATTCGCCAATCGTCATACCATGCCGCAGTGGAATGGATGCAATAGAAATAAATGATATCAAATCTGGTTGCACAAGCGGCCCTTGCATGCTCCCACCTAGTGGATTTGGACGATCAAAAACAATGTATGATTTTTTATATTCTGCTGCAATTTTCATCGTATTAAGCAACGTAGAAATATACGTATAATGTCGCATACCGGAATCTTGAATATCAAATATCAAACAATCAAGTTCATTCATATGTTCGGCTGAAATCATTTTTCCAGAACCATTACCATAAAGACTCAGAACTGGTATGTGCGTCTTTTTATCAACAGAATCATGCACATCTCGTTCTGCAAGTGTGCCGTTCAATCCATGTTCTGGTACAAAAATGTATTTTACGACAATACCAGAATCAGCAAGAATCTCAACGGTGCGCTTTCCTTTTTGATCAACACCGGTTTGATTAGTAATCAAACCTACTACACATTCTTCTTTTTTTTTATCGAGACACATTGTATGCAATAAGGATGTAGGAATATTTTCAACTCCAAGTTTAAAGGATAATTGTGCGTACGCACAAAAATGAATTGATATGCACACAATCCAAAATATTGTTTGAGAAAAGAACAGCTTCATATCATCTCCTTGTGCTAAAATTTCATTACCCAATGCGCAATAAATGTAGCATATTCAATTTTTCAAAATCAAAGAATTCAACTATACTAACGCCAACAAAAAGAATTATAGCAAAAAATTATAACCAGGATTTTGATATGAAAAAAATGAATTATGCATTGCTGAGCACAATACTCATCTTCAACACTCTTATGCCAGAACAAACAATATTGGATGAAGTACGAGCCGGTAAGAAAGAAGCAATTAGAAAACGTATTGAAAACTGTGAAGATTGTACAAAAACAGATGAAAACGGTAATAATGCATTGCATATTGCCGGAGAAGAAGGTACACCAGAACATGAAGAAATTATAGATATGCTCACCATGCAACCAGACTATTCAGAATGGGGAAATTGGTTCTATGGTTTCTTTTATGCACCCAAACTTCCCAATAAAAATGAGAAAAATAAAAAAGGAAAAGTACCTTTGCGTTCAGCTATTGATCGAGGCAATATTGGAACAGCGGAAAAATTAATTGCAAAGAATGTTGATCCGATGATTGCTGATGAAGAAGGTATTTCTCCGATTTTTGCTGTAGTAAAAGAAAATAAACCGCAATTTATTCCTATTCTTGCTAAATATCAATTGATGCAACAGAAAAGATTTGGTGAAAACATGCTTCATTATGCGATTTGGCATAATCAGCTTAGCATGGTTGAAAAATTGGCCGAAAATAGCAGTTTAACTCAAGAGCAAAATGCCAAAGGAGAAACTCCGGCTATGCTCGCTGCAACTAAAGAAGATCCTACCTGTTTAAAGATTCTCCATACAAAAGGCGTCAATCTCAATGCACGAGGCCGCTTTGAACGACAGCCAATTCATGCCTCAGCTATGGCTGGGCGTTACGAAACAGCAAAATATTTATTAGAAAATGGAGCAGATGTTGATTCAACTACTGATAATGATAACACTCCTTTATTACTTTCAGTAGCAAATGGACATAAAAACGTTATGGATCTCTTTATTGCCTATAAAGCCGACTCAAAAAAACGTAATAACCAAGGAAAAGATATCCTTGATGTTGTAAGAGAAAATAAACAATATCATCTCATCGAACGCATTACAAAAATTCCTGGAGTAAATATTAATACTCAAGATGCTGAAGGCAGAACTCCATTTATGAACGCTATTGTTCAACAAGATCATTCGATGATGAATGCTTTATGTAATGCTGGTGCAGATATATATGTTACCGATTATAAGGGAAATACACCACTGCACAAAATAGCAGAAAATGGCGATACAAACAGCTTATCAATGCTCAAAAACACTCATGAAAAATACTGGAACCAGACAAATAATAACGGAAATACACCTACTTTTATTGCTGTAGAAAACGGACATTTTGATACCATCGTGCTGTTTATGCATGGCGGCGGATCTTTAGAAGGAACCAATAACTATGGTGAAACAATTTTCCATCAATGTGCAAAATCTAAAAATACATCTGTATTCACCGCTATAATGGAAAAATATGCATTACGCATAAATATCAATGCACAATCAAAAGCTGGATTCTCGCCCATACAATATGCTGCAGCATATGATGGTGTAGAAATGATGCATGCTTTTGTTCAACATGGAGCTTCATACTCTGATACAACGAAACTAGATGATAATACTCTTGCACATACTGCTGCAAAATGGGGAGCGCTGAAATCATTAAAAGATCTTAAATATCGCAAGCCAATGATGCTGCAACAGCGAAACAAAATAATCATACGCCATTTATTTATGCCGCTCTGCACGGCAAAACTGATGCAGTAAATTTCTTATTATGCGAAGATGATTTTATTAATAGAGATATCAGCACAGCAATCAATCTTGCACATCAAAATAATCATACAAATGTTGTACGATTGCTTGAAAGAAAAGAAAAAGAGCGTATGAATGCGTGTGTAGAACTTTCACAACAACCGCAAGCAATTATTACCCTTGAGAATAAGATGAGAAATCTTTATCGAGAACTCGGAACAAAAAACCCTTGGTACCTAGCTCATATCATATTCCCTGCATCATCTGATCTAAAAACCTATTCTGCAAATGATCTTTATTATATGACAGAAACGCAAAGAAATCAGATCGCTCTTGAATACAGCAAACTATACAACAATGCTCTAGAAAAAAAGAAAGAACTTAAAAGGGAACTCAGAAAACTAGAAGCTCAAGAACAAGAAGAGATTAGGCAAAAAAATGAACGGATTCGTCAAGAAAAAAGAGCAGAAAAGCAACGCCAAAAAGCTTTAAGAGAACAAATTCGAGCACAAGAGACAGCGCAACAGGCTGAAGATGAACGTATAAAAAGAGAGCAACAGGCAGAACTTAATAGTGCACAAGAAAAACAAAAAAAAGAAGCCATAAAAGCACAAGATGCCGAATTAAAAAAATATAATGATCAAAAAAAAGAAGATGATCTTATTGCCGGACAACAAGCAATACTTGATGAATGTGCGCAACAAAAAGCACTCCTTGATGCTGTAAAACATAAAGCCGCTTTAGAAAAACAACAAGAATATATACCCATGGATTTGCAGCCTAGTGCACCGTCGATGGAAAAAAATAAAACTACGGCGGCTCAATGTTTGCAATGTGGTGGCAAAGCTCCAAGCAAACCTCTTCCATGCGTGAAATGTAAAAAGAAAGTGGAAAGTATTTGCCCAACATGCATCAAACAATATGCTGGTCGCTGTCCGCATTGCTTTGAACTTAAATCGCTTGGTATTGAAAAAGAAAAAGGTGAATGTTGTATCGGTGTTGCCGCATGCACAGAAGAAAAAGGCGTTACGGTAATACCGTGTAAGAATTGTAAAAAAGCATCATCGACTGATCGTATTTGTACCGGATGTTTACAAGCTTGCATCGACAATAATAACAAAAAGGAATTAACAAATAAATGTCCTCGATGTGCTGAAAATGCTTTAGATGCTGATTTAGCAGAAAAAATATTGACTCAACAAAAATAATAACATTAAGTAAAAACAAGCGCTACTATTACAAACGAGTGATCAATTTTATCCACTTGATAGAAAAACAATTTTGATGAAATTAACAAAATTACTATTTTAAGGAATATGATTTATTATAAAAGGGCTGCAGAAAAATCTGCAACCCTTTTCATTAATGCAAAGATTGGCACACTTTATTTATGGACAACGCCTTAATTCCTGCGATGCAGAAAGTTTATTTTTAGACGTAACAGAAGATTCTTTTTCAATGGTCAATCTATTATCAAATGCAATATGCATGAAGCATCTATCACACACGGGAACAGCGCTGCCGCGACGACAACAAAATTCTTGTCGCTCCATTGTTGGTATTGTACTATTTTGTTTTTTCTGAGCAAGCTCAGAATCCATCGCATTCATTATACCTATACTACTCATCATTAAAATCAACACTATCTCTTTTTTCATGTAATCCCTTTGAGATAAATTTATAATTGTTCTACTATACTGCGTTCACTAAAATAATGTTTTGTTGTTCCAATAATTTGATATTCATCAGGACCTTTACCTAAAAGTGCAATAATTGAACCTTGATCTGATAATTGATAGGCATATTCTATAGCCTTTTTACGATCCAATTCTTGAACAATTTTATGGCTTAATGATTCAGGAATATCACGAGTAATATCAGTAGCGATCGTTGCTGCATCTTCTAATCGCGGATTATCAGATGTTATCATTACAACATCAGCAATATCTGCTGCAATAACGCCCATCATTGGACGCTTTAATTTATCTCTCTCACCACCTGCACCAAAAACAACAATTAGTTGCGTTGTTAATGTACGTAATGTGGATAATACGGCCTTAAATGATTCAGGATTGTGGGCATAATCAATAAAACAGCGCGCACCATTGGGTAGGTAATGTTCTTGCAGTCTGCCAGGCACCCCTGCAAATGTGGCAAGAGCTTGTTTAATGCTATCGGGAATAATACCAAGAGCACAAGACATACCTACTGCAGCAAGAAGATTATAGGAATTATAATCACCAAAAAGAAAAGGACAGGTAAAATCATGTTCCTCTAATTGCAATTTGACGCAAGCCTGAGTGTCGGTCACTATATGCCCATAATAGGAACTTTCAATCTGATTAAAACCAAAGCTTGCGTATTGTGTATTACGTTTTAGTAATTGAGCACTATATTCATTATCTTGGTTAATAAGTACTGGAGCACCTTCGATAACCTGATTAAAAATTAATTTTTTCGCGTGAAAATAATGATCCAAATCAAGATAAAATTCTAAATGTTCATGAGAAAAATTAGTAAAAATAATTCCGCAAAACATTATCCCTTCAACACGATGCAACGTCAACGCTTGAGCAGCAACTTCCATGACTACATATTCAATATTATGTTCAGCACATACTTTAAGAAACTGCTGTAAATAATCTGGTTGCGGAGTAGTGAGTATTGCCGGAAAAATAACGCCATTAATTTTATTTTGAGCGGAGCTAATAAGAGCTGTTTTGTATCCTGCGTTACTGAGAATATGTTCGAGTAAAAAAGATGTAGTGGTTTTTCCTTTAGTGCCAGTTATACCAATAATTTTGAGTTGCTGTGCAGGAAAACCTGCCGCTTGAGCACTTAACTGCGCAAGAGCTTTTCTCGTGTTATCAACACGCTCCACAGAAACATTATATGTTTGCATAGTAGCAAGCAATTCATCGCTTAATAAAACAGTATGGTGCACGACTACCGTACGTGCACCCTTTTCAATTGCGGATGCAATATAATTAAGGCCATTATCAGCATATCCTTGATTTGCCTCAAAAATAGAATATGGCCCTACAAAATCTGTATGACAAGTTACAGGAAATGTTTTGGGCATAGATAATAATGAATCCATAAAATATCTATGCTCTATAATCTCTCAATAATCCAAATATATTTTCTTTTATTTTCGGCAACAATATCAATAACCCATACATATTGATATATAACATCATAGCACT
>JACZCT010049156.1_pt1 | contig 29085 bp, 30 predicted proteins | sample 8641871 | NCBI WGS metagenome assembly JACZCT01 (sample SAMN15324604, study PRJNA640507) | soil metagenome | isolation source: monocropping sugarcane control | place: China: Luxin town, Laibin City, Guangxi Province | collected 2019-07-25 | depth 10cm m | reverse complement strand
CCGAATGCTCTTACCTGTCCATGTCTTGCTGGTTGTCCAGGTGCCGCCCGCGTCTACCGTCTTATTGAGGTAGGAGTTGCCCCCCGTGTTCACCACATGCCAGTAGGCCCCGCTGAAGGAGGCGAAGCCGCGCACATTCCCCGCTGGGTGTGTGGTGAGCACATTGTTCCGCCATGTCTTTGAGACACCACTGCGGCGGCTCCACATAAAGAGGCCCGGCAGGGTGGCATGGCGCATGTACTCAACAAAGATTTCTGAGTCGTTGGTGTGGCTGAACCCCGTGTTCACCACCAGGGTAGCCAGCGGGGGCAGGGCTGCGGCCCCTGGCACCCGCACATCAATATTGCCCTCAGCATAACTGGTGTTCTGCTGGCCTTCTTCGTCACGCTGGCCGAGGCCCCCGGTGAAGTTATCCCACACCTGTACCGCCAGCCGGGCATCAGTGATGCGGGCGCTATTCCCCGCCTGAATAGCCGGGGAGAAGGGATTCAGTGGGCTGCGCTGAACCTTGCTACCCTCCACCAGTGGGAAGGCAACACCATCAATTTCAATGTACGGGGGGCCAACATCAAAGGTGTAGGGTGAACCTGACACTGCTTACTCCTTAGCCAATACGCACTGCTAGCAGGTATGAATTACCATCAGCAGAGATATACATACTTGGCGCACCCGCAATCTTGGTGCCTTGCAGGTACACGTTGCGGCCACCAGAAATAACCACGGGTGGGCAGACAATGTTCATGGTGCCACCGTCCGCAACGGAGGCGGCGGCGCTAATCAAGAAGCCGTATCCGTCAGCCGCCAGGTTGGCCTGGCCCCGCGCCGTGCCACTGCCTGTGCCAATGTACACATCAAGGTTGCCGAAGATTAGCCAGGTGCCTGCGGGCAGAGCAATGGTGGCAAAGGTTTGTTGTGAGGAAACGAAAATGGTGCCAATGGTGGCCTGGGCAGTCAAAGCATTTCCCAGGTTGTGCAACCTGTCGCCGTCCGCATTCCCCGCCGCCAGGGCCAATGCTGCGCCTGCTGTCAGGTACCCTGGCTGGTAGGTACGGTAGTACCCATCACTGGTGCGGCCCACCAGCGTTGGCGGCTGACTCGCCAGGTTCTCATTGCTTACCGCATTGAAGTATTGGGCTGTGAGAAAACCGCTACCGTCGCGCAGGGCGGTAGTGCTGGCTGTAGCAGCGGCGCTGCCATTGAGGAGTGTATCCAACTTGGCCTTATCAGCCGCCGCCAAGAGGCCGTCCAGCACAGCCGTCGCTAGGCGACTAGCACCAGCAAGGATGCCTTGCAACTTGCTCCGCTCAGTGCCGGTTACGGTGCCTGCTGCGCCACTGCTGGTGTTAGCCAGTGGCGTGGTGCCCTGTGTGTTGACATTGCCGCGTGGTGTGCTCGTCATTATGCCATCTCAATTACGCGCAGCCGCTTGCCTGTGCCGGAAGCCGCTGCCGCATATACCGTGATACCCGGCCCCCAGGAGAAGCCCGCCGTCATGCCTGACGGAATGAGGGTACCCGTGCCGGGGGTGAAGGTGGGGCTATTGTGAATCTCAATGGCTACATCACTATCATTCTGCAAGTGAATGAACACGCGGTTTGCCAGGTTTGCGCCGCCTGTTTGTACAGCCACAATAGTGGTACCCAGCAACAGCGCGTAGCAGGACACCGCTGTGTTCACGCCCATATCCTGTACATTGAGCGCGCCACTCGGCGTAGCCTTGACGCCTACGGTGCTGTCCTCGGTGCCGTCCACCAACTTGATGCGCTGGTAGTGCACACCGCTTACCTCGTCGGTAGCCACAGGGGTAACGGTGCCGGGGTTGACAGAAATGTTATTTGTCATTAGGGGATAACCAGCCTTTCATTTGGCAGCGCATAGCGCCGCTTGAAGCGAATGCGCTCCGCCTGCAAGTTCTGGCCCTTGCTCTGGTCAATGGGCCGGTTGCTGGTGCGGTTCAGCCACTCCTGGGCCGCATCCATTGCTTCATCCAAGTCTAGGGTAATAATACCATTCAACGCCGTGGGCAAGACACCGAACTGCCGCCCATAGAAACCCACGCGCCACAGGTAATTTACATACACGTCGGGGGTGAACTGGATTTGCCGCCCCGGCAAGAGTTGCCATTGGTCAGGACGCAAATCAAAGGGCAGTGGTGCCACGTCGGCGCTGTAGACAGTGATGCGGTTGATAGAGTCCAGGCCAGCGGGCACAATGTAGGTATAGGTGTCCTCCACCATGTAGGTGCTGTCGTCATAAAGCACCGTCGCCACATTGAGGTTGTCCACAGCCCGCTTCAAGGCGCGCAGGTAAGCCCGGTAGGGGTTGCCCTGCCCGTGATTCCGCACCAGGAAGAACTCGACACCCTGCGGAATACCAGCCGGGCCGAAGTCGTGGTCAAGGGTGAACACGCCGTCCTGGTAGCCTGCAACTACAAAGGGCTGACTGCCAGTGCGGCCATTGATAGTCGCCGCTGGTTCGAGGAACACCACCTCACTGTACTGCCACTGGTTTGGCCTGCGGCCCGCCAGGGAGGCCACATTCATCACATTAGCCGCAGCGGAGGCTGAGGAGGTAACGCCCGGCGTCAAGTCACGGCAGGCGTCGGCAACCATTTGGACAAGTTCCTGTAGTTCGACTTCTGTATTCATGCGTCCTCTAGTCAAATGGGGTATGGAGTTACCCCCATACCCCATACAAGGTGCGTGTGAAAATTAGCGGTACCAGTGTGGCACTTGGTTGATATTGGTGTATGTCATCAAGGATTCCATTTGCCGCTGCTGCCGCATGGTGGCCCGTTCCATGTTGCGCTTGTTCTCCCATACCGCCGCGACACTCTCTGGCAACAGTACATCCTGGTCAGCCATAATGATGTAAATGATGCCATTGATTTGAATGCGCTCGGCGTAGGGGAAGGGCTGCTTCCATGTTTCGGGCGTCGGAATGTAGACGCGCTTCTTTGGCTCCGCGTCGTAAATGGCCTTCACCTTATGGTCATAGATACTGTTCGGAGACACAATGGCGTCTACTGGCGCTACATCCAAGTCCACGTCGGCACTCGTCGTCACGCCTGCCTTCTCAGCCAACTGCTCAATAACCGTGCTCACACCTTACTCCTTGTTGCTACGCAGCGGGTTCGGCTCACGGGTGGCCCGCCGTGCTGGGCGTTCGCCCCGTAGAATCTTGTCCCGTTCGGGGCCGGGCACAAGGTAGTTCACACCCAGGAGATACACGTCGTCGGGGATTACCTCGCCGGGGGTAACATCATACACCTTGTCGGTGTCCTGCACATTCACATAGCGGCCCCCCGCAATGAAAATGTGGCCGGGGAACAGCACGGCGTTGAGGAAGTCGGCGCGGGCACTGCCATTGGCAATCTTATACCCCGGCCAGTCCTGGTAACCTTCCGGCAATTGCTGACTCTGCGGTTCCTCCGGTTCCGGTGCCCTATCAAAGCCACTGGCGAAGAAGCCAACCGCATTCTCTACCCCGGCGCTGGCCGGGCGCGCTGCGGCAGCCTGCTGCTCCTCAGACAACTTTGGCTGTACCTCGCTGTCTACAGCATTCTCTGCCGCCCCAATTACGCCCACGTCCTCAAAAGACAGGGGCCTGTCCTGTGCTACACGCTTTACCATAAGAAACTCCTTGAAGTGGCCGGGGGGATTACCCCCGGCTCACAGATTAGGCGCTGGCGGCAGACTCGGTACGCAACATGAAGGATTCTTGCAGAATCTTCACCGCGTGCGTTACCTTCCAGCCCTGTGTCCAGAACTGGTTGAGGGGGTCAGCCGCGCCCGCGCTGCCCTTCGGGTGGTAAATGGTTTCCATACCCAGGCTGGCGTGTTCCAGGGTGCCATAGGCGTTGCGGCCAAAGAACAGGGTGCTGTACACGTCCACGTTCGCCAGGGTGGCACCAGAACCACTGCCCTGCGGCCACATCATTGCCATTGTGCTTTCCACAAAGTCAATACCCATGTAGCGGCCCAGGAAGCCGTTCAGGAGGGCCTCACCACCGGCAGAACCAGCGTTGAGGGCGTCCCGTACGTACTGGTCACGAATCAAGTCGGCGGTAACAAACGGGTGCAGGATGGCTGCGTAGTAGGTGCCCTTTACCGGGGCAGCCTTGTTGACAGTCAGGGTGCGCCGCGCCACAACCAGTTCGTCGGTGTCCATCTTGTTTGAGGCACCAAGCGCGGCCCGGTTGGCTACACCGTCTGTGTAGCGCACGGTGGTACCGGCGTTGAGGGCAGTCCTGTCAATGGTTTCAATGGTCAGGCCCGCCTGGACACCCTGTTCCTCAGACAAGTTGTCGAGCAACGGGTCAATGGTTACTTCCGTAACCACGTCGGTGCCCTTGACGAAAGCACCATACTGGTTGATGCTTACCGTCACTGAGGTGTAGCCGAAGGTGTCCTCTGTCGGTGCCGCACCTTCAACCAGCGGCGTGGTGGCTACGGGCAGGACATTCGCCTTGCGCCATTCCATTGTGAGGCCACCGCCCTTCGGCAAGGTGTACTCACGTCCGAACTGGCCGTGCACCAACTTGTCGCGGGCATTCTCCAACAGGGTCCGGTTATAGGTTGTCTTTAGTTCGATAGCCAACCCAGGCGTCTGAGTTGCGCCACCGAGTCCTGAATTGAGTGGCATAGAGGTTACTCCATATTTAGCGTTGGGCGGCGGCTTGCAGTTGTTGCTTCTTCCAGGCGAAGAACTCCTCACGCGACATGTTATTGATGCGATTTACCGCGTCCATGTCGCCCCCGGCTACTGGCACGCCACTTGGGGGCGTATCCCGTACCACCCTATTGGCATTGGCGGCATTCTGCCGTCGCGTTTCAAGACGCTGGGCATTCTGCGCGGCCTGCTGGCCTGCCAAGAACTCCATCCACTGCCCGGCATTTGCTGCCGCTGTAGTGAGGGCTTCTTCGGTGCCGGAAGCGTCGAGCAAGGCCCTGAACTCGGCGGAGGTCACATACGCCTTTAGCGTGTCTGCATTCCTGAGTCCGTGCCGTTGCGCTACGCTGTCGGCCAGTTCACTGAGCAATTGAGGGATTTGGGTTCGCGCCTGAGCAATTTCTGCTTGCCGCACATTCTGTTCACGGGTTTGCAGGAATGAATGGTACTCATTGAGGGCTTGCTGGCCCAAGCGGTTCATGTAGTCCTGGCGTGCAAGCGGCTGCTGTTGTTCTGGCAACCGGCTAATCGCTTCTTCTACCCGCTGGTGGTTGGCCTGCATTTGAGCACGTTCCGCTTGCTGACGTTCATCAGCGCGCTCACGTTCCAACTGGGCAGCCCGTTCCTGGGCCTGACGTAGCAATTCTTGCAGGTTTTGTTCCTGCGGCGCAGCGCCACTGCGCGTCTCGCCTCCGCTGGTGCCTGCCGTCTCCGCCGCGTGTTCACGGCTCGAAGTGCCAGCCTCGTTCTCCTGTTCGCCAGTGCCTTCTTCGCCAGCGGTGGCCTGTCCGCTAGTTGGCAAAAGGCCCTCGGCGTGGAGCCGGGCTTCTTCCTTCATGCGCCGCTTCAACTCGGCATACGGCAGAGTCGCGGCCTCCTCCGGGGTCACACGCTGGTAAGTGCTCTCGGCAGTACCCTGCTGATTAGCCTCCGCCTGGGACGTGCCTCCGTCGTCACCTTGTTCAAGGGTGCCGGGCTGGACTTGCTGCTCGTCGTCTCCCATTATACTCCTTCTTTTTGGAATAAGATTCGAGTACCTACGTGTGTAGTATACACGAAGTGATTATACACTATGGGTTGGCAATACCCATTGCCTGCCGCAAGGCCCGCTTGCGTGCCCCAGCGGCAATAGCCTTGTCGCCTGCTGTCACCTTTGCACTCTTGCCTACGGCGGCTGCCGGGTGCTGCTGATACCAAATGTCTACGGCTTGCTGCATCATTTGGGCCAGCATGGGGGACACAGCCTGCATGTCCTGAATGTCCTGGTAATCAAAGGGCGGCTGGCCCGCCTGGGCCTTCTGGGTGGCCGTCTGTGTTCGCACACTAATGCTTTCCGGGCTGGTGGCGTTGAAGGCGGTACGGGCTGCGCCGCCTACGTCTACAATCTTCTCCGCCCGCTTCAAGTAATCGCTGTCACCATTGGCAATGTCAGCGGCAATGAAGCGGTTGCGGGGGTCACTCAGCGGGTAGCCCGTGTCCTCGAACACCAATTCCTTCGCCTTTGCCAGTACAGGGTCATAGGTGTCGGGCTTGCCCGTCACGGCTTGCCTGAGCGCATGTAGCGGCCCGTAGGCAATGGAGGGCGCATATGGTGAGGGAATGCCCAAGTCGTTCCACATTTGGTCAATGTTCGCATAGCGACTCAGCGGGGTGGGCGTCTGGTAATCCTGGCCTGTGGCGTAGGCCGTGGCCTGAATCACCGGGTTCGCACCGAGGCCCACAATGCCTGCGGTGTCGCGCACCTTCTGGTAGAGGGAGCGGGTATCCTCGCCGCCGCCCGTGTCGCTGGTGCTGGTGAGTGCTGCCAGGCCCTCACTGGGCACGGGGCTAAAGAGGCTAATGGGGTTGATGCGTACCGCTGCTTCCTGCTCTGGTGAGAACACGCGGGCCAGCACACCCACCAGAGGGGTGTCCTTGCTAATGCCCACGGTTGTTGCCAGGTAGCCGGGGAGGTGCTGCTCCTTTGCCTGTTGTAGTTCCGCCTCATGGAGTTGCAGCACCGCCGCCCCCACAGCCGGGTGGGCAAGCACCATCTTCGCCATACGCGGGTACGCCCGCCAAGCCCAGGACATGAAGGGCACGAACTTGTTGATGTTCTGTTCTAGTGCGCCGCGCCGGGCATAGTTGCCAAAGACAGCATTGGCCCGCTGGTAGCCTGCCTGTAGCGCGCCATCCAACATGCGTGTCCACTCCGCCGCGAACCTGTCACCCAGCACCATTTGGACGGCGGTGGGGCTAAAGGCACCCTCATGCAGCAACATGCCATCAGCCGTGCTGCCCAGCGTGTCCACCATACCGAAGCCGCGCAGGGCACTGACATCCTTGCCCTCGCTCTCCGCCAGGCGGAACAACTCATTGGCGCTGTTTTCCAGGTACGGCAAGAAGCCTTGCTCGAAGGCTTCGCCCTTTGCCGCCATGTGCGTTACGCTGTTGAGAATGTGGAAGGCGCGCTGCCGCATAGGTGCCAGGTAGCCCAGGGGCATTGCCAACAAGCCCACACTGCCACGCACCGGGTTAGCCAGGCCCAACGCTGCATTGCCCGCGAGTTGTTGCATAGCAGAGAGTTGCTTGATGTTCTCCGTCTCCGCGTCCAGGGGGCTAATGCCAATGTTGTCGCTAATGGCCTTGACTTGCTTGGGCTTCAAGGTGCCACCGAGGCCCACCTTTTCCAACACGTCGGACACATCACCCAACAGCATGAGCGGGTTGCCGTTCTTCTCCGCCGTGGTCATACGCTGAATAATAGCGTCCTTTGACTGCGTGAAAGCGGCTTGGCGAATACCAGCATCCCAGGCCACGGCCCGGCTGTAGATTTCGTCCATAAAGACATTGCGGAGTGTTTGAATGGCCTGGCCCTTCCAGATACTTGCCAACTGGCCGAAGTTCACCATAACGCCGGGCCGGGCCATCGCGGCCTTCTGCTCGGCAAGGCCCTGCTGGAAGGCATAACTGAGCAAGTCGGCCATGCGGGTGGTGAAACCACGGGTGTCGGCGGGCACAATATTCCTGTCACCCATTGGCGGCGGCGTCTTAGCCGCCGCGCCTACGTCGTCTACTGCCTGCTGAATAGCCGCTGGGCTGTCCGGTGCCCCAGCCGGGGCGACGCCAATGCCCTCCTGGGCATTGAACACCTCATTGATGTGCTGCTTGTCGGGCACCAGGCCCTTGTCCTTGCCCAGTGCTTGCCCACTGATGCTGTACTTGATGGGTTGTGGCGCTGTCTTGACAGCCTCGTTGTACAACTTGGTGATGCTCTGCTCCTCATTCATGGCCTGGTAAAGCGCCTGCTTCGGCTCCCGCAAGAAGGTATGGTAATCCATACCCTGCGTTGGCCCACCAGGATAACGGGAGAGCACATCATTCACAATGTTGACACGGCGCTGCTCATTCGCCGCCTTGATAACGTCGGTTTCGGGATTGAATACTGGCAGGCCCGTTTGGCTGTCCGTGGTGAAGGGCTTCACCGGCTGGAACTCACCCCGCGCCCGTGCCGCCTTCAACTCGTCGGCTACCGCGCCACGCGCCTGCTTGTAGTAGTCCTTGAACTCCTGCAAGTCGAATTGCTTGTTGGCGGTGTTCTGCTTGGCCGTTGCGAGTTGGTCAGCCAAGTCGCGCACCTTCTGCTGGCCCTGGAACACATCATTGACACGGGTAGCCAGGTTGCCTTCCTTCGTGCCCTGTGCCGCCAGTTCCTTTGCCGTGGCTTCGAGGAAGTCACGGCTGGCGGTTGCGCCCGCGCCCGCCCGTGCCGCTGCCTCTGCTGCACGGCCTGCTTCCATTAGGCCACCAATGGGGGCCAGCAAGACATTCGTCGGGTCACTTGCCATGTTGAGAATGCCCGCCAGGTAGGAGGTGGCCTTGTCAGGGCTGTGCCGCAACTGCTCAATAGTTTGCCGGGGGTGCAGCGCCAGGTTGCCTGCCCCCGGCGCGGCCATTGTTTGTGCGTACTGCGTGAGGGGGCTATCCTGGCTGCCGAAGCGCGCCTGGGCCAAGACGGCGGGCACCGCTGCTTCACCAGCAATGGCCTGGCCCACCGCGTTGAGGGCTTCCAGGGTGAGGCCCCCGCCCTGCATGGCCCCGGTGTAGGGACGCAGCAAGCCACCAATGAGCGGGGTGTCCCCGACATTGTGGCCGAACAGGGTACCATGCGGCAACGACTGCTGCTCCTGCTGCAACCGCTGCATGAGGCCCAGGTTGTCGAAGAAGCGCCGCAGACTGTCAACCATACTTACAACCTACCAATGCCATAGAAATACTTTTGCAGTGAGGACACCGGCACAATTTCTACGCCCCGGCCTGGGGTGCCGGTATGAATCATTTGGCCGTTGCCCAGGTAAATACCCACATGCGTCACGGGGGTACCCGCGTCATAGGTGCCCGTGAAGAAAATCAAGTCGCCCTTTTGCGCCTTACTCAAATCCGTGAACACGGTGCCACGGGCCTGAGCCGCATTGTATTGGGCCTGGGCATTCCACTCATTACGGGGCAGGTTCAACACATAGCCCGTGAATGAGGAACAGTCGAAGCCGTCGGCGGGATTGCCCGTGTCCCGAATACCCCCCATAGTATAGTCCACCCAATGCCCGCCCTGCCGGGTGAAGGACATGGCGGTTTGCTCCCAGTTGGGGTTGTTGCCTACCTTGCCGCTGCCCGTAGCCGTAGGGGCCTGGCTGGCATTGTAGCCCACATTGAGGCCCTGATATGCCTTGCCCACCACGGCCAGATACTCAGCCATTGAGGCATTGCCCTGCTCGTCGGTGGCATTCATGTCCGCATTGGGGTTGCCCAGGTACCATGTGCCAATTTGCTGCTGCACACTCTTGCCCTTATAGGTGCTGGTGGCAAGGTTATCCATGAGGGCGCGCAAGCCGTCCTGCATATTGCCGAACTTGGCGAAGTCACGGGCCATGCCCACGGTGGTGCCTGTCTGTCCACCCCAACTGCTCCCCGTCAGGCCCCCATAGTTGTAATACTGCGGCAGACTGCCTGTGGTGCCCAGTTGGCTTTCTAGCGACATGATGCCCAACAGCATAGGCACGCTGATGCCGCGCTTGTTGGCCTCGTCCAAAATGAACTGGCCCTGGCCCGCTAGCGGGCTGTTGGGCTGGGTGCTGTGAATCCAGTTGTCAATTTGCTGCCCAGTAAGACTCTTGTTGTCGTCGCTGGTGGCCGGGCCGGTAAAGTTCATGGTGTAGCCAGTGCCCGTGCTATTGGCCTGCTGCTGGGCCTGTTGTTGCTGTGTCTTTAGAATACCTGTGCCGAAGGGGTCCGTCTTAGAGGCAGCATAGGGGTTGAACACATTGGTGTTGCCGAAGGGGTTGCCAAAGACATTGCCGCCGCCCTGCCACGGGCTGTTAGCAAAGGGATTGCTGCCCGCGCCGAAGGGATTGCCATTGAAAATGCCTCCGCCATTGCTGCCAAAGGGATTCTGGCTAAAGGGCGAGTTGCCACCGCCGAAGGGGCTGCCCCCCGTGAAGGGGTTGACGCCGCCAAGCGGGTTGGCGCTAAAGGGGCTATTGGCAGTGAGGGCACCCAGCCTGTCCTGAATGCCCTGAATGACGCTATCAAATGGTGTTGGCATACCTTACCACAACTCGCGGCGCACCCTAAAGAGGCCAGGGTTGCTGCCCCGCATATAGCCTGGCAACTGCTGGAACTGGCCCAGCAAGCCCGGCGACTTGTTCTCCAAGAATTGCGTCCATGTCAACCCAGCCTGCGGGTTCGCCGCTGCCTGGTTGGTGTAGTCATTGAACATGCCCTGCTGCTGTGACTGCAAGAAGCGGCCCAGCACCGTGTTCTCAAACCCGGCCTGGCCCTGGCCCCACCAGTTCATCAACTGCCGGTAGGCCAAGTCAGGCTGATTCTCATAGAGTGTTTGCTGTACGGGGGACAATGAACCGAAGTGGAAGCCCCCGCCCGGCAGTGCCCAGTTCATGCTGCCTCCTTAGCGAATGTTGAAAATGCGCCGGGCGATGGGGTCGAGTTGCTGGCCCTGCTGGTTCAGCCAGTCCATAAAGACACCATTGCCCGGCTTCGGGGTGCTGCCATTGAGACTCGCAAAGTCCGGGCGGTTGAAGTTCCGCGCTGTCTGTCCGAACACGTCGGCGGCTGACTGCTGAATCAGCGGGTTCGCGCCCGCGTAGAGCAACGGCATGAGGCCCTGGTACAACGCCTGTACCTGTTCCTGGTCTTGAAGTCCCGCCACAGCATTCTTGAACACATCACTGTTCATCACGCCCTGAGCGTAGTTCTGCGCGTTGCCGAAGAAGTTCGCGCCACCATTGGTGAAGTCACGGGCGAAACTAGCAATGTCCTGGGGCAAGCCCTGCTCATTGGCGTTGCCGCCCATGAGGCCGAAGGCGGCGCGCCGGGCCTGGACCAGCGGAGCCAATGCCTGAATAGCAATCTTGGAGAAGCGCGTCAACTTGTCAGGGTTGAGGCCCGCTGCCCGTGCCGCAAAGTCCTGCAAGAAGGCGTCGTCCTGCCCCAGCACCTTGCCCTGGGCGGCAGAGTAGCCGCCTGGGCCACCACCAGGATACCCGGCATTCCCCGCCTGGGCTGGCGCGGGCACGCCCGCATTGGCCGGGGGCGTGGTGCTTGTGCCCGTGCCACCCTGCGCGCTGGCCCCACTGGCAGCCGCCTGGGCAGCCTGAGCAGCGCGCTGGGCAATGCTTACTGTTTGGCCTGTACCACTGGTGATGCCGGGGCCAGTAGCCCGCGCATTGTCAATGGGGGCCTCATTGTTGCTGGCCCGCTGTGCGCCAATGAGCGCATTGATTTGCTCCTGGCTCATGGGCATCCCGTTCTGCTGCGCCTCAGAGGCGAGCAGGGCCACGTCAGCCGGGTTCATGCCCCCATTGCCGGGCAGGCTATTCATAATTTGGGTAATGCGGCCTGCCAGGGCGGTTGCCCCCTTCTGGACTGCCTGCTGGGCCAGTTGCAAGAGAATTGTCTTTACGTCCATATGTTACTCCCTATTAGAGTCCAGGGAAAATACCCTTGTAACGCGGCTGGCCCAGGAGCCACTCCTCAAAGGGGCTAATGTTCTTGCCTGCCCCCTCCTGGTTGAAACTCAAATCATTATAAGCGTTGAAACTCCGCTTCATTTGGTCAGCCATTGCCTGCTGAATGAGGGGGTTGCTGCCTGCATACTGCAACTGGCCGAGTTGCTGCAAGTATTGCATAGCCTGCTGTTGGTCCTGCAAGTTGTTCAGATAGCCTGCACCCTGCTGCACGGCCTGGTTGCCTACGTTCGCCAAGTCGCCAAAGAAGTTGCCGCCCTTCTGGAACAGGCCACCGCCGAAGGAATTGATTACTTGGTCAATGGTGTCCATGTAGTTCTGGTTGTTGCCCACGCCGGAAGCCGCCATGCGGGCTTCCAGCAAGGGCTGGAACTTCTGCTGCAAGAACTTGCCCAGCAGGCCCGGCGCGTCGGGATTGACTCCCAACTGCTGCATCATGTAGCGGTATGCCTGGTTGGGGTCATTGCTCAGAACAAGACGCTGGGCGGCAGTCAGGCTGCCCGTGTTCCCCGCGTTGGTGCCCTGGTAGCCGTCGGGCAAGCCCTGCGTGGGCGCAACGGCGGGCGTGGTCATGGGCTGCTGGGCAGCGGGACCACCCGAACCAGTGCCCGGTGCAGGCTGTTGGGCCTGGCCTGCCTGCTGGCCCTGTGCCGGGCCAATACCCGGCACGGCCCCGAAGCCTGTCTTGCTCCAATCACCGCCCTGCGCCGTGAACACGGCATACATTTGCCGCAGGGCCTCGTCGGCAGCGTCCTGCTTGGACATGCCGAAGTTCTTCATCAAGTCCTGGGTCATCCTGTCGAGGTGCTCCCATGAGGACTCATTCTGGTTTTGGGCGTAACTCCAACGGGCCAAGTCCTGCTGGCCGTTGTAGGAGGTGAGCATACGCACACCCCCGGTAGTGGTGTCGCCCGCGCCAATGCCCCAGCCAAAGCGGCCCCGCGTGTCCAGGTGGTCATTGAGGCCCATCCCCGCAATGTACTTGCCTGTCTTGGGCGTGTACACGGAGTATTCCTTGCCCGCATTCGGATTCTGAACACCCGTGTATTGTGGGGTGCCCGGCAAGCCACGGGAGGTAGCCGTCACCGGCAAATTGGGCTGAGTTGGCGCGGTTGGCGAGCCTTGTGCTGGGCCGCTGATAGCCTGGCTATGGGTTACGCCCTGCTGCCCCGTGTTCCAGAAGTTTGTCCAGGCATTCTGGAATGCCTGGCTGTTGTTGGGCTGCGCGAAGTCCTGACTCCACTGGAAGGGGTTGGCCCCATTGTAGAGGCTGAGGCCCTTGCCCTTCGCCCAGTTCGCCACCGCCTGCTGGTAGTTGTTGCCCGCGCCATAAATGTCATTGCCATACTGGTCAAAGAAGCCAGCCTGCGCCAAGTGGTTCTTGGCGGCAGCATCACCCTGCTGGGCGCGGAAGTACAAGCCATACATGGTGCCAGGGTCATAGGAACCGGCGAAACCAGTACGGTAAGGGTCATCCCAGCGGTATGTCATTGCACTCATGCGCTTATCCTGTCATTCCAAGTTGCTGTGCGCCGGGGGCCTGGACGGCGCTACTGGTGCCCTGCGCGTTGATGCCGGGCTGATTCGCCGGGCCAGGCATAGAGGCTACGCCGGGCTGGGCGGCTTGCGGTGCGCCTTGCTGCTTCAGGGCGTCAGCGGCGAATGCCTTTTCCCAGGCGGCAATAAGCGTGGGGTTGCCACTATTATACACTGCCGTCTCAATGAGGGCCTTCAAGACGGCGGGTTCCATGAAGGCCCCGTCCGTCAGAATCGCCTGCAACTCCCGCTGCGGGTTCTTCACGCCAATGCGCCGCAGGGCTGTCTCCTGAGACATGAGGTGGGCCTGGGTGAGTTGGGCCACCATCTGCGCGATTGCCATTTCCTCTTGCGTGTTCTTGTTGTGATAACGCACCTTGACACGCACACCGGACATGTAAATGTCCTTCGGCTTCATTTCCCCGTAGTTGCCGTAAGAGGGTTCACGGTAGGAGCGCCGCACATACTTACTGAAATAAGTTTGTTCCGCGCCGCTTGTGTCTACGTTGTTACTGTCGGCAGAGTAGCGCAAAGCCAGCACAAGGCGCTGCTTGTGCATGAGGCCATACCACTTTTCCAGCGCATCAATCATGGGACCAATAACCTGCTGGCTGGCCTGCTGGGTATTGATTTGCTGGGCAATACCAGACGCGCCGGGCGCACCACTGAGGGCCGGGCTTTGCACGTCGGCCAACTCCGCAATCAGGCTATTCATCAGATTCATGGCGTCGGCGTTCTTGGACACCTCCCAGGCCAGCGGCATGAGGTTGGTGTCCTTCGGATACACCGTAAAGCCACCAGGCCGCCTATCCGGCTTGGGCACCTTCAAGTGGTCAGGCTCATCAGTAATGGCCGCGATAGCAGGGTCAACGGCTGTCAACGCGCCCGTGGCTACGGCAGAGATAAATAGGTCCATGAGCCGGAATGTCTTGCGGAGCATAGTGAGCACGCCGTAGCCCTTGTAGGCTACATTGCTGCGTTCCTGGCCCTGTAGCATTTCTGCCGGGCTGCCACCCCAGACGACATAAGAGTAACCACGGAAGCCGAAGTTGATGCGCTCTGGCTTCTGAATCCACTGCCTGTCGGGGTTGTCTACCCGTGGACTGTCACTAGGGGTGCTCCCGGCGAAGCCGCCCGCCTTGCTGGTGTAGCGCAAGCGGCTGGGCTGGCCTACGTCCTCCCAGACCACAGACTTGTAAATGCCATCATTATCAATGTGTACAATGATACGCACCAACTGGTTGCCGTCCCAGCGGGTGCCAGCCGGGTAGGCATTCCGCACTGCTTCGTACTCACGCCGCGCCCGGTGCAGGGGCAGTGTGTACTGGCGCGTGCAGGCGTGGCCCACGTCGTAGAGTTGAGACAGCGGCACCAGTTCATACTGAATGGGGTGCTCGGTATTGGCCGCGTCAATGTACCAACTCCACCCAATGCCGCCTTCCAGTGCGGCCAGGCCCGCCTCCTTGCGGGGCAGGGGCATCTCACTGATGCGGTTTTCCAGCCAGGCTTCCTCGTCACACTCCCGGCTGTAGAGCACATAGTCCTCGGCGTGCTGGGCGGCTGTCTTGTAGTCCTCAGCGTCGGAGCGCGGTTCCAGTTCCACTACCAAGTCATCATTCTTGGCCGTCGCCAGTGAGGTAACGAGATTCACCAGGGTGTTGGGCTGGCTGCGGCGGTGAATAATCACGCCGCCAATGACAGCACTGGTCCGTTCACCGAACAGCCGATTGTCATATTCGAGGTGATACAGTTCGTAGTCCTTGCGAATGCGCTCATCACGGGGTGCCCAAAACTCACGCCCCATGCGGGCATCCTCTAGGATGTCCTCCAACGTGGGCGCGGTGCGCTTCTTCAAGGGCGGCAGCACATACTTGGGCACGCGCTGGGCCTTCTTCGGTGGGCCATACTGCTGCGACTGCGGCGACATAATGCCAGGGGCCAGCGGTGGCTCACCGGGCGGTGTCGCGCCGGGTGGTGCACCCGCTGCCGGGGGCAGGCCCGTCAGGGCACCCATGTCCGGGGGCGGCAACGGCATAGCCCCCGGTGGCGGGCCTGCCGGGGCGGCACCTGCTGGGCCACCAATACCAGCGTCCGCTGGCGGTGCACCGGGCGGGCCACCCAAACCAGTGCCCGCGTCTACGGCTCCGCCAGCGGGGGCAGCCGGGCCACCCAGGCCCGCGTCGGGCGCACCCGGTGTTGGCGCACCCATGCCCTGTTGCTGGCTAAACTCAGCAATGGCCTGTTCCACCGCAGGCACCCCAGCCTGCTGGGCAATTTGCAGAATGAGTTGCAAGGTTTGCGTATCACCCTGCTGCATGAGCATGGTGACAAAGGCTAGCGCACTCGGTGAGAGTTGGCTAATAAGGGTTTGCATGTCCATTGGCAATTACCCGTTGAATAGGTTCATATAGGGCCGCGCCTCGTACACCTGTTGCTGCACGCTGCGTGTCCCTGCCTGGGGGCCATACGGGGCCGTGTCGTAGAAGTAATATTCGAGGGCGTTGCAGTGGTGGTCATTGGCCTTGATAGGCAACTCTGACACCCGTGCGCCCTGAATGCGCCGGTTCGCCGGGCGGTACACCCGCTTTCGCAATTCGGCAATGGTGTGTTGACAGTATACCTCATCAATAAGCACGGGGGCATAACCCTTCACCGCGTCTACGGCGAGGTGCAAGTTGAGGGCGACAATCTGCTCGGCTACGTCCTTCTTGCGCCGCATTCCGCGCACCGGAATGCCCCAGGTACGCAGACGCTTGATAGTGTCAGGCTTGGCGCTATCCCACACGGCGTCGTCTACATTGGCGTGGTAGGGCTGGCTGCCTAGCCAGTCACGGAAGTCCTCATCTGTGCCCCCCTCCTTGTGGAACTCGTCCACGACGAGCCACCTGTCACGCCAGCGTTGCAGCACATTGACGGCGTAAATACCCGCGCCATTGCTGGGGTCGCCACAGAGCACCACGGGCAGGCCGGGCCGGTAGAGGCGCTGGCCCGGCTGCTTGGGACGCCACAGACTACTGTTGTCTACATTATGTACCAGCCCCGTCAGGCCCACTTCCCAGGAACCATACACGTAGCGGGCCACGGCCTCTGGTCCCAGCGCCGTGTACTGCTTTAGAATCCTGTCGTGATACCCCGGCCCATTGAAGGGATTATCAATGGCGCGGAAGGGGAAGTAAGCGTAGTCAGGGTCAATGTACTTCACCGTGTCAGGGTTAGGCTGGAACGGCGAGGGGAAGGGCTGGAAGTTCGGCCCATAGGTAGCCACGGCGGCAGCATACAAGTGCTGCTCCTCCTCTGTCACCGGGAAGGCTTCCATAAGCCAGCCGGGAGCCGGGTTCGACGCGAGCAGCGCGTGGAAGGGGCGTGGCTGTCCATTGGGCAGGTTGCCACGCAATGCGCCGCTCAGGTTGACAAAGGTTTCCAGGGGGACTTGGTAGGCTTCGTCAATGAAGAACCAGCCCAGGTTGCCTGACAACAGGCTACCGGGGTCCTTCATTTCACCATACCACATGCGGCTTGGCGTCTTGCCATCAATGGAGAGAATATCAATGTAGTGGTCTTGGGCCTGGTGACGAATGAGCAACTCACTGGGAATCAAGTCCAGCACCAGGCCCAGCGTTGTCTTTTTGAAGTCGAGCAAGTCGGCGCGGCCCATGTAGCCAACATTGCCAGGGTACATAAATGACAAGAGGACGGCAATGCCCGCGAGGGTGTGTGACTTCCCTCCGCCGCGAGCACCGCCGCCCAACTTGAACATGGCACTAGAATGAACGAATGGCTGCTGCTTTTCAGTGGCCTTGAACGGTAGCCGAATCCGCTTGCTTGTGGGCACAATAACACTCCTCACATACTGTCTCACTGGGTGTACGCATGTCCCCAATGATAACACGGAGGTGTGCCGGGCAATAGGTGCCAAAGCAATGCATACAGTACGTCGTGGTTACTTGCCGACAGCCAGGGGCCTCACACTTGTCCTTCATCCTCAATTACCTCGAAGCCGCCCTCATACACCGCGCCCTGCTGGCTGTGGCGCTGCTGCTGCTCGGCTAGCACATTGTTGTTGAGTTGGGTGTTGACTTCCACATGAATAACCGGGGCATCATTGGCATACTTCTCGTCGCCATTGGCGTGCATGAGCACCAGGGCAGCGGCCTTCAACATGGTGGGAGTAACAGCGGGGTTGGTGAGGGCATTGTCTACGGTGGCCCATGCCTTGTGCACACGGGCGCGGGCCATGCGCCGGTTGAGTTGCCGTGTCTCGGCCAGTACCTCTTGCATAGCCAGGCGAATGCGTTCGCGCTTCATCCAGGTATGGCCGGTAACAGTAGCAATGCCCACCTCCTTGTGGGCGCTGGCGTCCTTGATAGAGTAGCCTTCGGTGGCGACAAGGCGCACGAAGGCTTGTTCCTGGGGCGTCAATTCCTTACCCATTGCGTCAAGGTGCGTGGGCATATATCCTCTGGCGACTCTGACGAGAGTTGAACTCGCCTACACTTCCGTGACAAGGAAGCAGCGCCAAACCGGGCGCTTCCAGAGCCATAGTATAGCATGGTTGGCCTAGTGAGACTCGAACTCACAGCCTGGCGTTTAGGAAACGCCCGCGCCTTCCAGTTGCGCCATAGGCCAAAGTCTCGTTGGCCTTACGGCCAGCCGGGTAGTCCCCGTGGCAGGAATCGAACCTGCGTGTGCAGCCCTTCGGAGGGGCTGTTTCGTCCAGTGAGCACGGGGGTAGCGGTGCCCCTAATTGGACTCGAACCAACAACACCTGGCCTCTCGAACCAGTCCCTCTGCCGAATTGGGGTATAGGGGCATAGTAGCCGTGGTGGGACTCGAACCCACATTACAGACGCTTTTGAGGCGTTGCCCTGTGCCAATTCGGTACACGGCCATAGTAGCCCTCACGGGACTCGAACCCGTACATTCACCGCTTCTGAGGCGGTTCCCTCTGCCAGATTGGGGTAGAGGGCCGGAGGCCCAGGCAGGAGTCGAACCTGCGTCCCGCACGCTACGAGGGTGCGCGCTGCCCAGCAGCAAGGCCAAACTTCACTGCGGCCCCACGACACTTCCGCAGTACCCTGCCCCATTATGACGGAAACGTGCTTCGTCAGGCGGCAGGCCCACCAGGCATACCCCGCGAGACTAGCCTGGGTGATGGTTGCGGACGAGAGAATCGAACTCTACAACAACGGCCTTATGAGAGCCGCGTGACCCCTGGCCTGCCCGCATAAAGGGTGTCCCGATATTTATTACTCGCGTCGGGCATGGTGAGCGTCGGCACCAATTGTTTCACGCGATGGTCAACCGCCTGGGCCTCGAACCCAGTCTGCTGCCGTCACAGGGCAGAGTGCACAGCCAATTACACTTGCGGCAGGGTGCCCTCCACAGGATTTGAACCTGTATCACAGGGTTCGCGGCCCTGTATCCTCTCCGGTTGAACGAAAAGGGCATGGTGGAGGAATAGAGAATCGAACTCTAACCTACTGGGTGCAGGCCAGTCGCGCAGCCCACTACGCAATTCCCCCAGATATGGTGCCCAGCCAGGGAGTTGAACCCCGCCCAACAGGGTGTAAACCTGCCGTACCCTCCGACATACGCGCCGGGCATGGCGGAGGTTTTTGTAGATACAGAACCACCCGTGAAACTGTGGCACGTCTCGTAGGATTTGAACCCACATTAGCGGGTTTGGAAGCCGCTGTCCTAGCCATTGGACGAGAGACGCATATTTGGTAGGCACTGGGGGAATTGAACCCCCGTGACAACGCTGAGAACGTTGCGGCTTGCCACTAACCGAAGCGCCCATATCTTAGTGTACTACCTGTAAACACAGGTGTCAAGTGGTAGGCCACCAGGGACTCGAACCCTGTCCGCTGACTTGAAAGGCCAGCGTCCTAACCCGTAAACGAGTGGCCCACAGGGGACGCGGGGGCGCGGCGTCCCTGCTGTCGTCCCGGCTACCTGTAGCCCCTCCACCCCGACAGGGTGGCTTTTCATAGCCTCGACGGTGCCTAAGAGTGGAATCGAACCACTATGCGCGGTATTTCAAGCCGCTGCCGTAACCATATGGGCCACTTAGGCAAACGGGGTACTCGTTACACCAAACCGCACCCACGGCGGCTGCCGCTTCTTACGACACTTCCAGGCGGTGAACCTGGCGTGCTGGCTACCCACGGCGGGTAGTAAAGGAGTCGAACCCTCAGCCCTCAGCAGGCTGGCCTAGTTTTCAAGACTAGTCGCAGCACCAGCGCCGCGCTACTACCCAGAGAGAATTGGCGGGCAAGGCAGGATTTGAACCTGCGGGGGCTGGCGACTCTCGTTGTAACCCCGACGGTTTAGCAAACCGCTGCAATAAGCCTGACTCTGCCACTCACCCGTAAGTTGGCCGACGTGCCGCTACCAAGCGTACACCTACCCCTTCGGCACCGGAGCCTGCGCGGAGAATCGAACTCCGACTTGCACGTTGGAAGCGTGCCGCGCAACCCATTACACTACGCAAGCAAAGTTGTGGAGCCTGTAGCGGGACTCGAACCCGCGTCACTGACATGGCAAGCCAGCGCACTGCCAACTGTGCTACACAAGCAAAAGTATGGGGTGAGGCTAGCCAGCGTTACGCACCGCCGAGGAAACCCTCGCCTGGGAGCAACCAGCCTGCAAGCCGTCCACCACACGGCTCCCCCACGGAGGCCCAACCAGGAATCGAACCTGGATTTGGTTCTTACCAAGAACCTGTGTTCACCATTACAACCACAGGGCCATTGGAGCCGGTAACAGGAATCGAACCTGCCGCTTGTGCTTTACAGGAGCACCGCACCGCCAGTGGTGCTGTACCGGCATTGGTTGACACGTAGGGATTCGAACCCCAATTACTGCGTTCAGAGCGCAGCGTCCTACCATTAGACGACACGTCAATATATTCTCGACGCTTGCGCGTCTCCGAGTAACAGTGACGGCAGCGGACTCGAACCGCTACTACAGGGCTACCCGCCCCGCGTGCTACCAATTACACTAGCCGTATGGCTGCCTCCGAGGGAATCGAACCCCCAACAAGCGGGTAACAACCGCCCGGTTTACCATTAGCCTACGAGGCAATAGTGGAGTGTCGTGGCCCCTACCCCGCACACGGCATGTGCAGTCACGTACTTAGACTGCGCCCAACGTCCTTATCCTTGCTTGCCCGGCTTCCCAGGCCGGGTGTAGCCAAACTGGTGTTCCAACTCGGCAATCACTGCTTCCAGGGCCAGAATCAAGCGGCCTGCGGCAGTGTCCTTTAGCGGCGCACCCTTTTCTTCCAGAATGGTACGCGCTACGAGTAGTTGGCCCTTTGCGTGTCCCAAGTCCATGTGCGCCTCCCGGTGGTCAGGTATGGAGGACTCGAACCTCCCCCGGCACTCTCCCAAAGAGCGAATGCTCCCCAATACACCAATACCTGATAGTTCGCCTGGCAGTCAGTTGCATTGGCCTCCAAAGGGCCAGCAGACAACACCAGGCTTAGTCAGGAACGTAGGAATCGAACCTCACCGCCGCGTTCCGAACGCGGAATGCTACCAGCACAACCCGCCCCTGTTACGTACTGTAGGATACCACACCCCCCTGCGGCTTGTCAAGGGGCCTGCCATGTTCTTGCTTATAGTCCCTATCACCAAGTACCTTTTAGTGGTTCTTCATAAGGGATTCTCTATTAGAAGGAACCTATAAGCATTAGAGTCTTGTTTGTCAGGGCCTTTAGAGGCCCTGTGACTAAGTAACTTGTAACTAGAGAGTACCATACTTTTTTCGAGTAAGCAATTGATTATACGTATAAGCAGTGGAAAAACTGTACGGTGGTACAGGGGTAGAGCACGTTTCAAAGAACATGCTGGTGAACACGGGGCGTTACTCAGCCCCCGTGACTACGCCCGGCGTGACAGGCCCCGCGTCGTTATGTCAACCTAAGCAATTTTGGCCCCAAAAAATATGTCTCTGAGCCTCAGCCTTCCTAGCCGTCGAACCGTCCATCCGGGCAACCCCCTGTGTATACCCTGCCTGCATATGTGCATAGCGCCTACACGCGAGTGCCCGCGCCCCTGGTTCGTGTACAGTGCACACTAAGCCAGCGCGTGTCAGTGCTTCGTGTCCAGTGCACACTAACAAGTGCTTACGCTATAGCAGTGTGATACATGAACACGGCAAGGACTATGTGTAGGAATGACACGAACACAGGGCAAACTTGGTGTGGGAGTGACACTAAGGCGACGGTACCCTTCGCCGGGTGGACTGTTCAGCAGTCACCTATATACCGCGTGCTAGCAGCATACCGCTTTCGGACAGCGAACCAAGTACACCGAACACGAGTAGAGAGACGCCTCACGTTTCACTCAGTGAAACACACAGGCTCTTTGTGTAGGCTTTCTACACACATTGTCCGTAGATTTCACACTGAAACTGTACTTTAGTACAGTTGGAACCACACTTCAAAGCGCCCATACTTGCATTGTCACCGGGACGGTTGACGGAACACAACGGACAGGGAACATTGACAATCAGTGCAACGCGCAACGCTAGCGATTCCCTCTCACTAGCGTAGGCAATCCCCGCCTAGCGCGTAATGGCTTTCCCCTAAGCCTAGCACGTAATAGAGCGCGTAAAGCCATCAGCGCGCATTAGGGCTGATGGTATGGGAAAGGCAGTAAACGTGCCCTAGAACGCGAAAACACGGCGGAACCTGCAAGGCCATTCCACGCGGCGCAGTAGTACGCAAGCAGTCAAACTTCCCCAGTTTGGCCCAACGTTCTAGGCCACCACTGTACTAACGGGGTTCGGAGCCATAGAGCCATGAAAATGGCATTCCCAGCGCGTAGGCGACACATATGCAACGCTTGTGTTTGGTAGCCTTGCCGGTTGACAGTAACGGCAAGCCTAGTTCGATTCTAGGGCAAGCGCCGCGCTAACTCGTGTGAGTTAGCAGAATGTACGGAGGGATAGCCCAATGGTTGCCAAACATTCCGGTTATGCGCAGTTCGCCAGTTTGCCCGTGTTGACAAGCGATACGGACTATAGCGGCGTGGTTGCCCGGTTAGAGCACATTCTCAATAGTGCTAGTGTGGCCCAACTACAAGACGGCGCGACATGGTACACCACGGCGCATAGTCTGCTAGCAACGGCGGCGCATAAGGCGAACTTGCCCATTGAACTTGTCGCCTATGCCGCGTCCGCACTGTCCGCGCAGACAGGCTGGCAGCGCAATGTACTAGCCCTAGCGGCGCACATTGTCGCCTATTGCAATGGCGACACGGACGCGCCGCATACGCAAGGCTACGGTACCGTGTTCCACAGTAACGACAAGAAAGCGTGGGCCATTCTGCACGCGGCCAGCGTTGAAGCAGGCTATGCGCTGCTGGGGCAAGGGGAGAAAACCCTAGCCTTTGGGCCAAACTTGCTCGAACTTGATTGCTTGCCCAATGGCAAGCCTGCCGTCACCATTGACAGCATCATGTACCAAGCAGCCTATGGCCGCGTGGCTGCCAAAATAAACAAAGGCGCGTATGACACGGTGCGGCGTGCGTGCCTTTTCCTGGCTAAGAAGTATGGCTACACGTGGTACCAGATTCAGGCTATTGTGTGGGTGGTGTGGCGCGGTACCGCGAACTAAGAACCATAGGGCGGCGCTAGTAAATGGGCTAGCGCCGCGTGGGCTAGCGCAAGGGGAGCAAACAGCCATGAAGAATCAAGCGTGGTACGTGTCGAACGCTGAGTTACGCGACAATGGGCTAGCCATGTACACGAGTGTCACCCCTGAAACACCCAGCGCCTACGCTGGCCGTTGGGCGTGCGTGCGCGGCGTGGGCCTGACATACTATGTCGTGTCGCTATGGAATGCCCGCATTCACCAAGTGGATATACACTTGCGGAACCTGGCAACGGCGCGCAGTGTGGCGCGTAGTTGGGCTAGTGTCAAAGGTGACGGGCGCAAGCCTGGCACCTGTCCAGACTGCGGCGCATTCACCTATGGTACGCGGTATTGTGTTGACTGCGCGACGCAGCGCGCCTATGAAGGGGAGTGAACACCATGAGCACGGCGACAGGTAGCCTGTACTTCCAGCGCGAACTAAACGCGGACTTCTTCCTGATTATTACCCAACGCGGCACCCCAGCGTATGCGGCCATTGTGTACACGCGCAAGCAGCCCTATGATGGTGGGGTGTTCTGCGCTGACATTCTGTGCGCTGGCGAGCGCATTGGCATACTCGAAGCGCCTACGCTACGGCAAGTCGTCAAGGCTGCAACCTCCGAACTGCGCGCCTGGCAAGCGCACGCGCTAGACGTAGCAGCCCTCAACCAACTGAGTGACACGTTGTGGACCACACGTCAGGCAACCGCCGAACGCGAGACATACGCGCTAGCGAACCCCTAGCCTGTAACCAACCGGGCGCAACCCGTGTTTATGCTACTGAGAAGAAAGGACGGCGCAACTATGGCAGCAACCCTTCTGACGGCGCGGCGCGTGCTGGCCTACACCGAGTGCAATGGCGGTGGTACCTTCTGGCCGTGGGGGGAGCCGGTTACGCACATCAAGGCAGGCTACCTTGTGGGCGGGGCGGTACGCGGCGTGCGCCTAGCCTGGGACAAGGGCGAAAGTCTCGCGGCGCTAGAACGCAAGGTACGGGATTTCCTCACGGTGGCTATCCCTGTCATTCAGCGCACGCCACAGACGTACCTCGGCACCTGGATTGACGACGACGGCTGGCTGTACCTGGACGTGGCGCAGTGGGAACCCACGCTAGTGGGGGCCATTGCGCTAGGCATTGCGCGACACGAGAAAGCGGTGTATGACTGCCGCGCCCACGTCGCGCAGGCTTGCCCCACCCTTACCGCGCCGGGCCGGGAAGCATTGGAGAACGTCTACAACTAAGCGGGGACAGGTGTCCCCATTGCCGCGCCACGAGCCATAATATTTCGCCAGAAGCGTGGCTACCCTAGTGGTATAGCAGAACGCGGCGTGCTTGTGGGCGGCAATGGGCGCATGTGGCCCAAGCGTATACGTACGGGGGGTGTGTCATGGCTGGCAAGGGCAAGGTGGCCTACAAGAACGGTGTGGCGCAGCATGGCAAGTCGGCGCGTTGGGAAGAATGCCTGCCCAATGGCACCAAGTTGTTGTATTCGTACAGTACCGTGGTGGGGGTGTACTCACTGCTACAGGACACACTGCTGCTCACCACTAAGCGGTACAGCATCACCACCAGCAAACACCTCGCGCAGTTCGCAGCGGAATATGCCTTCGCAGAGACAATCAAGCGCGTTGATGAAGCCTTCCTGCGTGACTTCGTGCAGACAGTGCGGCGCTTGCAGCGGGAGGAATGGAACCGGGACGCCTAAGCCTGCAACCAATTCGCGGCCACCTGTGTTTCAGCGTATGAAAGGAGTGTGGGCCATGACAGTGGGGCTGTTCATCAATGGGCGAAGGCCAGTCAGCAAGGCGCAAGTCAAGCAGGCCGTGCGGGACGGCCAGGAGGTTGTACTAGAGAACACGTCGTGGTTCGGTGACGGCCAGAACCGCCTTGTCACCGAGTTGGCGGTTGGGGAGTCGGTGTCCTTCGTGGGGCCGAACCCCTACCAGTCACGCAAGTTCTACGGCACCATTAGCCGCACGCAGCGGGGATTGCGGGTGCAATAATGCGCGACAACACACGCGGCCTGGTGCTCCTGCGCCAGGCCCTCAACCTACAGGAACGGGCTGAGGCAGCCCTGGACAAGCGCGAGTGGGGCAACGCAAGTCTGCTGTTCTGGCACGCCACCCAGGTAGCCGTGCAAGCACTGGACTTAGTGTCTAGCCAGGACGCCTGTAAGTTGACAGTCAAGGTACTCGGCCAACTCAACTTGGGCGAGGACTTCGCTAACCAGTGTCTCGTGTGGGAGGACCTGGGCCACGCGCCAGAAGAACAACTGGCGAAATTGTGGCAAGTGGTGTTTCCCCAAGACAGCCAGCGGACGCTAGCGAACCATTGACGTAGCCCCGCGTAGGGGCCAAGCATGAAAGGGGCCAGGACATGTTGTCACGGAAAGAAATCCAGCGCGTGCTCACCAATGGCACCATTGTTAGCACCAACACCGCCTACGCGCAGCAGGGCATTTGTGGCACCTTCGTGGGCAGCGCGGTGCTCGAACAATTGACGGTGCCGGTGCTCTACAAATACTATGGGGACGCTGAGGACACACTGCGTGAGGGCAACATGGAGTTGGCTACCCGCTGGTGCGCGCAGTATTTCCCCTACGTGGAACTGCCCCCGGCTGTGGTGCGACCACTGCCCAAGACAAGGCACTTCGAGGCGGGCATTGTGGGCGGCGTGCAGTTCCGCGTCACGGACGCCACCGTAGCCCGTGATGAGTATGACTGCGGCTGGCACCAGGGGCCGCACGCCAACAACTTCGACTGCTTCGCGGCTGGTATCTTCGATATGCTCATTGCCAACAGCGATAGGCACCAGGGCAACTGGCTGTGGCGGGAGAACCCGAACCGCAAAGCCAAGCAGCGCAACATTGTGCTCATTGACCACGGCCTGTGCTTCCGCCCCTACACGCACCTGGACTTGTCCTGCACCGGCTCCTACTTCTCCCAGTGGCGCTACCGGCACCTGCCACACCGCAACCTCACGCAGCCCATGTTGCGGGGCCTGACGGAGATAGCCCTGCGAGCACACACCGAGACGCGGGACTGGCTAGAACCCATTCAGGCCGACGCGCTCGCCACTCGCGCCCGCTTGCTGGTGCGTGAGGGCTACCCGCAGAAATCCTACTGGTAGGCCCGCGTGGGTGGGGGCTGAACGTGGCCCCCACCCCTTACTAACATATGTACGGAGGACAAGCATGAGACTCACAACCACGGCTGCCAACCCGCTGACGGCGCAGCAAGTCAAGGACATTTGGCCCGCCCTGGATTGTTGGCACTGCCACGGCCACACGGGCGGCGTGCACTGGGACCAACACTGCCAGCAGGCCCTTTGCGGGGACTGTCGCCGCAAGCGCCGTCGCGTGCTGGCGCAACTAACTGTCAACCAGCGCATTGAACGCAGCCTCGGCTTTCGGGGCCTGGTGGTGCCGGGTACCCACTACCCGCAAGGAGACTAAGATGCTCATACGTGGCCAGGGAGCGCGGGTGTACCGCAACCTCACCCGCAAGACATACTCCGTTCAGCAGCGTGTATTCAAGGCCCCCAGCAGCAGCGCGTGGCGCGTGGTGGGCCACCAGGACAGCCTCTACCTTACCGACGTCGCCTTCATGGTGTCCCAAGCGGGACGCCTGCGGGTTGTGAACACGGGGCGCAAGCAGGTACACGCCTATGTGCTGGGCCGCTACGAAGGCCCCGCCTTCATAGAACCAGAGTGGTTCAGCGCGTTGCCTAGCATTGTGCGTGTCCACTATAATCCGTTCCACAATTCTACTTTTGTGGACGAGGGCGGTTGGCCCATTTATGGCGGCGCTGCTTGCTGGTTGACCCCAGGGGGCCTTTACGTGGCGCACCCTGAGTACCTCTAGGTGAGCACGGGGTGGACGTGTGGGCCGGGCGCAGCCCACACGGCCCATCCTTGTGTTTATGTTGGTGGTGTTCTACTTGGGGAATGGCTTGTTGTGAGGAACCTCTTTTTCCAACAGAGTACCGGCATACGGGCACCCTGTCAAGCAGTTCAGGGAACTGCGTCCCTTCAAGTGCTTGACAGCCGCTAGTGTTGTCGGTACACTTAGGGTAAGGAGGACACTTATGGCAACAACCTACCCGGCCCGCGCCAAGACGGGCCTACGCAGCCGTGATGTGCAGAACCCACTATTCAAGGAGGCTGAGGCGCGGGTACTGGCCTGGCTAGAGGCCCAGGACTTTCAGGTGGTGGACGCCCGCGCCGCCAAGACATACTTCGACTTTCGCATTGGGGCACCGGGCGCGGAGAACCTCGCCGTGTTCACCCTGGACGTGAAGTGTGACCAGTATGCGGCCAGCACCGGGCGCGTAGCCTGGGAAACCCACGCGGCCACCCGTGGCTTTACGCGCCTCTCCTGGGGCCTGAACCCCAACCTGGACTACGTAGCCTTTGTGCTGCCCAGCAACAACCCGCAGTGGACCCTGCTGCTGGTGGACGCGGGCAAGGTGCGCGCCGCATTGGACACATTGGTAGCCGGGCGCGACTACCGCCCCTTCGACAAGCAGGGCGAGGACGCCCGCCAGGCGGAGGGCCTGGCAATTCAACTGGCTACTCTGCGCCGCCTGGGTGCAGTAGTACGGGAGGCTAGCGTATGAGTGTGATGTTCGACTTGACAGACATTGAGCGGGTGCTGACTGAGGCACCGAAGTATGAGTACCGGGGCACCTGCGAGTTGTGTAGCCACGGCGACCAATTGCTCTCCGAAGTGGGCAAGGTGTATATCTGCGACAGGTGTCGCAACACCATTACGGCCCGCATCAAGGACAGCAACCACCCTTTCATAATGGTGCGCGCAACGATGAACCCGGCCATGCGCGGCACCGGACAGCCGGGCCACAAGGTGCCACTAACAGCGGCGCAGCCGACAGGCATTCTTGCCAACCTGAGCGACGACTTGAAGCGGCACTACGCCAAGACGCTGCTCGAAGCAGCGGGCCTGACGCCATAAGCCTGCCCCTGTCCATGTCCTTGCAACAGCAGCGGGCAGTGCTGCGCGACATGGCTGAGGTGCAGCGCCGCGCTCAGTCACCCCAGGCAAAGGCGGCAGCGGAGGCCGCGCTGCGCGAGGCCCACCTGGCTTATGGCCTGGCCGCTGCCAGGGAGCGCGAGCACACCGCGCAGGAACAGGCCGCAGCGGACGCCCTGACACGGCGCGAGTTGGACAGGCGCGCTGCCGACAGGCAGCGCATGGCGCGTGAGGCCCGCGAGTACCGCCAGCGCACGGGCCAGGACTATGCGCTGGCTAGCAATGGTGAGGGCGGCGAGTGGCCCCTGGACAACTGGGGCAACGCCCACCTGGAACGTGCGGCCAATGAGGACTTGACAAGCCTGGCTGCTGCCGGTACACTACAGAATAGTGCAGCATTCAAGAAGGAGGACTAAGGTGGTATTCTTCGTGGGTGACATTGTGGAGTTGGCGCATGGCAATAGCACGGATAATTCCGCGCCGCCAATCGCCGCCTTGCCGCGCCCGCAAGGCTTCTTCACGCGGTATGTCGTGACAGCCGTAGGCAAGGGCGCTGGTGACCACTACAGCCGCCACGGCGAGCGCAAGCCTTATATCTATGTACGGGTTGAGGGCGACGAAACAAGGCAAGAGTACGGCGGCTTCTATCAGGAACGCTTCCTGCATGTGTTGCCAGCCATCAGTGCCGCAAAGGAGGTTCCCGCGTTGAGCACCACCGCTATGAGTCTCGAACAGGCCCGCGCTGCGCGGCAGCAACTCGTTGACGCTGGCCTGGCCCCCACCAACCTGCGGGTACGCAGTCGTTCCTGGGACAATGATGCCAAGTTCTTCGCCGTGGACGTAACCGAGGCCAATGGCACGCGCACCAGCCTCTACAGTGCGGCCCGCGTAGCCGAGTACCTGGCAACGCTGACGCCAGAGGACCTGACGCCGTACATGACAACCAAGCGGCTGGGCAACAAGGTGGCTGTCTACCAGTTCAAGGTGGGCACCCTGAACGGCTCCTTCCTGCCCGCGCCTGATGGTTCCTACTGGTGGACTGAGGCCGACATTCGCAAGGTGGGTGGCATTGTCACCTATGCAGGCAAGCGTTACCGCCTGGGCCAGAACAAGTTCGTGCCCTTCGTCTAGGGGTGCTATACTAGAGATTCCAACGGGGGCCGGGTTGCTGGCCCGGCTCCCCGTTCCTCATGCCGGTGGGACGCAATGGCTGCGTAAGTGTCT
>JACZCT010192499.1_pt1 | contig 29639 bp, 35 predicted proteins | sample 8641871 | NCBI WGS metagenome assembly JACZCT01 (sample SAMN15324604, study PRJNA640507) | soil metagenome | isolation source: monocropping sugarcane control | place: China: Luxin town, Laibin City, Guangxi Province | collected 2019-07-25 | depth 10cm m | reverse complement strand
AGGAACCTCCTTTAAGGCCCCTATCTGGGATTAATTGATTAAGTGTAACCGGTGGCCTGCTCATTCGTATTTAGATAAAATGTTTAGATATCCGCTGGAGTATTCAGGTTTGGGCCGTTCGTATTTTTTGGGCGTATCGTCAGTCGTTAGCTTGGGCTCATACACTTTCTTCGTAAGCTTTGGACCGCGCCCAAATTTTTGAGCGGCCTGATGGTACATATCAATTGCCTGCTCTCTGGTGCAATCGTACGTTTCCATCACGTCTTTCAACTTCGCGCCTTTTTTTACTGATTTCCAAATGATTTCTAAAAATTGTTCGTTATAGTTCATGATTTATTTTTTAAAAATAATTTTCTACTTGCTGAGCTTGCTCCGGTTGGATGGTTGAGTATGCCGTTAATTTTGTTCTGTAATCGTAATAAAAGTACTTTTTCACGTTATCACCTTTCTTCATCACTTTGATATTGTCGATATGATAACCGATATCATTGTGCCGGCGGTCGATTGTGTAGCTTTCTGAGGCTCTGCCTGCGTGGCCGATATAAATAACTTTTGAACACCATTCGCGGAATTGTTCCAGCGTTATGGTAAATAATATATTTCTTCTCTTCGCATTATTTTTTAAAGCTGTGAATGCATATTTAACCGGATCGTTTTCCCTACACTTTTTACTTCTGCAGGTAGAACACAACCGGGTGCCGTTCACCTTATGATTGCAATACTTTGCTGCGCAAATGCCTGGCTTTATATTTTTCCTCAATTCCATTTTTTAAAAAGGTTGATCATCAGCTTTTATTTGTTCCCCATTCGTGTTCATTGAATTAATCATGATATCTTCCGGCAGCACTTCCACATTGTCTTCATCTTTTACAAAATCTTTCCGCTTAAAAATAAATGGCCGTCCATGCCCGGAAACTTCAATGCGCTTGGTTTCTTTTTTACTATCGGTCATCACTTCCTCCATGCGCGGATAGGTGTAACGGGTAACGGTGTGGAATTTTTTAATTTTCCCCTGCACCATAAAGCCCTGGTGATCGGGAAATTTTACTTCTGCTGCTGCGATTGCTTCCTCTTCTGTTTTGTATTTTTTCGCAATGCCTTCCACCTCCCATAAATGATAGGTATCGCATTTTAAATTTTCACGAATGATGCGCTGCAGGTAATAGCCTTCATACCGGGTGCTGTTTTTGAAAATTTCTTTATGCACGTCGTTGGTACTCATCCAGATTTCATCCACGCCGGTATCGAGGAACAATTCTTTCAGGTAGTGTCGCATTTCTTTTTCAACCTGCGGCTGGCTGTAGGCGATCACTTTATTGAGCGCATCAGTCTTCAATAATTTAGGATGAAACCACATCCTGTTTTCCAGCTTGGTGGCCAGTTTACGGTTTTGCAGTAAAGAAAGAAATGAACTCATTTCTTCTTTTATCTGGTCCAGGATTGTAGGATTTTCCTGCGTCAATACCGGCACTTTTATCACCCAATATCTTATATCATCATCAGTGGCATGAATGAAAGAATCTTCATTGTTAGTAATCAACACAAATTTTATGAAACAATCCAGTTCCACCTGGCCGCGCCCTTTGGCGTTCATAAATATTTTGCGGGCCGTGCTGAGGTTCTTAATTTTTTCCACCACCTGCTGCTTATCAATCTTCGTTTCATCGCAGACTACTACGCTTTTGGTAGCCCAGTGTGCGTTAAAATCAGATTGCAGATCCGCGTTACCTACAATCGCGGTATTGGCGCCCAGCATCATGCGGAGAAAGTTTGCAAAGGTTGATTTACCGGTATTGTTTTCCCGGCTCACCAGGCACACGATTGGCAGCTTCTGTTGTGGCTGCTGATAAAGAAGCTGAAGGTAATCCAGCGCCAGATCCATCGTGCGGTATTCCAGCTTTTGTTTGGTTTCCGAATCGGTATAAGAAACCATCTTTTCACCAAACAGATGCCTGATAAAATTGATTATGGTCGGGCAATCTTCTTCCGTGCATTTTTCTTCATCCGGGATAAAATCAAGCGGCGAATAAACATTAAAGCAGTTATGAATTACCTGCTCAAAATTGAAGTGATCAGGCACATTGCAAAACGCTTCATATTTGGGAATGAACTTGGTAAATTTAGATCCATGGTCATCGATGATCGTTCCTTTTTTTCTTGAATGAAATGTGCGTTCCAATTGTTTGTATTGGTTCGGCATTTGAACGAATTTGAAGTAATCATCGCCACACCTGAAGTACATTTTAGCTGCACCTGGTATCTTCACATCGCAATCACCTGTCTCTTCATTGTATTGATACCTGGTGCCATTGTAGATAAATTCTTTCCCTTTCAATTCCGGCCGGCGCTCTGCATGGAAGAGATAAAAATCTTTCACATCGCGCAAATGAAAATGCGTGTAGGCTTTGCTGGTGGAATAGGTGACATTGAACTTTTGAAAATAATTGCCAGGCTGCATGCTGTGCATATCCATCATGATCTCATTTTTTTCAGCAGCCAATGTGATCAGCAGGTCATCAATCCCTTTTACATCTTCTCTAAAAACTTTGCCTGGATGATTGGAAAGAATATTATCTGTGTCGATGTGAAAGAACCATTTTTCCAAATGCTCAAAATCATCGAAAATGGTTTTGAAAGTGGAAACGGAAGCAAAGAACCCTTTCGGCCGTTTGGATAGATCCAAACCGTCAGTCAATTCTTTTTGTGTGATATCAATCGCATCGCCATCAGTCAGCCACACTACTTTTTTTATGTCGCATGCATCAATCAGTTTGGCAATATCCGGATGCAGCTTTCCGGTTTCAGCATTCTTCATGTGGGTGATGCTGCTGAGGCCCACAATGTTTGCGCCTTGCAGCGATGCATACCAGGCTTTGAAATAACCTTCCACCAGGTAAAGGATGTTGAACTTTTCTTTTTTATCGTATCGGTCAACCAGCGCCGGCGGAAAGAATGGATGGGTCCCGGCGCCCTTCGGTAATTTATATTTCATAACCGACCCATCCGCCCGGGTTACCGGATTTTCGAGCCTTACGATGGAAAACTTTTTCTTGGCTTTCGTACCTTCTTTTGAATAAGTGATCTGCAGGCGGTCAAGCGTATAGACGGCAATTTCAATGCCTTCAGGCACTTCACGGAAGATGGGTACATCTACCAATATTTCCTGGTGCGAATCTTTATTATTGATATCATTTTGCCACAGCGCGATCTTATTATTTTCTTCCGTAACTCCGAGCGGATCTAATCGTTTGTGGTAAAAAGAGAGGTTATTTTTTTCTTCTGACACATCTGATGTTTTAAAGTCCGAGCTGAGATTTGTTTTGGATGGCTTCGCGGTGATTTACTGGTTTCACCTGGCTTCGTTTGGCAAGAAAATATTCATCGTATTTATCTGCCAGCGCGTGGAATTCTTCGCCTGAATTCACATCTTTAACGCGGTAATATCGCCGGTTTTCATCAGCGTTAAACACTTCATCAGTGATAGTTAGTTGCCTGGTTACAATCCCGGCGTCTTTGTCGCGGGATGAAAAGCGCACGGTTTGCCCTACAAGATTTGTATTTTGCATCGGTTTAAGAGTTTTTAAGCATCATAAAAAAACCTCATCATGCAGATTTTATCTGTGTGATGAGGTTAAAAAATTGAGTTTGGAGTTCAATTGAAGTACCGTTGGGGGTACTTAGTTTGTTTTCTTCAATTATTTCATCAGGCTGCTCCACTTCGAGCAGCCTTTTTTCCTGCAATGACGCGGTGTTCAGCGAAAAGAGCGGCAGCAAAAACGGTGTTCGATAAACACCATCTACATATCGCAATTGTGAATTGAACACCAGATTTATTAATGATTGTTTCTGTGCAACGGTGGCCCATGAATAAAGCAATTTCACGTCTCCCAACTTTGGCAATGCCTGGTTAAATAAATTCCATTGGGCTTTGTTATTATCGCTGAGCATTTCCATTCGGTAGCGCAAATGGCTTTCACTTGCTGAATATTTACTATGCCACCTTTTGTAAGTTTCAGAAGTGATATCACCGGTGATAAATTTTTCCTCGAGAGAATGCATGTTGGTGATGATGGTATGCAATTCTTTTTTCAGCTCCTTCAATTCCTGGTCACGGTTTTGAAGCTGCAGTTCCATTTCTTTCCGTGCGTCTTCACGCAGATAATTTATATGGATATCTGATAAGGAAAGATGGGATAATAATTCATCGAACTGATTGTGCAGCCTGATGGCACTGTAGCTGGTTTCCGGATGTTTATTGCATTTATAATACCAATAATATTTTAATTTCCCTTTGCTTTTTCCGGCTGTTAACGGATGGCCACAATGGCAATGAAGCACTGAACGTAATGGCACTTCATCATTAACAACCGTACGCACATTCCCTTTTTTCAACATTTGCTGCACCTGCCACCAGGTATGTTCTGCAATGACTCCCCGATGTACGCCTTTCACATATTTTGACGCTTCTTTTTTATATGCGGGCACAAAAATTAATCCTGCGTAAACCGGGTTTGATAAAATTCTCTGAATGGCCGATTGGCCGGAAACGGTTAAACCTTCGTGCCTGGCTATTTTTGATAATTCTTTAAACGAAACGCCGCGTAGGAAACCGGCATATATATTTTTGACCACCACCGCTTGTAGCTCATTCAGCATTAGCAATGGTAATTTAACATCCTTTGGATCGCGTCCATTTTCATAGCCGAAAGGCGCTTTGTTTATAAATCGGCCGGCACTGAGCGCGTTATGAATGCCGTGCTTTGTACGGTCGCGGATTACATGCCATTCAAATTCTGCTGACACCAACATGTCCGCTCTTTGTTTGAAGAAAAAAGGAGAATCATAATCAATAAACATTTGCTCAAAAACCGAAACAATGATGATCTTGTACTTTCTTTCCAACAGTTCAATTTTGGCAAGGCCCTGGGCCACATTGCGTGAAAAGCGATCGTATTTTGCAACAATTAAATAATCTACATTGCGATGATGCTGCTGAATAAATTGTTCTAATAACTTCCAATCCGGGCGATCAAAATTCTTTGCACTTTTGCCATCATCAGTAAATGTTGCAACTATCTCGATTTCATGCTGGGCGGCGTATTCAAGAATGTATTTCTGCTGTCCGTCGAGTGAAAAGTTGCTCTGATCCTTCGTTGATTTGCGGGAATAGCTTATTGCTTTTTTCATAAACAATTATTTTTTGTACAAAGATTTGGGCCAATAAATGTAAAGCATTTTTTTCCTCATCGGAAAGAAGTGGTACCACAGAGGCCGAAATATTTCGTATGGTGGCTTGCTTGTTCATAATTTCTTAAATACCCAGGCAATTAATAAGATGCAGCAAATAATAAATAGCGTAAACATCCAAATGCCCAGCGTGGTATAATTTGATAAGTCATTCATTTCCGTTTGTTTTAGCGATCATTTTTTGAGGCATATAGCTGAAATTGTTTGGCACCATTATTTTACCGTTGATTACAAATAAGCCGTCTGTACGCTTGATGATGTAACCGCTTTTTACCTTCACTTTGCGCCACCATTGCCGCATGACCTTGCCATTCTTAGCATTGATGAGCTGATGGCATACCAGTACTTTTTGTGTGGGGATCGTGTCCTGCGAAAAACCCACTGCCGGAAAAAGAAAAAGGCAAATGATGAGTAGTTTTTTCATGATATATTTTTTAAAATTGTTTTAAAAGAGCGGCGCCGGATAGAGATCCACGCCGGATTATTCCAAAATTCAAGAAAACTGTTTACAGTATTTTTTTTGAGGGTTACCGGTTTTTCATTTATTTCTTAAATGATATTTAGCGCATCCGCGCTGGTGATGCTGCTCAGGCGATCATCTTCGGTGCAGATATTTCTATACCGCGTATCCAGCCGGTCGTATAGCTGGCTGATCCATTCATTAAAAATAGATGGCGGTGTTTCGCGCCGGAAGCGTTGGTCGAACAATACAATCATTTTGCGGCACTGATGACAATGATATTTAGTGAAAGATGCGTAAATATTTGCCTGGATAAATTCCATCCATTGATGTCGGATGTCAAAGACAACTTCCTTATCAACCGGTTTCTTAACTTCATAATAGTATAAGAATAACAGGGAAGTAATGCAGAAGGTGGCCAGTGAAAAAATGAAGGATCTCATAATTATAAATTTTAAGTTGTTGAATACGTTTTGCTGTTCCACCATTCGGTAATGAGCTCAGTTTGGGCAGGGCGCCGATAGGTCCACCGGAGCACAAGGATGTTGAATTGAGAAAATACGATGGGCTTTCCCTGGTTGTAATACCGGCTTAGCAATGTGTGCTGATAAGCCACCGAGCGGCCACAATTGATAAGCGCTATCGTTTTAGAAATACCGCTGAAACTCACCTGGCTTACTTCCTCAATTATTACATCGCCAAGTACTATTCCTTTGAAAACAATTTGTACCGGCGTGCCTTCTGTAAAGGCCTGGCTGGCCAGCCGGATGTCTATAAAAACGTCCTGGAAAAGTTTGCCGTTTGGATTGGATGTAAAATCGAGCTGAATCATGAAACATTATTTTATGCTGATTAATTTATTACGCTCTTCAATTTGCCGGCGAAAAAAAACGAGCATCTCTGCTGCTGTATCTGCGTTGGAAACTTTACCGTTCAGGTAATTTGACACGGTGGTGGCGCCGCGCTGATATGCGGCCATGTAATCCTTCCGGTCTTTTTCCGTAACATCTTCCGCTATGGAAAGTAATTCCGCTGCGAAAAGCGCTGTTTGCGTAAAATCTTTCTTTTTTTTTGTCATATCGTACATTTACTGTATGTTTACTGTTTATTTGCGGGATTTTACTACACGTTTGTAAAATTCTGAAACAAATGTAAAGTTTATTTTCCGAAACGGAAAATAAAAATAGAAAAATTTTTAAAAATTTTTTTAAAAGGTAGCCCAACCAAAAAAACAATGGAAACCGAAGTTGAATTACTCGAACTGCTGATAAAGGCCGAAAGCGGCACCAAGACTGCGTTTGCTGAGAGAATTGGCATGTCACGCCAGAACATTAATTACCACATCAGGACAGCGGAAAAAAATAATGGAAAAATAAGTTCCGAATTGAAACATATCCTGAAAGATAATAATCTTGACCTATACAGGTTTAAACGGAGCCCAACTAACGACTTTGTTCAAAACACATCCACTGCTAACCAAGAAACACCCAATATGGATTCCCAAACTAAAATTATTGAGCTGCTCGAACGCGAGATTGAGTTACTCAAACGAGTAAAAGAACTCGAACAGGAAAGAGATGAACTGAAATCACAAATTCCCCCAAAAAAAGACCGTCGTCGCCGCTCCGCATAGAGTGGCTAAACAATGAATTTGACCGTAAATGCGAATGCGGGAAAATTGGCACGGCACAGGTATGTAAGTTAATGAAGAATAAAAGGATTTATTTGAAAGCAGTAAAGACTATGGTTTTACTGCCCTTGTTATTTAATTGCTGTTAGCTGCATAAAAGAAATCGCATAAATACAAATAATGAATGAACCCTTATTTGCTGGCTTCCAGGGCCCGCCCTGATTTTTTTTGCCTAAACTGATTATCTTCGTTTTGCGATCAACAGTTTATTTCACGAGTGCCAACCACCTCTTTGGGTGGCTGGCAAGAGATTGAAAGTATCTTCCACGGCACTCGTGCTGTTGATCGCAAGGACCAGTCATCCTTTTCTATTTTAGCGTGATACGCAGTTCCGGCATGATTCTTACTGGCAAAGTTCAAAAACATTTTATGAATATTGTAACTGCACAACTGACCCCACTTATTCCAATCCTAAGCACAAAACCTATTTCAAAGCCTGAATTAGTAAAGAAAGCGCTGCAATCGTCTGTAAGAAGAGGTGTGATAAACCTGCTGGAACTGATAGACTTTACAGAAGCCTATACAAACGGAAAAGAAATTGTGTTGAAATAACACCACAATTTTACGAAATGATCATTCCTAAACCGCTGCTCATATTATGCGGCACCAGGTTCAGATCGAGCACCCCATAAATTACCATGTCGAAAACATCGGAATAATGCGTGGATTTCACCGCCGGGAAACTCAGGTTCTTTTCACTGCTTTTATCCTTCGCGGTTTTGCCATTGTATTGACGCGCCGGCGCCAGTTTGATAGAACGAAGCATGTCCTGGTTGCGGAGCTTATTGATTCGGATAGGCAGCATATTTTCTTCGCCTTTCAATTGTGCATTGATGCTTTTAAATTTCTCATTATGCAATGGCGGATCGCCCATGTGTTCAGCAACAATATCCCATCCGTGATTGCGGAAGCATTCAATAACGGTTTCATAAAAAGGCTGTACGGTCGGGTTTTTGCCGGTGGCTGTTTTGTCAAAAAGATAATACACAATCTTAGTAGGATGGCTGCGGAAATGATGACAAAATTTGTCAATCGCTTCTTTAATTCCTTCCGGATGCAAGGCATGGCAACTGTACACAAAGTTTAATGATAATTGTTTTTTGCCGGGTAATTCTGCGATCTGAGCGGCAACAATCGGAGAAATACGCCACTGATAATCGAGCGCCACAATCAGCGGCCGCGATGGATCCACATCAATATTTTGAGTGTACAGATTATTTTCAGAAAGCTGTGGATAAAATGAATTTTCTGTGCGATCCGGGTCTTTGTTGCCAATCGCTACGTCGTATTCAATAGGTGTACTATCTGCCTTTTGATTTTCAAAATATTCATCTCCCAAAATATCGCGGTTTTCTTCGGCAGATGCTTCGCTTACAAAAATTAATTTTTTACGGATTTTGGTGAGGATGGTTTCATAATGAAGAATTTTCTTAATGTCACCCTGAGCTTGTCGAAGGGCATTCAGTTCTAATTGCAAACGGATAACGGCATTAATCAAATTCATGTCCATTAGTTCGCGCTTTGCCAGCAGCCATTCAATATCGCCATTGTATTTATCAGTAAAATACCATTGGCTTTCAAATTCGGGAAGATGCCCGAATTGTTTGCGACCGCCACGAATGGCGCGGATTACTTCTGCCTTTAATTTTTTTTCATTAAAAAATTTTGCCTCATCGCCCACATTCGCCTGCAGGTTAAATCCATTTCCTGTGCCTTCCGCTTCCAGGCTAAGGATAGGCATAGCACAGCCATTGTCAAAACTAAAAACATATTTATGATCAAAGATGGGAATGATGGGTTGCGGCCATTCATCCGGAGGCTTTCTGCCAATTACATAATTTTCATTTTCAAACAAATTCATTTCATTCTGCAAAAAGCCCAGCACGTTGGGCAGGATTTGTCCAAAAGCCATTTTATAAGATGGTGCGGTGAAGCCTATTTGCGCGCCGGGCATTTGATTGAATAAATGCACGATGCGCGGCCCTAAGCCGCCATTACTTTTACCGGTGGCACGTCCCCAAAGACAATACGTTTTGGAAGCATTCACCAGGTGAATGTCAGCCTGCGGCTTATTGAGAAATACTTCCTTTGTTTCCAAAATAAAAAAAGCGTTTGTTTATTAATTTACTGTGCTTCCAATTCTTTATTTAAAATTTGAATCGCTTCTTCCACCTCCGGCAATTCTTCCACGTTGTATTCATTTTTGGTGAAATTGTAATTGATAATCCGCGGGGATTTCTGTTGTTTCATTTCCGGATAGATGTCGTAATATTTTTGCAGGGTATTTTCCAGCTTTGCCGCCAGCTCATGCCGTGCCTGGATGTCTTCCAGGTGTAACTGAATTGCATCTCCTTTCCCTTCACCTTCTGCGAAAGCGTATGTATCATGATTCCACAATTCATTTATTTTTTCTTCCAAAAAATCAATGCGCGCGCCGATGCGAAAACGTTTATTTAAGGATGCAGAATAACCAAACAGCGCTTCGGCGTAGCCCATATCATTAAAGCATGTAGCCCGCTCCACGCCAAACTCAGCCATCATTTTTTTAACGATATCACCGGTGCTCAGTTGGCCTTGCAATTTTAGATTTATATAAAAGTTCCACCGGTTTAGCTGCTTCTGCTGATGCTGATTCAACACAATATCGGTTCGTTCGCCCGAAACATATTCGCGGATGATATCAAAACTATCTCTGTTTTTGTTTTCCAGTTTTCTCATCGTCGTACAATTCTTTGCTGGTTAAGTGCCACATATTGCAATCCGGGCAATGATAAATTCTTTTCTCACGGCGGCATTTAAAATGCTTCACCGATAGCAGGAAGTTTAAGGCCGTTTGTGCATCGCGTTTGGTATATTTTATTTTGTTGCACATTGTTTTTTTAAAAGTTCAAATTCTGCTTCATACTGCTTTAAAAGTGCCTGGCTTTTGGCATCGGCAGGATCCTTGCGTAAATACATTTTATAACGACGGATGTAACACTGTACATTTTTATAGCGCTCTATAACCTTCACGGGATCCACGACAGGTTCCGTCTTTTCCTGCGCGGGTAATCTCCCAAATTCGATATAGTGATCGCGCTGCTGCCATATCATCATGCAACGTTTCTCCAATAATAATATTTCCATGGCCAGCTTTGCGCGGCGTCTGGTGGCTGCATCTGTTTTTTGATTTAGGAACTTATCCAGTTCATGCCGCTTGTAATTCATTTCAGTATAAAGAGGCATCCATTGTTCGCGGAGGGAATGAATGATTTTGTTGGAGGATTCTGGAAATTGACCACCGACCGCAGACCATTGACCACCACGCACCTCATCGGCTGTCGGTTGTCTGTTGTCGGTTGTCAACTTTTTTAATTCATCCAACAATTTTTTTTCGGTATAATCTGTTTTTCCTTTTTCAAATAAGATTTTCAATTCCTCATCCGTTCCATAGCGATTGTACAGAATGCATCCAACGGTGTAATTCCGCTTGCCTGAAAGCCAGTTTTTTATCAATTCATAACTCATAATTCATCATTCATAACTCATCAATAAATTCTTTTCATTTTCATTTCAATCAAATCTTTATATGGCAGCATTTCCTTGGCGGATTGCACCACGAAAAAAACATTGTTAATAAAAATGATATCGTTGAAAGAAAACTTTTTTAATTCAGTTATCGGCAGCGCGAGCATAAATGTGCGCACATCCTGCACGCTTAGCAATTTTAACCATGCTTTCCACCAATAATCGTAAGTGCCATCATTCAGCGCGCCAAATTCATGTCGATAAGGAAGGCTCCAGGGAGTTGTTCCAACGGTGGCCCCGGTGGTGGTGATATTATCGCACGATGCAAACGGATAGAGTTTGGCATTATTAGCCAGGCAAAGTCCATGATAAAATAAAAAACGAATGCCCCAGCTTTGTTCCGTCGGACCTTTAAAATAATTACCCGGCTGATTGCACACGGGTACTTTTGCTTTGTCTGACCCATCAAACCATGCTATTTGCATCGTGGGCATGGTGCTGATATCTGATTCTATTGTTGTATCATCATCCGGCTGCGAATAGTCCCCAATATTGTGAGAATAAAAAATCCACCCGTAATCACTATCGCCCACGGCCTGGCATTGATAATAAGAATCCTCCGCAAATACATAATCAATTTGACCGACATTACCGGCCGCTGGTGTGGGCAAATCGGCAAGCGTATTGACGCGATCCACCTCAGTTTCATCAATCTTCATTAAGACGGGAAAAGTATCGTTTGGATCGATATTATTTACCAGCGAATATTTTTTTGAAGACTCGGAATAATCGCTGGAATAATTTGCCTGCACATATTCCGTCCAGTCTTTTGCAGAGGCGGTAATTATTTTTTGATAACCGTTCAGATAGGCGGTTTTAGTCCGACTGTCGAAATCGAAATACCAGCCCATCCTGTTTTTTAATGAAACCAAAAATGAGCCTACCGTAAGATCCTGCGGCACATGATCAGCAAGGTCAAATGTTACAACAGGCAGCGGCGTGATGGGATCTATCAGGCCAACATTTACGCGCCAATTGCACCATTTTATTGCCTGGAAAGACGGGATTATTATTTTTTTATAACCGGCATCATTCAATATATCTCCGGATATTTTCCACCCAAAATTTGCAAAGATTTTTTCTAAAATATAAGAAAGATAAATGGCCGGACAAAGTGCTATTGAATTTTGCGAGAGCGCATAATTCTGCTCCTGCCCGATCATGTTCATCCAATTGATGTAAGTAAAATCGCGCGACCAACCGGCATTGCTGATAGGAGGAAAACAATATGGAAAGGCGTTTGGTGTGATTGTGGCGTGCACATGCTGCCAAAAACCACCGGAGCCATCAGCGGGATCCGTGGTGGTGAAATTAAATGTACGCGTGCCGCCCAAATCGATATTGCTCAATAAAACATTCTGAATGCTGTGCATGAATGAAGCTGCACCAATCGTAAAAAATCCAGTCCAAATGGTTTGCTCCACATTGTTCATATTTGATGAATGCTGTGTAATTACCAGCTTGCCGGCATAGCGAAAAATGCCGGAATCGTAAATGGCTGCATCCACGGTATATTTTTGATTCGGCTTATAAAAATTACCGGTGTATTGCAGCAGTCGGGAATTTTTTTCAGTGTAACGAATGCTTAAACCCAAACTGAACTCGCCCTGGATATTATCATCAGAAAGGAAAGGATTGTTCCTTTGAAGCTCCAGCGCCACATCTGCGGGAAGGTCAATAAATTCATTATTTACTTGTAAAGCGAGCATCGGTTAAAAAACTTTTGAAATTTGGTAAACATCCGGTGTGCCTATCGCTCCTGCACTGACAGCAGTGATTGTGAAGTGGCCGAGTATATGCGTGGCCGGATTGCCGGCAGCACCCAGAATGCTTACATTTAAACTTCCTGCGCCACCTGCGTCCAATACAACATTCCAGGTGTCGCCCTGTGTGGCTGTTACGCCATTTACCTCGAGCGTACCGCCGTTATCGTTTTCCAATGTATCCAGTGTGACCGTTACCGTTACGCCAGGCGTACCAAGTAGATTGGCTATTTCGTCTTCATTTACATCAGGCTGTCCATTGTCGAGGAATGTGGTAGCTCCAAAACGGATATCGCCATTATTGACAGTGAAACTATCAGAAAAAGGAAATGTTCCACAAGAGTTGCTGACAGTGAAACTGATCGTTGCAGATCCTTCATCAGCCGTGGTTGGTGTGCCGGTGACGGTGACGCCGGTGCTCGTTTGCGTGATGGTGGCCCATGTGGGCTTAGTCACTGCTGAAATTGGACTGAAAGGTGAAGTGCCAAAGAAGCTGAGAACAGCAGAATAAGGAACACCAGATATTACATCAGGAAGCGTGCCGCTAACTGTGACAGGTACACAGGAATTTCCCAAATCAATCAGCGGTGCATATACACTGTTGGTAAATGAATAGCGCCACTCGAGCGGCATGCTGAATCTTTTATCTGATGTTTTGCGAAGCGAGGTAGATTTATTGGTAACATAAATGCGCCAGTTATTTCCGATAATTCTTTCCCAGGCAAAACGGGTTAATAAAATCTCCTGGAAAACATCCTGCTCGGCTTTGGTAAACAAAAAACCTGAATCTCCTTTAAAAGAATCTACTTTACTTTTTGCCGTTTGCGTGTATTCCTCACTGTTGGGCGAGCCAACAATTATATTGCCGCCAAATCTTTCTGAATCTGTAAACGTAACATCGGCGGTAGTTTCAATCATTCCATTAATGCGCACCATCTCAATGCCACCAAGCGAATTGTAATAATGCAAAAATTTGGTGTTGTAAAAATTGCGATAATCAATGTAATACGTATATGGATTTACGAACACGGTAGCATGATTGGCCGCGCTGACAATTGAGAGCGAATATTTATATAAACGTTTATCCGCGTGCAGCGCATTCAAACCCAACTGATCAGGGCCTGCCTGTATATGATATAAGATTTTGCTGCTGTCAGTAAAATTGGTAATTATCTGGTCGGTGGTGCCGTCAATATATTCTACATCCACAATCAGCGCCAGGGAAACGCTTGCCAGTGAATTCAAGAAAGAAATAAAGAAAGAATCGTGCAGGCCAACAAACCTGTTGTTTGGCTGCCAGGTGAGAAAAGGTTTATTGCCGGTTACATAATTGATGAAATAATTATTCCAGTCCCATTGCGGCTGAGGAATGCCGCCTTTGATTGCATACATGAAATTTACCGCGTCGCTGGAATAAGACGGCGTTGGCGCTGCATCGGTGATGATGGCAAACTTTACATAAAATTCTTTGACATTATTTCCGGCCTGTAAAACAGTGCCTGCAAAATCGGGCATTGAATATTCCAAAGCAGATTCCACGATGGAAGCCATATCATACACAACCGTTGAGGTGAGCGGTTTAATTTGCTCTTCATACAAAAGCGATTCGTTGGCACCGCCGATATCTCTTTTATAAATCTGAATGAGCAAATAACAGCCTGCATCAGCATAATTGCTGATTTCCGTAAAGGTGTATTGAACGGGATTTTTGCTGAAAGAAAATTTATAAGGGCGTTGTGCGATTTTCATATTAACCGGGATGCTTTTTGTTCGTCATCAAAATAGAGATACCAGCCGTATTCATTTTCAAACACGGGACCGGTCATCTCGTAATTAATTTTATTCAAATCAAAATTTTCAAAAGCGCCGCAATGGCCATTTGCTTCAAAATCATCTTTCATCATTTTGATGAAATCTTCCATGATGGCAAATGTCTGGTCGTAGCATTCCTGGATGGCATCGGTAAAGCCATCAGTAACGGTAATCATTGAAACGTGCTGAATAAAAAGCCAGGCGTTTGAAAATAAATGCCTGATATCGAGCATGGCATTATCAGTATCTTTTAACTGGCCACGCAGCGACATATAACCGACGGCAGGATAGGAAATATTGGTAATCGTTGCGGCCAGCAATTCTTCATCATTATTCAGCCGGAAAAAACTATTCCTGGTGATACCGTTGACAACAGATCCATGAGCCACATCAGGATGATCAATGCAGAGCTGCTTGAGATAATTTTCTTTAGATTTAAAAGTGCCCATATTTGTTGGTTTACTGCCGAATTATTTTTTATACATCCGTTCCAATTCTTTTTCCTCTTCTTTAATCAAATTCAATTCAAGCAATGCATTATGCAAAAACATCTCTTCCACCTTTTCGATATCGCCAAACTTGCTACCCGCCAGCATTCGAATGACTGAATACATACCAAGTCCATCATCTGCTTCACCTGAAAAGATTTCTTTGTTGTCTTTTGCGATTTTTTCGCGGCATGAATCGTAAAAAATGAGAATGGCAAACTTTACCTCTTCAGGCCATTTGGCAATTTCTGCGGCATAATAATCCACCACATTGCTGTTGAATTTTTCGCGGATATCACCATCCTTATCCAGGCTTTTATCATACCCTGGCTTCGCTTTTCGGTAAATGGTTGCGATGAGATGAGGCAGCGCGCTGTAATCATTTTCTTTTATCTGCGAATAATACTGCTCGGCAAAATGGAATTCGGCCAGCGTCATATTGTTCAATTCATCAGACGGGCCGTAAAAATTTTTATAAACGGGAACTAAATTTTTTGTGATGCTGATTTTGTCAAAAACCCATTGCACATGCTCCAAAGAGTTCAATTTAACCTCGTTAGAAAGCCGTAAAAACTTCCAGCGTGACATCCCTGACAGAATACGCAATGCTGAGAGGCTTGCTTTGAGATATGTTGTATAATCCTGGTGCAACAGACCGGCAATCCGGATAAATTGTTTGCCGGTTAATTCTTCCGGAGTTTCGGATAGAAGAAAAGATTTGTTTTTATGGTAAATAATTTTTTTCATTTAAAAAGCATAGATGCCGGTGATGGAATCGTTTGGATCTGTCGGTGCTGTGGCCGGATTTTGATAATAGGATGAAAGAAAATAATCGTGAAAAACTTCCTCACTGGCCAGGCTGTTGAGATATTGCTTCGCTTTGCCGAGATAAGCGTTGCCATCGCGATAAGTTTCCAGGTGTAATTGTTCCAACTGAACAGCTCCGGCGTTGTTTTCTGAGGCAGGCGAACGATCAGAAGAAGCAAGCTGAACGGTAAAGCCTTCAGGGCGAATCTTCACCGCCAGCTTGGTGATTGCTTTATGAATGGTGAGGTTAGCAACGGCCTTTTTAAAATAGCCGAGTACGGTTGTTTCTTCCGGAGAAAGCGAAGTGGTGTCTTTTAAGAAAGAAAAAAATGTATCGCCGATAATTGATTTTATATAAAAATCTTCCACTTCCTGCATCACCGGTTGCAAGGCGAAAAAAGTGCGATGCGGTTGAAATAAATAATAGTAAGATGAAAAATCTTTGCCGGTTTTAATCAGGTTTTTATTAAGCCTGGTAAATGCTTCTGATGATTGCCAGGTGGGAAATGTGGCCACATTGACCATGAGGTATTCATAAAGCTTTTCTAATCCGGACAAACCTTCGTTTTCCAAATATTGCCGCGTTTCTTCGTACTGATAACGATAAGCGCCTTGTATTTTGTCATTAGTTACTGAACGCAATCCCGATTCTGTGATGATCGTATGCATCAGCGGCAATTCTTTATAATAGATAAGAAAAGCCAGGGCGGCACGCACTTTATCCAAAAGATCCACATCGGCAATCGGGCCGGTAGTAACCTGTGTTTGCAACGATGCAAATAAATCATTACCCAAAATGGGTAAGATAAAATCTTCTTCTGCGCCGCGCTGCTTTGGCATTACTGCCGAGGCGGTGGAGGCGTTACTAATGGTAACGTATTGCGCTATTTCCTGTATGGTTTTAAAAAGAGGCATATTTATGCGTTTACTGGCGCCGTACTGCCGCCGGTGTCAAGAGTTGTAAGAATTAAGTTTGGATAACGGAATTGAAGATTTTTCCCTTTATACTTATCCGACCATCCATTGAATCTTTTGATGAGGTTGAAAACTTTGGTATTCATCCTGCGTTCGGCTTCCATCAGCATGATTTGCACCAGGTAGGCTTCGCGGATATCGCTACCACTTCCGGCGCCACCTTCTGCACCGCCAAATGTGTTGGCCCCCATGATGGTGGGATTCATCATTAAAGAAAAAAGGATTTGTTTATCACCTGCAGAAGATTCAGGCAAAAGCTTGCCGTCTTTTACTTTATCATCCAATACCTCAATGGTGATATCTTTTATTTCTTTGCCGGTCGGATCCATGTAAGATGAAACCGCGATGGATTTATAAGCTTTATCGTTACCGGTGAGATGCTTGTTTATCTCGGCAACTTTGTTCGCAAACCTTGCCTGCTTTTCTTCAGCAGTGTAGGAATTCCATTTTATGTCTGCTTTTTCAAAATACCTTGTGCTGATGGTGATCATGTACTTAATGCTCATTTGGTTATTGAACATCGCCATTTTCATCTCAGGAACTTTAATAACAAGATCTACCCAGTCGGCCACGCTGTGCCATATCGGATGAGGATAATAAGAACGTCCATCCAGGTCGCCACGGCTGATGATGCTGAATTCGGTTACCCTGCTGCCGCCTTTGATTCTATTTTGCAAATCAATGAGCTCATTGTTCTCAGACAGCATTTCAATAGGCTTGTACTTCTCGCTGTCTGCACCATTCACATCACGCCAGGTAGGTGAAAAGAAAGTTTTATCAATTTCACCGGTGGACGCGTTCATCACACCCAGACGACATTTAACTACATCATCCGTTTTATAGCCTGCAATATTCTGATGGCCGTTGCCCATGGTGATACGGCTGTGTGTCCATCCATAACCAATGCTGTCACGGATAGAGCGAAGGGAGTTAAAGTAATCGTTATTGAGTTCGAGCCAGTCTTCTATCTCAGCATCATACAGCCATTCCAATTGTTCCTGTCCTGTCTTCGGATCCCGGCCGGTAACGAGCACGGGGCTAATACCTTTACCTATTGCAATACGAGCCTTTGCACCGATAGCCGCATTGAGTACGCCTGACTTACCAATCTTCTCAGCCAGGCATTCAGGCTGGCGATTGTCATGGCCCCAATTAACCCAGGGCTGACCATCGGTGCTGTCGGTTGTATAAACCTTATTGGATGGAACAAGGCCTGCACGATCAACAGGATCAGTAGTTGCCATTTGATATATGGCAATGTCTGATATCGCTTTCCCTTCTGAATAGATTATCTCCATTTATTTTACAATTGCGCCATTGAATCGGCGGATTAATTGCACATGAACTTTGCGAACATCAACGCTTGCCTGACCTGGTATCTTTATGTTCATCGTGCTGTTACTAAAATGATTTGGATTTCTTTTAATACCTGATTCCTTTTCAACATCCACCGGCTTCTTAGCAGTTGAATTGGAATAGTGCTTATAAGCTAACTGTACTTCCTTCACCGATCCACCTGCACCCTTTGCATGATCCCAGGTTACATACACAATGCTGAACGGCTTGCCGCTGTTCATGTAAGCAATCATGTCTTTGATACTTATGTACGCTGGTTCATTCACGATACAAACTTAGTACTGCACGCAACCGGTCATGGGGACAAGCGAACCCGCGCTGTGACGCTGTGGGGAGCGCCCTGTCATATATCTCCAACTTTTGCTGTACGTTCAGCCGGATTTTAGGAATTGCCGAGGTCTTTTAGCGCGAATTGGACAACTTTTTGAAACTTTTTTGCGGGAAGTAGCGATGGAATAAAGGTTTTTAAATTTTCTGGATTAGACTGGCAAAAACTGATTTTTTGGGCAAATAATATATCTTCGAAACTAAAAGCCACAAACCAATGATTAGATTGTTTTATTACCTGATAATTTTACTTCCATCATTTTCATTTGCACAACAAAATCTTATTCCAAAGAATGAAGCTGGAAATTATGAATACACGGAAGTGGTAAATGTTGATAGCGCTACTGCAGAGCAATTGTATAGTCGGGCAAAAATATTTGTAGTGAATGCTTTTAAATCAGGAAAAGAGGTCACTCAACTAAATGATGACGCCACAAAGACTGTAGCTGGAAACGGTTCTGATAAAATTAATTATAAAGGCTTGAATGGATTACAGGAAAATGTCCTGCAATTTAAATTTTTGATAGAATGCAAAAACGGACGTTATAGATACACCATAAGTAATTTTGAATTGGTAAGCGTTTATGGTGGCTATACAACACACATAGAAAATGAAACTACAATGAGGCATATCTCTACTAAAGGAATGCAAAAACAAATGTTTCAACAAATGCACGCAGACATGCAGTTACTGATAGCAAATTTGAAAAAAAGCATGGAAGCACAATCTAAAGACTGGTAATCCAGAAAACAAAACCAATTACCTCGTTATTGTCGTTTCTCTTTTTATTCTATCCAGCGTTTCCTGCGCAGCATTCGCATCGCTGAGAAGCGTGTATGCCTTAACCGGTTGGTCAGCTTTGTCGTTGTATTTTTCAATAACAGGAATCAAAGCAGAAATCACTGCCGTATTATTATCAATGCTCGATTTGATGTCATCCAATGTTTTTTGTGTGGAAGAAACATCCGGAGTATCATTACCAAGGCCCGGCATTATCCCTCCCTTGGCAAAATAATTTACCCGCTCCATGCTCCGGGTAATGCCGCTGTAATTAATCGGCTGGTAAGCGCTTCTTTGTTGCCAGTAAGGCGTTATCCGGGCGCCGTTGCCATACATGCTGGCGTGCAGCAACTGGTTAATTATTTCGCGGTTGTTGGCATAAGTCTTTTTACTCAATATCGGTTCGCCGCCTTCTATTTCTGCCACTTTTTTACCGGTGCGCGGGTTAATAACGGGCATGCCTCCCTGCGAATGGGAAGGCCCATCAAACAAGCCACCTTTTGCAAATTGTGGCGCCTTTTGAGAAGCAATAATTGCTATCTGTGCAGCGGCCATTGCGCCTGCCAATGCCGCCATTATTGGCCCAAGAGGCAGAAATGGTTTAGTGGCTAAGGCAGCAAGAACGGCGTTTGCACCATTCATAGTGGCTTCTATTAGTTGGGCCTGCTTGTTTCTCTCAAATTCTTTCTTCTTAATTACGGCATCTTCCTTTGCTTTCTTATCCTGCATTGCTTTTAACTGCCGGTCATATTCTTTCTGACTGATTAAATTTTTTGCCAGTTCCCTGTCCAGCTTTTTTGTGTTTTCATCCAGCCGCTTTTGATTATCTGCAAGCTCTGCCTGGTCCTGTTGGTCCTTCGCCTGGTTAATCAGGTTAATTATTCCGACTACCTGCTGTAAACCGTCGATGATTGATTTTGCAAAATCAAGTTTCTTTTGCAAGGCAGCTTCATCGTTTTTTGCAATGGTTTGTGTGGCATTATTGCTTATTTCAACTTTCTTTTCTGCAACCTGCTTATCAATCTCTGAATTTTTGTAGCCATAGAATTTTAAAAATCCCTGTATGGTTTCAAGTTGTTTTAGTTGCTGCTGTAATTCTCTCTGATGTCCGGCCTGTACGATAGCATCACGCCGCTTTTGATAATCTACCAGGTTCTTTATTTTACCATCCTGGAAAGCCTTATCCAGTGCCAGCAGTTGATTATTCGTATCGATGGAAATATTGTTAGCCTGGTCTTTTGCCAACTGGTCAGCCACTTCTTTCTGATGCTGGTAATTCTTATCAATCAGGTCCGTTTGCTTTTTAAATTCCTGCTCAGCTACCTGCGTATATTTTTGGGAAACTTCAATTTTGAAATTAGAGACGGCCAGCGCATTTTGCTTTTCAATCTCCGCCTGCTTTGCCACGCGCAATTGCTCAATGGCTGCTAATTCTTCTTTTGATTTTGCATTCTTTTTATCGTTGGCTATCTCATTATCCAACGCGGCCTGCTGGCCGGCTGTGGTGGTGGATATCAGTTTTAAACCGGCATCATTATAAGCAGTGATGGCCGCAAATCTCTCAGCCAGTGATTTGGTTTGGTCGTCGGCCTCGGTCTTATATTTATCTTTTAGTAACTGGATCTCATTCTGATTGGCTTTCGCAATTGCATCCAGCGCCTGTTTGCGATAGGCATCAGCACGGGAAAGGGAAGCTTTCAATTCCTGCTCTGCTTTTTTCCGCGCTTCTTCGGCCTTCTTTAAATTGGCATCCGCGTCAGCCTTATCCTGGTTCGCTTTATTTTTTTTGTCAGTAGCAATCGAATCTGCTAAGGTTCGCTGGGTAGCGATGTATATTTTTTCATCCTGCTCCTGTTGGGCCAGCAGCCGGTCACGCTCTTGTTTATTGTCTCTGTTGGATGATTTTAAAAAATCGGATAGCGCTTTTTGCGAAGCAATATAAATGGCCTTATAACTATCTGCCAGTTTTTGTTGCTCAGGCAGGCTTTTGGCGCCCATCTCAGTGGCGATATGTTGTGCCAGCTCTCCGGGTATTTTGGCAAGACCTTCCATCCGTTCACGTGCCAGATCACCGGAAGTTTTAAAAAAATCTTTTACACCTTCAATAAGCGCTTCCACACCTTCCAGGCTTCTGCGAAGCAATGGCAAAAGGTTTGTGCCCACTTCTTCTTTCAAATTCTTTATTGCCTGCTGAGTTTCTTGTATTTTCCCCTGCGTACTTTGCCCAAACGCCTCGGCCGCGCCGTTTACTTTATCACCCAGGTCATTCATGATGAGAGAAAGCCTTTCCGCGTCGGTTTGCGTCCTGGTAATTTTAACGCCGTATTCTTCCAGCTCTCGTCCGGAGCCGGATAGCGCCTTAATGATGGTAGTGGCTGCCTGGTCAAGTGAGGTATGGCTTTTCGCAGCAAAATTGATGATTACGGGTGTCAGCTTTTGAATTTGCGCTTCGGTCAATTTACCGTAAGTGATCAGCTTGTCAAATACATTTACAATATCATCATTATCCAAAAAAGAAAACCGTTGCGCCATCGCATCGGCTGAATCCGCTAACCGGTCAAATGCATCGGATCTGCCTGCCTTATCCAATGTATTGATAAATTGCTGGGTTATTTTGTCAGCCTCGAGCGCTTCATCGATGGCGCCTTTGAAAAATCCAACTACAGCCGCTCCGGCAGCGGCCCATCCTATCACGGGGAGCATTTCTTTAAAGGCATCTTTTAAACCGCCGCTCTCTTTTTTTACCGCGCCGATTTGAGTGCCAAGCCTGTTTAGCTCAGTGGAATATTTATTGAGGTCTTTTACTTTGGCGGCAAAGCCCGGATCGCTTTCGCTCATCTTTCTCAACTCAGCGCGCGTTTTTGCCACCAAGGCCTGTAATTGATTGAAGGAAGGTTTTAACCCGGCATCAATCTGCTTTTGTACGGCGGCAATCTGGTTTTTTGTATCGTTTAGTTTCGATATTTCCTTCACCATGTTCTTTCCTGCATCTTCTCCCTTTTTGATGGAAGCGGAAAGTTTATCGGCCTGCTGCTGCAGCTTTACCAATGCCTGTTCAGCGGCGGCATGATCAATATAAATACTGGCGGTTTTTCTTGCTAAATCGGCCATTGGGATTACTTTATTTTTAAATTATTAATTACATAGGTCACATCATTTTCAGCAACTATCTTTTGCAGATCCGGCATGTTGGCTTCTGTCGGGATATCAAACCAGCGTTTTGCCTGGCGGGGATTGTTTATCGGGTGGCCACGGCTCACGCCTTTATGAAGGAATACAGCAGAACGCGGCATGCCATAACTAATCCTGGTTAGCATTCCATCCCTGTCTTTTCTGAATTTCAGAGTGATGTTATTTTTGAGCGCTTTGGGATTCGGGGATTTTGGAGAATGCTTTATGTCCAATGCATCAATGGTGGATTTAATTGCATTGAGATTATTTTTTGCCCAATCAATTATCTTTTCGTTATCGTAATCTTCCATTTTATTTCTATATTAAAAAAGCCCGCAGCTTTTCACGGCGGCGAGCTTTGCAGGTTAGCATCGGGTATTGGACTATTTTGTATTCGTTTTTTTAGGAGTGTCATCCTGAGCCTGTCGAAGGGTGTCATCCTGAGCCTGTCGAATGGATATGTGCGCGCCATCGGCGAAAAGCTTATCAGCAATATTCAAAGGCACGCCACTCAGCTTTCCTACATACTGAATCGCCACTCTTACAACAGGGTCAGCATCTCCTTTGGTATTCTGGTATTTTTTTTCTACGTCCGGGTTTTTAAAAAAAGGCATTCTGAATATTTTTTAAAATGAAAAAATTAATTTTTTGTTCGTTCACTGTCAATCCTGAGCTTGTCATCCTGAGCTTGTCGAAGGACTGAGCTTGTCATCCTGAGCTTGTCGAAGGACTGAGCGCTATGGAGTCGGAACCGGCTTTTCAGTGATAGTGCCTGAATAGAAATATTTGGCTTTAGATGTCAGCGTGATGGTCCATTCTTTCATGCCTTCGCCGGTATCTTTTGAATCGAACGCTACAGACACAGTTGCGGGCACACATTCATTGCCTAACTGCACATAAGGATTCCCTTCCAGGCAGGCAGAATCTTTCAGCAGCCAAATGTTGGTTGAGTTCAGTTGCTCGGCAATTTCTTCGTGCGTCATGGCGCCATCGCCCAGCAAAATGAAAGTAGCGGTATGCGTTAATTCATTGCTGCCTACTTCACCGGTGGTGGCGCTGGTAAGCTTCACGCTGTTGGTTTTACAAAGCCACGAGATAAAGCCTTCATCAACCGGGAAGGTGTGCGCGGTAGTGATTTTATATTTATCACCAAGTGCTGCGGGCGTGGGTGATGGAACCTGAACGGCGGTGAACGTATCCACGGGCGCCCAGAATACCACATTTTTATAACCGCCACCGGTGCTTTCGCGGGTGGTTTTGTCAAATTTTTTGTACAGATTTAAACTGGCCATGCTTTTATTATTGTTTTAAAATTTCGAATTGATTTTCAAACCTTCAACCTTCAACCTTCAACTACGAACCTTTCCGTTTTGTAACACCTGTATTATTTTTTACAAGATGTTGCAACAATTCTTTGCTGGTGAGCGCTTCCTCGGCAGTAATCACAGAATGCTTATCCAGCGGGTTGGTAAATTGAGGCACGGTAAACACATGCTCTTCGCCATCCACTTTAAATGACTTCGAAGGAATGACAGCCTTCTTTTTTTCTTTCACTGCAGGCATTGTATCGCCCTTCTTATTTAACAACAACTCCAATTCTTCAATCTTACTTTCGAGCGTGGCATTTACTTCATTCAGCTCTGCGATGGTTCCTTCCTGCTCTTTTACTTTCGCTTCCAAATCCGCGATTTTTTCTTCAGGTGTCTGGTTTTCGGGTATAGCCTTTGCCATATTTATTTTTTTTTTTTTTGATTTTTTTATGAAAGGATGGCCGTTTTTTTAATTACGGCCATCCGAGTCTTTATTTCAACAACTATGAGAATTAAGCGTTTGAGCTTACGATCAAAGCATCCAAATCAGCAATCTGGAAACCTATCGGCATCATCTGGCGAACTTCAATGATGTTCCTACGGGTAGATGCGGCCACCGCTACAGAATCGCCATCAGTGCCCATGCACAGATTATTGTCGATGGTGGCAACGAGCCGGCCGGATGTACCCATCCAGCTCACTGGCTGCAGGAATGCCTTCTGATTGTTAATCGGGTAACGGTTCAACAGATCAGGTTTGAACTGATATCCAAATGAAGCGGCATAGCCTTTTGCGTACCAATCGAATGAGGCATAAGAACAGAAAATGCGGTAACCCATTTCGCGCATCCAGGCTGGTGCTGCTGCTGTGATCACATCTACAGCGGCAAGAGCAGATGCTCCATCAGTGATTGCTGTGGTGGTTTTAGCAGTCAAATTGGTTGCGGTAATTTCGTTGGCGATGATGGTGCCAAAGCCAGTTGCAATTGCGGCGGGTGTGGTTCCGGCTGCATTATAAGATCCAAGATATACAACGTTGTTGTTTACGCTTGAAAGATATTCTTCTGCAACTGTCTGCATGATCCAATCCGCAAACGATGGTGCGCCTGGTTTCCATCTTGCCAGGTAAGTATTACGGAATTTCTCCGGATCCACATCATAATCCCATTTTGACTGATTAACAGTCAATGTGCGGTCAGTGACAGCAACCGGTGTGGTTGTATCATCTTGTGCACGGTAAGGACGTGGGCCACCAGATACGCTTACTTTTGGCAGAACGATTGGGGCTTTTACATTTTTATAAACTAAGATCCCCTGATTGCTCAGGTCTAACTTGTTTATATTTTTACGGAAAACTTTTCCGCCAAACTGATTGAATGAGGTGCTCAGTGCGGATAAATCTGGTGTTTCGGCCATGGTGTTTATTAGGTTTTAAAAAGGTTTTTAAAGGATTGAATTTATTTTTTATGTCATGTCGGGTGTCATCCTGAGCCTGTCGAAGGGTGTCGAAGGATTATTCCCACTCAGCAGCCATCTGTGCCGCTTCAGCATCCACACTGGTCAAATATTTTGCTTTCGGATCAGGATCCACATCTTTCGTTGCAACAGGATCAGCAGCCACCGGCGCTTTCTTGCCTGTATATTCGGCCACGGTTGCTGTCAATGCAGTGATGGCAGTTTCTTTCTCAGCAACGGTTGCTTCCAATTCAGTTACTCTTGACTGGGCAGTTGCCAGGCTGGCTTCTGCTTCATTCAATGCCACGATACGTGCATCGAGTGTGGTCAAAGCTTCTTCGCTTATGGCAAAGCCTTCTTCCACCGGTGCCAAGGCTTCAACCTTTGCAGCGGCTAATACATTTTTAAAAGGAAATTCTGCTTCTGTGGCTACGTTTTTTTTATTCGCGCTCATGGTATTGCTATTTTGTTTTTTTGCTAAATAATTGGCCCGTTGTATTATTTTTTCAAACGGCATGATGCCGTCTATCAATCCGTTTTTCTTTGCTTCTGATGCGATGAAGGTGCCGCCGGTCAATACTTTATCGCCTGCTTTCAGCTTATCGCCTCTGCCTGCTTTTACCGCATCCTGGAATAAAGAAGCTACGGGATTGAGGTACATATCTTTTAATATCTGCACATCCTTAAACTCAGCGTTTTTATCCGGCGATAAATCACTCACTACATCAATGGTATCATTGCTGGCGGTTGCCGGATTTCTCAATTTTGCCATCACACCAATACAACCAATTTGGTCGGTCATGGATGTGGCGTATATCTCACTGCTTTGTGAACCTACCCAAACGGCGGCGCTGGCCATCAATCCGGAAACGGCTGATAACACAGGTTTCTTTTCAGAAGCTGCCTTCACTGCATCGGCCATTATCTGCGTGCCATCCACCTGGCCACCGGGAACGGATTCCCAATAAAGAATAATAGATGATTTGGAAGGATCTGCATTTGCCTGGTTAATGGCTTCGGTCAAAGAGCGTGTGCCCATCCCTCCGCATATATCTGCTTTGGTCATGGCTCCATTGATAGGGATTAAGGCAATATTGTCCGGTACATCCGGGAGAGCAATTTTTGAAAATAAACCGGCGCTGATTTCCTTTCCTGCTAAAAAATCTTTTGCAGCATCTGCGTAAGCCTGGATATGAGATTCACTCATCATCCAGTTGTCGCGTAATAAAGAAAGTACGGTGCTTATTTTCACGATACAAACTTAGATGGATGGGAAAAAGTAAGCGGGGACAAGCTCATTAACGGTCTACTCCTTTCCTTTTCGGAGGTGTATAAGTGCCATATCCAACAAAATTTCGGGTGCATCTTTCGTAGCCCTGCGCGTGGCTTTTAGGAAACGGGCGAAAGCCATTCCGTTGCATCACTTCTTCTGTGCTTCGGCACGATTGAAGAAGAAACATAAGAATGATAAAAGCAATCAATTTTTTCATGGGATATATATTTCTTTGATTTCAGTTACAAAAACCGGCGTGCCCCAAAATGATAGATATAAGGCAGTTAAAGCCTGTTCATAGTCGGTTTGCTCAACTGTTTTTTCCTGGCATTGTTCTTTTTGATAAGTATCGCCCAGGCAGAAAATTATTTTGTAGGCTCTCATTCATTTTTAAGCAATTCGTTTTAAAAATTTACGCGCATACCTGCATCTTCCTAACACAGTATTGATACTCATATTTTTTTCACGGGCAATTTCATAACACTTATATCCGGCCATGTTCATCATTAGTATAGGAAAATGCTTATTCTCTTTGGCATTTTTCATAATTTCTTCCAACTCAAGTTTCGCATAAACAGCCGGCTTTATAGCCGCGTTGGATTTCTCAAGCGGTACATGGTATTTTACTTTCCCCCGACTGATGTATTTTCTTTCCCTGTCTTTTTGATGATTGATGACGGCAACTGCGATATAATTCTTTTTTTCAGAAGAATCCAGGCTTTCAAATTTTTCAGCATGCTTCAATATCCGTAAGAAAATATCATGAATAATGTCCTGCGCATTCTGGTAATTACCGGATATTTTTGTCGCAAAAGATGTAAAGGAATAAATGAGTTTGATGTCTTCCGGTGTCATGACGCTAACAATTTTTTCATTAGCAATGCAATGCCTATTTGCTGCGATACCGCGCTGGGATCATACTTGCCATCGCTAACATACTTTCCGGAAGAATAATGATTCGATCCGCTCCACAAGTAAGGCGAATTGATATTGTGATATTTAGAATAGCCATACCCGTTATAACCTTCCAGGAAGTAAAGCACATTGCCAATGCTCCAATCGGTAATTTCATCGGCTCTCTGCAATTTCAATGCATCCACCGCGCCTTCTTCAAAAGAAGAAAACGGCCCGCGGCCGGCAGGAACTATTGTAGTTTTTCTGTCCAGCGGCTGGCCGTTTCCTAAATAACATTTAAAATTTTGGGTGCATTCCATTTCATGAATCAGCGCAACGAGCCACCATTTTAATCCGGGATTGACAAACCGGTGTGCAACGTCCACATACCGATATTTGTTCATTACCATCGTTTTTACTTTCCGCTCAATAATGGCGGGCACATTGGCTACAAGAACCAAATTACCTTTCGTTATCTGCTGGCGAATGTCAAGTGTGGAATAAAGTTGCTCCCGTTGCTGCTGTGCTGTCATGGCCTCTAAGCGTTTTCGTGGTCGAAATAATATTTGATCAGATAAGCGGCATCGTTCCAATCTAATTTGCCGTCAGAAGCGATTTGAGAAATCACGATAGCCAGGTTATTTAAAAAACCTTCGCGAACAGAATAATCGCTTTTAATTGTCTGTAAAACTTTTGAAGCAGCAACAACAATTTCATTAGGATCTGTAAGGCCCAAAGTGGCATCTACAAGGCGCAGTTCAACAACAACTTTTGGAAGATTCGCTCTTAACAACACTTTTATTTTATCGTCCAGATCGCCGGGAATGATGGCAGTGAGAATGTCAGCGGCTTCAGGATTCTTGTCATCAAAATTTTTGATGGCGTTGGTGATAGTAATGCCGATCGGAACTGAGTTTTTCAGCAGGGCTGGCAGGTTTCTGAATAGTTTTGAAACAAAAGCAACAATAGATTGGATTAACTTTTTCATTGGAAAAGATTTTATTTTATTGATTAAAAATCAAAAGTTGACCTTTTTTTTTACCAATGAAGGGACAAGGCTTTGCAGTACTATTTCTTTTTGTAGTAATACCGTGCAGCGAAAATGCCAGATATGATACTCGTGATGGTTGCCAGCAGCGTAAAAAACAACTGCAAATCCTGAATAGTGATCCAGGCGAATATTGTTGAAAACATGCTCAGTAAAAATGCACCAGGGCCGTTAGTTTCGCTGTTCATTTTTGGTAAAATGGGTTTTTATAGGATTAGGAAAGCAAAGATGGCAGTTAGTGTTGGTGTAGTTAGGGACAAGATTTTTAAATACAAGAATCTGAGTTAGGACGCGGTCAATTTTTTTGCTGTGGAGATTAAGATTTTGGCAATGGATTTTCATTAATTTTTCCTCTCTGCCTGATACCCCATTTTTCGATAAAGAAATAATTAAGATAACCAAGTCCAAAAGCCACGGCTAGGTAAACGATGATTCGGATGGTAATATTATCTGGCAGCCAGGATGCGAAAAATAACGAATAAATTGAACCGTGAACTAAATAGATAGAATAGGAAATGATTGCTGTAAATGAAATAAATCTTGCAAAGATTCCTTTCCCAGTTTTTACTGTCGAAAGGTAAGGTATCATGCATAGCGAGAAGAGCAGTTCGACTGATTTATACCAATATGCGATATAATTATTTAGGTGCATTCCATTCCAAAATAATATTTCATGTTGGGCGAAGAACCCAATAAAGCCAATTATAAAAAGGAGCTTCCTGTAGTCTGTCCAAATTCGAAAATTGTAAAAGCTTAAGTAGGCGCCTAAAACTCCGAACATTACTGCATCGATTCTTGCAGGTAAAGCCTGTTGCACAAATAAAGCATAATCAATTAAGTCTTTATAATTGTTCGTCTGTATTTTGTAAAACCGGAACAAAAAAGCTGCACCGAAATATAAAGCTATAACCAAAGGCGCAGCTTTTTTGAAAGTGAAATATTTTGCTGTGATTAAAAACAAAACAGGAGCAGTGAGATAAAACCACTCTTCAATTGTCAGAGACCAGGATACGCCAAATGTTGGCATTATGCCGCTATGCAAGTTTTGCAGGAAGAAGAAATAAGGCAGAGCCTGTCGAAATTGAATTTGATTTTTTAAAAATTCTGTACCTAAGATTATCAATAAAATAAAATAATAGGCTGGTAATGTGCGCCACCATCTTGCTTTCCAAAATTTAAAGAGCGTTTTGAAATTGGCAGTTCCGGAAGATAATTT
>JACZCT010385712.1_pt1 | contig 29815 bp, 26 predicted proteins | sample 8641871 | NCBI WGS metagenome assembly JACZCT01 (sample SAMN15324604, study PRJNA640507) | soil metagenome | isolation source: monocropping sugarcane control | place: China: Luxin town, Laibin City, Guangxi Province | collected 2019-07-25 | depth 10cm m | reverse complement strand
TATAAGTTCCTGGATCAGATATTAAGGGCTCTTTTCTTATTAACCAAGCTTCATCAATTAGTTTCAATATTTCATGATCAGAAAGATTAAATACGGTGTGAGTTTTTTTTAGATGGTTAACCTTTCCGTGAGCTAATACATGATTAACGCGATTACCAAATTTTGGATCTGGTTTGTAAATTAAACCTGCAGGTGATTGCCATATATTATCTCCAATTGATTTTAAATATTTCGAAATAACAGATTCATTTACAACATTGTATAAGGTATTTATTGTAGATTTTCCGACATCATTAATTTCACTATCCATCTTAAGAACAATACCTTCAGCTGTTACAAAAGAAGGATGCTCTTGAATAATGTTTTTAATACCACGAGCAAAAACTTTAACCTCATTAGATATTTTGCCGATCGCATCTATTTGATTAAGACGTGTGTATGCCTTTGCTATGGCCCAAGGGCTAAGAAGGACTCCTGAGGTATATGCGCTGAATTCAACGATATGATCGGTTGTTATATGATCAAGAGGTTCAATTATTTGAGCGAATTGATTGCAGCGTGCAACATACTCGTCGTGAGGAAGATACAGATCTCCATACTGAACATCGCAAATAAATTTAGCTGTATGAACAATTGCTGAAATTGTGTTTGATGTTGTGGTGGCAATAGTGTTAGCAACATATAATTTTGTTTCATCTGGACGAACAATAAAATCTAAAGTGCCTTTACCCACAAAATATGTTGCTTTTGCTGCTAAAACACCAAGATCTATTGCTGGCTGAATTGGATCAATTCCATGAGCAAAAGCTTGTACGCCTTTGATGAATAATTCGCTTGAGCGCTGCCATGTTGGTAGTGTACCTGTTGCGATCGAATGAGATTGAGTTTGCACGTCAGTTAAAAGATGATCAACAACTGTTGTGTGGAAAATAGTTTCAGCAATATTGTTTGAATTACGCAGAACTTTTAAGGAATCAACAATGCATTCTTCAACGTGTGGAACGCATGCCACGTGGCACAGCCGTGCATTATCCAATACCACATCGGCTACTGTTTGAAGTTCTGTAGCAAGCGATTGAGTGTTAGGGCTGCTTTTGAGAATGCGTACAGTTGTGCTTTGCACATCAATGGGAGTAAAGAATTTGGCAATATTAAGAACATCTGATCGTGCGGTATAGCAAGCGTGCGCTTTGGTAGCAATATCTTCATTAAAATGTTCTATAAGAAGGTTTTGTTGTTCGATAGGATCGGTGATATTGCGGCTTTCAAATAATTCCGCTAATTGTTGTTTTATATGAATAAGTTCGTTATACGCAGTAGATAAGTCTTGCTTTTCAATAGCATTAAAAACATATTCAACAGGATTGTAACATCTTCCTGTTTCTTGCATCATTATATAATCTTGGTGAGATATGTAACATTCATTTGCTGCCATGCGAGGGTCAAATCCACATTCATCAATCAATATTTCAGTGATTTCTGATTGTCGGAATATATTATTTTGATGAGCTAGATCTTTGATTGCTTTATTTAAATAGTTCACGAGTTCTCGTGATTTTCCTAAATCAGGAGCATGAACAATTTTATCCAAGAAACTGGTAATGGGTGCTGTGAGTTTATCTATTGCTATTGCAAGACATACATTAGTAACAAAATCTTCTCTTTTACCATTGATTTTTACCTGCTGGAGTAATTTTTCTACTTCGTGATAAAGAGCTTCTCGATTGCCTTGTCGTTGTAAGAAGATACAGTCTTTGGTAAATCGCTCAATCTGTTGGAAGGATTTTTGGCTTGCATATTTTTCAATATAGCTGGGGTTAGCAAGCAACTTTGCTTCAGCTGTTTTCATTACATCAACATTTATTTGTTCTATGAATTGTTTTTCTTGTTTGGTATGTGAGCGTGGATCAAGAAAAGATCCTTCATGTTCATATGGCCACAATTGTTGTAATTCATAAAAAGCATTTTCAGCAATATGTATATCGTTGCTTTGCATTTGTTTGAGAAGTTCAGATGCTTTTCCTGATAATAAGCTATCAACAAATTTTATCTGGGCTGATAATTGGGAGAGCTTTGTTTTCCTATGTACACACACCAGCTGAGATTCTTTTTCTTTGTAGCTTGCGATTAAAGAGTTTTTAACCTCATTAAGCAGAGTTCGAAAAGTCGGGGATGATAATGCATATTCACAATTGTGCGTAGCGCATAGATTGTCTAACTGCCCCGTGCGTTGTTCTTGGTGCATTCCAATTATTTTTCTTATCTGTTGCGGCGTTAATCCAACGCGTATGCCTTCTATGTGTTGATTAAATTGATGGGTATAAGAATTTGTTAGTTCGCAAGAAAGCTGTATGCCATGTCGTGGCGTTAAATCGCCTGGGATTTGGGTGAGCGATATCTTTGAAAATATCGTGTTGTTGAGCTGATTGCTTGGAATAAGTGATAAGTCTCTAAGGTTCATTGATTCAATTGAGTACGTCGAAGACAAGCTCAAAGATTGGGTATGTATGCCAAAAGAAAGAAAGAAGGTAATCGAAGTAAGTAGGTTGTTTTTAAGATTATGCTTCATTACTAATGATCGTGTTTTTAGAGAATTTTATTATATATGTTGGTAAGTGTTTTATCGTTTGTTCGAGATTTATTTGCATAAGGAACATAAAAAGTATTTTATGTTCCCTTAAAATGCATGAACCTAAAAAAAGATCGTTACCAAGACCCTTGCAATATTTTCTGCTATTTTGGGGGCAACTTGGATGGTTTGTATCAGTAAGTTCGCAGTTTGTAGACCCGAATTTATATTATGATAACGTTCTTGGCGTTCTTCATCTGTTTCTTCTGTTTGGTTATATCCCATTTCTTCATTTCGTTCTATAAGTTCATTGATTGCGTCTTTTATATCAGATTTTTTTATAGAAGTGATAGGGCCATCTTCTTCTCTTCTTTGTATTTTGGACGTCATCCAGAACATTCTTTTTAAAATGCGACCTGAGCAAGGACCCATTTTTGCAAATTCTGTGCGTAAAAAATCGTCAGTCACTTCTGCGTCAAGTTTTAATGTTGTTTTCGCAAAATATTTACGAAGAGTTTTTTGTTGCATATCCGGATCACTTATATAAAAAAACTTTATATAGTCGGCATGCATTCTGCTTTTGAAAGGTTTTGGTAATTTATCTATACGGTTCATGGTTCCGATTAAAAAGATATTTTCATTTTCACTTTCTCTATCAAGAAAAGTCCAGAGAGTTGTCGCTGTTGCATCAGTATCGTGATGTTTGCTATCGCTGTGTTCTAATAATCGATTTAATTCATCAATAACAATAACAACCTGTTTATTGGAAGCGACAGCTTCCTGAAGTTCTCTTTCAAGTTGTACTGAAGTGGAATTACGATTAACTCTTAGTAGTTGAGTACTGGAGATTATTTTATGCTCCCATCCCTTTTTTGCCATTTTATAAGCAATAGCCTTAGCCATTGTGGTTTTGCCACATCCGGGTTCTCCTATAAAATATGCTGATCTATAATCTTTATAGCCGTTATAATAATTGGGATCTTCTAAGTGCTTTACAATGTTTTGTGCGTCTTTAGGAGAAGATTCAAAAACCATTTCCATTTCAGCAATTTCATTTTCACTAAAACTATTTTTTTTAGAAGGCTCTGCTTGTTGTTCTGAGTTCGAGTCTGTTTTTTTCGGATCAATAGCTTGAGATGGAGAAGGTGATACCAAGTTGGGGGTTTTATTTTTATTTGATGTTGGGAGCCCTGATAAAAACAAAACATTAGAAATGCAAAGTAGCGAAAAAAAAATTCGAAAAATAGATAACATTATTTTTTTCCATAGTTAAAAAATTTGAACAATGTAGAAGTTGATTTAGAAATAGAATCAAACAATTTATTTTTATAAATTATCTGAATTCGTCTTTGAATCAAATGAGATAATGTTCATAATCATTCTGCTTTTTATGCCTTTAGGCAACTTATTAGCTCGGTTCATTGTGCTAATAAGAAATATATTTTTATTGCGTATGTTTTTATCAAGAAATGCTGATAACACAGAGCCTGTCATCTCGGCGTCATCATATTGTCGATAACCATTTTCAAATAATTTATTTAGATCTTCGATGATCACTATGGTTGGCTGATTTGAAGATTCAATTCTTTTTAGTTCATCTCGCAGCTCTATTGCTGTTTGATTACGATATTTTCTTGAAAAAAAATCGCTCGATATAAATTCAGATTTCCATCCTTTTTGGGCCATTTTATATGCAATTGCTTTTGCTGTTATTATCTTTTCTGGATTAGCATTTCCTACAAAATATGCTGCGCTATAGTTTATATCGCAAGGAAAATAATTGGGATCTTGCAAGTATTTTACTATTTCTTGCGCGTGTTCAGGAGAAGAGCTAAAAACCATTTCCATTTCAGTAATTTCATTTTCACTAAAAATTATATGAGTTTTAGATTGAATCTTGTTGTTTTAATTTTGTTTTAATTTCTTTTTTATTATCTTCAAAATTATGAGCAGGACAATGTTGCTGTATGTTCGCCTTTTCATTAGGATCTTGGCTTTTTGTGCAAGATTCAGCTGAAAACAAAACATTAGAAATACATAGTAACGAAAAGAAAATTTGAAAAGTAGATAACATGATGCTTCTCCATAATGAGTTATAAGTTAATTAATTCGATTGATTGTAGTTGTTTTAATGGATTTAGCAAGCTTAATCTATGTTATATTTTCGACAGTTTTTATTAGATAAAAAACAATATTTTTATCTATATAATTAATGAACTTGATTTGATAAGAAGTTTTATATTTGTATTGTTTAAGCAGTTGTGAAGAATGCTATAGGCCCATGCGCAATAGTTTGTGCATGGGCCTATAGTAATTAAAAAATATTTTTCACGATCCCTGCTCTTCTTGCTGATCAAGATGATTTTGCCAAAGAATTAATGCTTTTTCGATTAAGTCTTCACGCTTATCCACGAGTTCAGGTTTTGCTGCAAAATAATTACCTAGAAGTTCAGGAAGATCCATAGTGATTTTAAGTTCACAATTGCGTTTTTCTCGTGCTTCAAAACTATGCACAGGAATAACGCCAATTAAATCAAGAGCATCCTGGCATGCTAATTCAATTGTTCTTAAATCAACCATATCTTTTTTGCCGCTCGGTAGGTGATAGATAATTTTCACGATTGCATCGCGCATATTATATTTTTTTATCTCATCAATAATTTGATCAGTTTGAGGAGTTCCGGAAACAAGTTTTACTTCTATCTGAATGAAGGGCCGTGTGGGGACTACAATAAATTCATAGGTAGCTTTTCCTTTTTCAGGAATAGTCACCAAACAAAAACCTTTTTCTTCTTTACGTTCACCAAAATCTATACGCTCAATTGATCCTGAATAGACCACTGCAGGGTATCCACCACTATTGAGATTTTGGTGACGATGCAAGTGACCTAATGCAACATAGTCAAATGGCTCTATAGCTAGTTGAGATGGCATAAGCATAGGATCATTACCATAAATGGCACGTTTTTCTGAACCCGAAAATATTCCCGTGTTGACGGTAATATGACTTGCAAGAATGGCAGGAATGGTTTGATCAATCTTTTTTGCATAATCACTAATAATGTGAGCAACCGCCTTTGAAATATATTCAGTTAATTCTATGTTTGATTTATCAAGATGTTTATCTGAGATAGCAATGGTATTACGTGTTGGCCAAGGAATTCCCACAATGGTAATAGGGCCATTTTTGGTTTGCAATGTAATGGTACCTGGCTTAGAAAAAACGTGAAAACCTTCAAGCGGAATTTCTCCAAGCATATCGAGAGCATGCGCTTTGCCAAAACTTAATGGATGATCATGATTGCCAATGACAATCACGATAGGAATGCCTGCTTTATATAAGCGCAAGAAACATTTGAATAATAATTTTTGCTGCGTTTGACTCGGATTATGTGTTTTATACGCATCGCCTGAAAATAAAAAGAAATCGACTGATTCTTCTATTGCTCTATCAATGCACACATTAAGTGCTTTTTCAAAATCGAGAAGACGTGTATGTATTCCTGTTTTGGCATCAATTTTTCCATAATTTTCCATGCCAAAATGTATGTCAGCAGTATGAATAAATTTTATCATGTTTCATCGGTATGGTTATCGGGATGAATTAATCGCGCTCCAATAAATGAAAATTCATCAGAAATATCTTTTACCGCAACTCTAGATGAGATTGTTTTATTTTTGAGCTTTGCTGCATAATCGAGTTTAGTTGTTTGATATGATCGAGCAATTGCCAAAGCATTATCAGGAACATCATGCGTAAGGGTTGATCCTGCAGCAGTAAATGCATTATTGCCAATGGTAATAGGTGCCACCAATGTATTATTGCTACCAATAAATGCATGATCTTGAATGATTGTTTTGTGTTTGTTTGTGCCATCATAATTACATGTAATAGTTCCTGCTCCAATATTGACGTGTGATCCAATAGTAGCATCGCCAAGATATGTTAGATGTTTCGCTTTTGAATGAGCTTCAATAATGCTATTTTTTACCTCAACGAAATTGCCAATTGCACTGTAATTTCCAAGCGTTGATTGTGATCGCACATGTGCAAAAGGACCAACTTGCGCATGAGATTGTATAAAACTGTTTGCAATAATGCAATGAGAATGAATAATAACAGTATCTTCTAAAATTACATTTTCAAGAGAAGAGAATTCACCGATCGTGCAATTTTTCCCAATGATGGTATTGCCTTTGAGATGCACGTTTCCATTAATAAAAGATCCAGCTCCAATTACCACATCAAGATCAATGTGTACTTGACGTGGTAATGAAAATCGCACGCCATTATCCATCCAATGATTGATAAGTTCTCGACGCTTTATTTCTTCAACTTTTGCTAGTTCCTGGAATGTATTGATACCTCGAGTAGTATCGAAAGGCGCCTGTAAAGTTGCAACAATTAGATTATTTTCGCTTGCAATATGAACAAGATCAGTTATATAAAACTCTTTGCTGGCATTATTGTCGTTGAGTGTTGCAATATAATTTTCTAGAAAATCTTTTTTAATAAGATAAATACCTGCATTGATGCAACAATGCTCTCGAATATCACCCGTAAAATCTTTTGCTTCAACGATGGCCATACGCTCGCCATTTTTTACAATTCTTCCATATCCCTTTCCCGTTTCATCAGTACAGCAGGATCTTACAAAACTAATTGCAGCGTTATTTCTTATGTGTTCTTCATAAAGAGAACTGATAATATTTGTAGTGATAAGTGGAACATCGCCGTTGAGGACAAGAATATGATCATGTTTCCAGAATGATTGAGTACATGCCAAAGCATGCCCCGTTCCTTCTTGTTTTTCTTGTACAATAAATTCGATAGTTTCAGCATGTTGTTTGGTAATGATGTTTTTTATAATTTCTTGTTGATAGCCAACTACAAGGGTAGTTTCAATATTCAATTGTGCAAGCAATTTAGTTGGATAGAGAATCATTGCTTGACCACAAATTGTTTCCGCAAGTTTTGTTTTATTTGTGTTAAAACGTGTTGATTTCCCTGCAGCTAAAATAATTGCTTGGACATTATTCTTCATATCAGTTTTCCATTGGCGTTATGTCTTTTTTATTAAGAACCCTCATGTGTAATTACAACATGAGGTGAGTTGATTGTATCATGATTTCATAAAATTTTCATAACTTTAATCACCATCGAAAAAGTTATGAAATGTATACAGCCCGTTCATTTTGGATTATTTTTTCCATAAAATCCTTCATTTTGTATCTCTTCGTAAAAGTTCTTCAATTGAGAGACGTCTTGATAGACCAGCTTCTTGTGGTAATTTTACTCTATTTTGATAATGTTCATGTACTACATAATCGGTGTACCACATCGCTAATCCTAAAACAACACTACTTTTCGCCATGGTATCAATTGTATCTTTATGTTTGTAATACCATTGATAAAAGGGATTTGTGTATTCACTAAATTTATTTCTTAATGTCGAGAAATAGTCAATGTTTCTGATCGGATTAGGTTGAGTTGTGCTTGTTGATTGGGCAGCATCATTAAGTGTACTTATTGTTGTCATGAAAAATATCATCGAAAAATGTTTGATTGTTTTTTTCATTGAGATCCCCTATTTTTTGATAAAATTATTATTTGAATTTATTTAATTATTGATTAGTTTATGTCTACATTACAATAGTTCATTGAGCATTCTTATCTTATTACCTATAAATACGATGTTAATTGGGCCTTTTGCAAAGGAAACGGATTTAGAAATTTTAAAATACGTATTTATACGTTCTTCATTTGAAGGAATTAAAAAGTAGATCTATCAGTAAACCGAGAGGGAGAAACAGTGCTGGATCTTACAAGAAAAACGGCTATCATGTGTTTATAGATATTCTTTATTCATGATAAGATAGCTTGACTATTTTGGTGTTGACAAAAGCTATCATCTTATTGACCTCCCTCACCTCTTTACTTTCAAAAAAGCGAAAATGCGCTATGATATACAGAACAAGAATTCTCAATCGAGGTCCCCATGCAAAGAGCAGCAATGCATAGGGTTTATAAGCAGGGTAGTTCAATGTCGAAAAAATGTTTTCTTTTAATTGTTATTTTTTGTATAGCACACACAATTCGTGCTGATATATATGATAATAGATTTATTCCTTTAATATTTGCACCACAACAATTTTTTATTGAAGGATTATCTTCTTCATATGAACTGAGTTTTATGGCGCTTACTGCAAGTGAAGCATTTGCTCGCGATGAAAAAACCATAGGTATTCCTGAACTATTTGGGATCTTCGATTTAAATACACTTGCAACTTCATTGTTTCAAATGACAGGCAAAAGTCCGCTTCGATCTGATTTGTTGGGTAGAGAGCTTCCTTTTGAAGTAAATGGCCGCATTCAGGGTGAAGGTTTTTATATGCGTTATTACCAAAGCATACATACGCATTTTGCTTTTGGTGCTAATCTATTATTTCTTAAAACAAATTCACGTCAGATTTTTCAGTTAGATGAACAAAAAGTAAGGAATCTTAAACCAGGTGATATTGCAGAGATTAATCAATCGCGTCGTATTGCATTTGAAGAAATAGGTATTGTAGAAAACAATGCACCACAGCATGGGATTAGTGATATTGATCTCTTTATTCGTGGCGGCAGTATGTGGGAGTATATCTTAAAATGCCGCAGAATTTGGGCAGGTTTATCATTAGGTGGTTATATTCCAACAGGTGTAAAAACTAATATTTGTAACGCTGCAACAATTCCTTATGGTGGCAATGGATTTGGTGGAATCTATGTAAAAGGAGATGCGCTTTTTGAGCTTAAAGAAGATATTAAAGTTGGATTTATGTTACAAATCAGTAAACGCTTCGCGCGTACAGTTCTTGCTCGTATGCCAATGGTTGCAAGTGAACCATATATTTTTGGACCAATTATTGGTGATGCACATATCAATCCAGGTCCAACGCTCGCATTCTCTCCGTATTTTATTTTAGAACATTTACGTGGTGGACTTGGAGTTGGTCTACATTATACATTGACATCTCATTGGAAAGATACTTGGTGTGATCGTCGTGAAAATCCGCAATTTAAGGTTGACTTAACGCAAGTTATCAACACATCAAAATGGGGATCTGACTATTTTACCATCGATATTTTTTATGATTTTGGTAAACAAGAAACTAAACATATCATAGATCCTATTCTTTTCTTGAGATGGGATGTTCCAGCAATGCTTTTTGTTTCTCATAATGTTGCAAAAACAAATAAAGTATCGCTTGGCATTGAAATAGCCTACTAATTGCTTCTTTAGTTTTTAATTGGGGTCCTCATGTGTAATGTAATGGAACATGAGGTAAATATAAGGATAATATATGAAATTTATGCCAGCGCGCAGATTATTTAATTTTTTCTCTAACGATATTGCCATTGATTTAGGAACGGCAAATACTGTTATTTATGTTCGTGGAAAAGGAATTGTTTTAAACGAACCTTCTGTTGTAGCAATACGTTTGCATACTAAAAACGTTTTAGCTGCTGGTATGCGTGCAAAGGAAATGCTTGGTAAAACACCAGAAAACATTGTTGCAAGTAGACCTATGCGCGATGGAGTAATTGCAGATTATGAATTAACGGAAAGTATGTTGCGTTATTTTATTGCAGCAGTTAATGATGGTCGTAGCTCGTTCTTTAGAGCACGGCCACGCATGATCATTGGTGTTCCTTCAGGTATTACACAGGTTGAGCGACGTGCAATAGAAGAATCTGCTAAAGAAGCAGGCGCTCGTATGGTTCGTACTATTATGGAGCCAATGGCTGCAGCAATTGGTGCAGGCCTTGCAGTGCAAGAGCCTTCTGGTAACATGATTGTTGATATTGGCGGTGGTACCACGGAGGTTGCAATTATTTCACTTAAATCAATTGTATTTTGTCGCTCAGTGCGTGTCGGTGGTGATGAAATGGATGTTGCCATTGTGCAATACGTGAAACGTAAATACAATTTATTAATTGGTGAGCGTACTGCAGAGCAAGTAAAAATAGAAATAGGTTCAGCGTTACTCGAAGATGATTTTCACAAAAACACTATAGCAGTTAAAGGTCGCGATTTAGTAACAGGTGTGCCTAAAACGGTTGTGCTTTCCGCTCCTGAAGTTAATGAAGCATTGCTTGAAACAATAGCAAGCATTATTGATGCAGTACGAGTTGTTCTTGAAAACACACCTCCTGAACTTTCTTCGGATTTAGTGGTGAGCGGTATTACCATGGCCGGTGGTGGATCATTATTGCGCGGACTTGGTCAATTGATTTCAAAAGAAACTGGTTTGCCAGTGCATGTTGCAGAAGATCCGCTTTTTTGCGTAGTTAAAGGTGCGGGTAAAGTTGTAGAAGATCTTGATTTCTTTGAAGATGCATTAATGTAAATTACATGGGGATGTTTTTGAAACATCCCCATTTTAAAAAGTGTTATTTTTTTATTAAAATTTTTAAAAGGTAGAAGCAACGTGAAAAAAACAGCATTTTTATTAATTTTTGTCAGTATCTGTGTGATTCCTGCTGAGAATAAAGTAGGCAAATATCAAAATTCTTTAGGTGATCCTTCTTTTTTGGGAGTCTTTGAGGAAAGAAAATTACCTGTTACGTCTTTTTGTTGTATGTATCCAAATGTAAAAAAAGCTTTGTTTACTATCAATACTTTGATGAAAGTAAACAAAGGCTTAACTAACACAATCGAGAATACTACTCTTTCTATAATTAAGGATTTATCTCGAAAATATAATTGTTCAAATGAATATATTGCTTCTCGCTTATGTACACAAAAAGCCAATGAGCGAGCTGTGTTACAGCAAAATCTTATTGAAGGTTTTGAGAAGTTTTTTCCGCATTTATATACTCAACAAGATATCTATGATATGCAACGTACTATGTTGGCGGCAGATTTAAATTTTACCTATGGTGCAAAAAAAGAGACGCCATTAATGTTGGCTTTGGTTATTAAGCCTTTTGTTACAAGAGAGAAAGGGAGTGTAATAACACTTGCTTCAAAATACAATTTTATTATGGAATTACTGCTCGAGAAGGGGGCAGATGTTTGCGCTCGTAATTGGCAAGAGCAAAACGTATTAATGGTTTTGGTACAACTTCCTTGGTTTTATCAAGTTGGAAGAATGGATAGACTTTGTCCTTATGTAAAAAAGAATCAAGCGTGCCTGAATCAACAAGATTATATGGGTAATACGGTATTGCATTGTTTTTTTGAAGGCGCTCGGACCCGTTATAGTCTCGATCAATTTAGACTCTATCGTGACTTGCAAACGCTCTTAAATTTGGGTGCAAATCCGACTATTAAAAATAATTCTGGTGAAACGCCATTAATGTTAGCTCTAAAATTTGGCGATTCGTCTGTTATTGATTTATTGTTCAATGCAAAATTTAAATATTTAAAAACCACAAAGAGTACGATGCCCATTGCCAATGGAAAATATAAGTTAGATAGCAGATCTAGAAGAAAGCGTACTTTTTAGTAAAAATAATGCTTCTGAAAAAAAATCTATTGAGCGGAGGTATATTTTAAAAACCACCTTAATTTCGAAAAAGGTCGATTAAAATTTTTAAAAGAGAAGCAACGTGAAAAAAACAGCATTTTTATTAATTTCTATGAGTACGAATTTAATGTATGCATCGGCAATGACATGCATTGCCGACAAAAAGTATACATTAGAACGGTGCGCTCGCAAACGTGATCAATTTAGTAAAAAAGTAATACCTCTAGACCAAAAGACTATCGAATATAAAAAACCTTTTATAGAACCATCTTTGTCCGCCGTTTTAGAGCAACAGATTATCGCTATTCCGGGGATTTGTTGCACATATCCATCTTTAAAAGATGCTGCAATGGTAATGAGTAATCTTGTATGTGTAAATAGTTTTTTCCATAGATCTATAAATGATTCAGATAAAACTCTTGATTTGATTAAGAAATTATCTCAGCATTTTAGATGCTCAGATATGAAGGTTGCAGAAACCTTATCTACGTCAGCAGCATATTATCGTGGCCTGATGCAAGAACCTCTTTATATTTCTCCCGTATCGCAATGTAATTTGAATGTTCAAATGTTGAATAAATCAAGAAAAATGGGATTAGATGTAGACTTTACGTATTGCTCTATAATGCATACTCCATTAATGCGAGCTGTTTTTTCTATGGCATATGGAACACGAGAAATAATAGACTGGCTTATTACAAATGATGCTGATATTAATAAACGTAATGGAGACGGAAAGAATCCAGTTATTGTGGCCATCGAAAATTATAAAAAAGAATTGATCATTTTATTTTTAGATCATCCAACATTGGATGTGCATCATAAAGATATTCATGATAATACATTATTACATTTTTGCGTTGGAACAATATTAAATTGCACGCTTTTTCAAATAGAGGCTAATAATGTTGAATATGATTTTATGATTACAGTGATCGAACAACTGCTTGAAAAAGGAGCAAATCCAACAGTTAAAAATAAAAGTGGAAGAACGCCTATGGAGTTTGCATTACAAGAATCGGGTAAAGAGCGGCCAAATATACATTTTCCAGAAGAGCCTTCAGGACATTACAAAAATATAATATCTCAAAAAATCATTGATTTGCTGAAAGAGGCTGAAGAAGATTGGAAAGATCGAATAATAGCTTCTTAAAAATATTTTTGTAATGCCCCTGAGGGCTTGTTATTGCGTCAGGAGCTGTTTTTTTTCGTTCTGATACGAAATAAAAATTATTTTTTGAGAACCTAGGTAAGATTATTTTTATAGCTTAATGATGTTCCAAATTTTCAAAAAATCTTCCATGCTCATTTCCTGTGCGCGCAGCGCCAATGTTGTGTCATCAATTTTATCCATTGCATAATGCGTATGCGATAGATTATTTCTGAGCGTGCGGCGTGGTTGTTTAAAGCAATGCTTAATAAACTTCCAAAATTTTTCTTCATCGGGAATGTCAGTAACTGTTGCATGTGGCTTAAAATAAATAAGACGAGAAAAAACTTTGGGTGCCGGATGAAATGATGTTGGCGGAACTTTATCTAACAATTTCCATTCAAAATAATGTTGAAAAAAGAGTGCTGGGTAACCATAGCCTCGACCTCTTTTTTGTACTAATTTTTGTGCAACTTCTTCTTGTATCATGATAACGCCTTCTTTGAGCAAGTGGCGATATTCTTGAAAGCGATGCAAAATAGGAAACGTTACTTGATAGGGCAAATTTGCAAGAACAGTCCATGGCGCATGTTCTTCAAGTTCAGCAGTTAGATCTATATCAAGAAAATTATCAAGGACCATCGTCATGCGTTCATCTTTGAACGTCTCTTGTACATAGTGTGCCCAATCAGGGTCAATTTCGAAAATCTTAAGACGTGCAGCTGGTGTAGATAAAATGTATTTAGTTAAAAAACCATCGCCACATCCAATTTCAAAAATCGAAGTAGTCGGTTTTATTTCTACTGCAAAAATCATGTTATGTACAATGCGTACATCGCGTAAAAAATGCTGGCCAAATTGTTTTTTTAAAGGAATGCCTTGGGAGTATGCCATATATTTATTTTTCTTTTCCTGTTAAATCACGCTTGCGCATACGGCGATTGCGTTTATACGATCCACTTCTTGATTTACGATCATCATAAATTTTGTAATATTCTTTTGCCTTTGCAAAAGCAGCTTGCACATGATCATGGTACTCGTCTTCAAATGAACTATCAATAGCAACTTTATATGCAATGGCATTTAATTCATCTAATTGTTTATGTGATAAGAATGGAAAAACACGAGTAAAATTGTTTTTTTTACGCTGCTTGATAATCATTATTTCAAATTCTGGTCGAATATCCACAATAACTGGATAAGGTGTAATAAGATCTTTTTGCACTTGTTTAATGCAGTGTAAGATATAAGGAATCGTTATAAAAGCAGGCAGTGGATGGATCACGAAGTTTTCACGATAATGTTTTGGCGACCAACCAAAAAACCAGAATTCAAGATGTCCTGGTGAAATATCGCGCAATAAACGCGATCTTCCTGAAATGATACCAGGTTTATTATAATTTACCATGGCAGCACGTCTTTTGGCAGAATCATGTTTGGTACGAGCACTGCGCGTGAACTTCATATCAATTTGCATAAGTTTTTTTGGAACTCTAAAATTATTGCTATTTCTGAAATAACGACGGGAAAATACACGATTAAATGAAAAGAAATCTATGCGCTGTATGCGATCTGTTTGAGAAAAAAAATGATATATTTTTTTGAATATCGGATCATTTGATAGATAGTCAGTTTCTGTTTGTATCGGTACTCCTACCAATATGAGCTCATCAATTGATAATGGAGATTGTGGATCTGTGTTTTGACGTGCTGCTGCTATATTAAGGCAGACATTACCGCCATGGCTATAGCCAATAAGACGTACTTTAGGATAAATACCGTATTGCCAGTACTTTTCTTGTAGTTCTTTGGTAAGAGCCTGCAGGAGTTTTATTGAATCATTATAACGAGTTGATGGGCTTAAAAGTCCTGACCAGCCAAACGTATAATAATGATTAGTTGTATTAGATGAGACCATTTTGGTTACATCATCATAGATATGTGCAATGGCGCTCGCGGCGTGTCCAGGCTCCAAATCATTGGGGTCGATTTTTTTGAGTCCAAATTCTTGCATTGCCTGATTAAGATAGAAATAAGGATCTAGACGCATGTATTCCACTGTCTTTGAATATACCGTATTTTTCACATCGTCACGAACAAATCGCATGACATTTTGTATGGTCAAATGAGGCTGTATGCTCATAATGCCATGGACAAATATCGTAATCCAGGTTTCATCGCCTGTTTCAGGAGTTTGAAATGGCTGAGGATCATTCTCTAGAGATGCATAAAAGTCCTTGGCAGCCTTTTTTCGCTTTGCTTCAAGAGTACTTGAGCTTACAAAAAGAATGGCTGAACACATAAGACAAAAAAAGCTTTTTACCCATCCAATGTTGTTTTTCATCTATAGTTCCCCATAAAAGTGCATCTAGAACATTAAGTATAACAAAAAAAGCCTCATTTTAGAGCTTTTTTATTATTTTTTAGTCATCTGTTTGTATTCTATTCCAATATTATTATAGCACAACTGCTTTAAGATATTCAAATAGATTATATTTACAATAAAAAGACTGATAAGGAGGGCTTTTTTTAATAAAAGATGTATTAAGGAAGTAGTTATTGTGAGGTTACTGTGCTTGTGGCTTGCTGTTTTACAATGGATTTGAGGATATGTTTGATTACTATATCTTTCATTTCAGATACATCAGGAATCTCGTATGCGGCTTCAAGAGGAGTTTTGCCAAGATTATCCGCTAATAATGGATTTGCTCCATATTGCAGTAGGTTTTTTATAGTTTTTACAAATATTTTCGTCATATGATGTTTTTTTCTATTTTTTATGCAATGCAAAAGAGCGGTTTCTTTTTTGCTGTTTTGCCAATTGATATCAATTTTTTCGTGTTTAATAACAATTTTGGCAAAATCATAGCGAATGGGATATTCAACAGCCTGTATAAGAAGTGTTTTATTATGTTGAGTTTGTTGATTAAAGTTAGCTTTTTCCACAAGCGAACAAAAACATGGGGAATATTCTTTTTCTAATTTTATCGATTGTAACTCATTACATTTTATCATGAGCAACGTTTGGGGTTGATAAGCATAATTATAGGTGAAATCCACATTTGCTCCTTGCTTAAGTAATAGATCAAATCGTGAGCTAATGTCTTCTACTAGGTTGGGTTTAAGACATAAATAAAATAATCGCTTTTGCAGAGACAGGCGGTTGATTGCTTTTGGCGTAGAAAGAGCTTTGGTAGCAGCTTCATGTGAACAATAGAATCTTTTGGATAATCTTTCAATTAAATCATCAATATATTTTTGATTGTTAAAGAGACTAGAACTTTGTTTATTGGTTAGCGCAAATGATTTAATTGTTCTAATACATGGTCTTAATTTGAGTTCATTATCAATAACCATGGAGATGATAGATTGATCTAGTTCCAAAGGAAGTGATGACGAAAATATTAGACATTTTTTTTTAGAAGGATGGTTTTTGTCTCTATATGTGTTTAAGCGTTTCATTGCGCTTGTGGGAAGCGATATGAGTATGATGTATGCTATCAATATATTTTTGATCATCGTTGTGTATCCTTTTTGCCAAATGTGTTGCTCAAGTATACCAAATAGAACCATATTTATCTAGACAACGATGTTTAATATATTGAATAATATTGATGAATGTGAGACAAACCTAATAAGAAGGATTGTGTATGTTATTTAAACGATTGTACGCAAGTGTCATATTATCATGGGAATTTTTACGTATTTTTTTCCAACTTGTTCGTGGAGCATGGTACATTTCAAAATTGCCTCATCCTATTATCTCTATTTTCGGTAGTGCAAAGACTAAGCAATCTGATCAATATGCGCATGAGGCAAATAAAATTGCAGCATTATTTGTTGAACAAGGTATTTCTGTTTTAACTGGCGGTGGTCCAGGGATTATGGAAGCTGCTAATTGCGGCGCTGTTTTAAAAGGTGGAGATAAGACAAAAATTACCAGTATTGGTATCAATGTGCGTGGTTTAGATACTAAAAATCCTTGTGTGCAGGAATATTTTGAGTTGGATCATTTTTTCGCACGTAAATGGTTATTAACTAGTTACTCAAGTGGTTTTGTATTTTTTCCAGGTGGTTTTGGTACTTTAGATGAACTTTCTGATGTTCTGGTTTTAATTCAAACAAAGCAAATGCAACAGGTTCCTATTGTTCTTATTGGTAAAGAATATTGGCAGCCTTTCATGGATTGGCTTAATCATGAAATGATAGAACATAATTTAATTAAGCCTGAACATCTTCAGCTTTTTAGCATGACTGATGATCCAGAACAAGCATTTTGCTTTGTGCTTGGTAAGTGCAAAATTGAATAAGTTAGAGCTTAAAATTAAATTGCTCTTTTCTAGAGAGAGTTTGTTTCATAAATGCATATATTTCGAACTGTATCTGTGGGTAAAGATAATTTCATTTCCATTGCATTGGTTTGCAATAAAAAACAAGACAATATCAATAAAAGTTTTTGTGTTATAGAATTTCTCCTCGATGTATATTTGTGGGCATTTTTCCAACAGAATTCTATAGTAAAAGTGCATGTTTTGCTATATAAAATGGAACAAATTGGTATAGTTATATAAGGAGCTTTTATTAGTTTTACCATGGAGTTTATGTATGAAAATGATGACGAATTCTCTTAAAGCAGCATCGTATGCAGCTATTTTTAAAGTTTCATCTTTTATCAAAGTGAGTTTTTTGGTTGGGTCTCAGATGGTATGGTTTTCTGGAGTAAATAGTATTTTGCCTTTATCTGGAGCATTTGGCGGAGTTGCAGGGGCTGGGTTACTGTTTTTGGTACGTCAATTAATGCATCTTTTCTGCTTTAAAACAGTTTCTTTAAGCTTTCTGGCATTCTGCATTCCTGGGTTTTGTGCATCGCTTTATTGGTCTTCCAGCCACTTCTTGATTCGTTTGGTGCTTCCTATTATGTGTATAATGTTATTTATCGCGCATCCAGTTGGTGGCCAAGCCTTATTGTATTCCTTGTATTGGTTGATTCCAATTATTCTTTATTTTATTCCTCACCGATCATTATTTTTAACAGCACTTGGAAGTACTTTTATTGCTCATGCTGTCGGTTCTGTAATTTGGTGTTATACCGTTCCTATGACTGTTTCTATGTGGATGGTGCTTATGCCAATTGTTGCTCTTGAAAGAACGCTGTTTGCTCTTGGCATGGTTGTTGCACATTGTGTGATCACATTTGTTTTTGGAATGATTGATATGATGAAGTTGAGTAATGTGTTTCATATTGATTCTAAGTTATTTACTTCTTATCAGAAATAATTTTTTGAGTTCGTTTCCTTCGACAAGCTCAGGACGGACGGATTAAATGGTATTGTTTTACTCCTGTTCGTGGTGAGCTTGTCGAACCATACGAACTTTTTTCTATTAACAAAAATGTTAAAACACCTTGCATGCATCATGGATGGTAATCGCAGATGGGCTGCGCGTCAAAGTTTCGCGAAATTATTAGGGCACAAAAAAGGAATTGAAACAATACAGATTGTTATCGATTTTTGCCTTGCAAAAAAAATATCATTTCTCTCTTTATATACTTATTCCATTGAGAATTTACAAAATCGTTCACCAGAAGAGCAACATTATCTTTTTGAACAATTAGCTTGGCAGGCGCTTGAGGATATAAATGTCTTTAAGCGTAAAAACGTCCGTATACGGTTCATTGGAGATCGAAAACTTTTTCCAGCAAGCATGCAAGTCATATCTGAAAAAGCTGAGGCTGAAACGGCACAATGTAGTGCTTTACACCTCAATTTTTTATTATGTTATGGTGGACAACAGGAAATTATCGATACAACAAAGCGTATTGCGTTACAGGTTACACAAGGTGCGTTAAAGATAAGTGATATAACATCAGAATTATTTGAAAATAATCTATGGACTTCTGGCACGCCATCTCCTGGTTTAATTATTCGTACAGGCGGCCAACACAGATTAAGTAATTTTTTATTGTATCAAGCTGCGTATAGTGAATTATATTTCCTTGATTGCATGTGGCCAGATATTTCAAGCGTAGAATTAGAGTCGGCACTCAAATATTACTATGAGTGCCGAAAAATGTTTGGTAAATAGAGCAATTATTTTTTTAATCCAATTTGCTTTCAATTAATTTAACTAGATCATTATTACCAGTTAATTGTGCTGCCTTTAATGGTGTATTATTTTCTTTATCAATAATGTTGAGCTTAGCTCCTAGTTCAATAAGAGCGGGCGCTAAAACGGGATTAACATATATAGCAAGCATTAATGGAAAATCTCCATTTTTATAAATGAAGTTTAAGTCAACACCATTGTTTATTAGTTGGAGCAGTGATGATGTCATTTCTATTTCATTGAGCTTATTTTTATTCATGCATAAATCAAAAAGTTCTTGTTGGATGAATAATTCTCTTTTTGCTTGTTCTGTTTGAAGTGCTCTGGCAACTTCTTCATTACTGCAACTAAATCGATTCGCCAGATCCCTTGAAATATTAAAATATATAACGGGATCATTGATTAATGTATTAAGCTCTTTATTAACTTGCGCAAGATTGTTAATTGCTTTTCCCGTTGTAGTAAGATCGTTGGATATTCCAAACTGACTAATACTGAAAATTATTTGATTTCGTTCATGTTTAGGTAATTCACTAAAGGGAGATGAATCGTTTGAGATAGTATTCAATTGTGTTATTGCTACTGTGGTGGGGATTTCTCCACTCAATGCCTGTTCTATAACCTCTGCCCAATGACTAACTTTTTTTTTTGCTGATTTTACCAATCTTTTTCCGGGCAACATTGCTTCTATAGTCGATACTGCTCCTAGTAATAAGATTGCTGAAAAAAATGCATTAATGAGTCGTTTCATAAGACGTTTCCTTTCTTTATATAAATTGTACTATGTGTATTAATTATAGTCTCTATAATTTCAATTAGTCAATGCATTATATATAAAATATTTCTTTTTATCCGTAATAATGCCAAAAAGGCTATCTTTTGATCCTGTCCAAATAGTAATTTTATGATATAATGATTAACAAAGTTATTAATGAATTTATTAATGGTGGGATTTGGTAGATGATTAACGGGTATAATATATCTCTTGAAATGATTAATCAGGTCATATTTGATGATGTTTCTTTTGTTTTTGATCAAGATCAACGAATTGGCTTAGTAGGACGTAATGGTTCTGGTAAATCGACGTTACTTAAGGTTATTGCAGGCAAGCAACAGATTGATAGTGGCACGGTGAGTATTCAAAAAGGCAAAACTATTGCGTACCTCTCTCAAGATGTGGTTTTGCAATCAAACAAATCAATTGTAGAAGAAACATATACAGCCTTTGGGCACATAACAGATTTGCTTGAAGAGCAAAAGACATTGGAGGGCAAGCTTGATGCCTCTACGCAAGGGTCTCCATTGGAAGGAACTGAAAATGAGGTTAATGATCTAGATGAGCTTCTAGAGCGATATGCTATTGTATGTGAGAAGCTTCTTCATGTTGATCAAGAAGCAATGCGGGCTGAAGCAAAAAAGGTTCTCATGGGACTTGGATTTAAGCCTGAAGTTTTTGATACGCCAGTCAGCACCTTGAGTGTTGGTTGGAAGATGCGTATTGTGCTTGCTAAGCTATTGTTACAAAAAGCAGATTTTTATCTGTTCGATGAGCCTACTAACCATTTGGATATTATTGCTAAAGAATGGTTTTTACAATTTTTAAAACGTGCAACATTCGGCTTCGTTTTAGTATGTCATGATCGCTATTTCTTAAATCAATTGTGTGAGATTATCTTTGAGATTGAACGAGGTAAAGGTACTTTGTATGTTGGTGATTATAATCATTATGAAAAACAAAAAGCTCATGATGAAGCATTATTAGAAATGCAATATAAAAATCAGCAAAAAGATCTTAAACAAAAACAAGAGTTTATTGATCGCTTTAAAGCTAAAGCAAGTAAGGCTTCTGTTGCTCAAAGTATGGTCAAAAAGATGGAAAAAATTGAGCGCATAGAATTACCTCCATCACCGCCTGATATAAATTTTACGTTTCCTCCATTGCAACAATCGGGTAGCACAGTACTTACAGTAGAAAATGTAGCACATACTTTTGGTGAGAAAAACATTTTTAAAGATGTTTCATTTGAAGTGCAGCGAGGTAAAAAAATCGCATTAGTTGCGGCCAATGGTGTTGGTAAAACAACGTTGTTTAATCTCATTGCTCATAAATTACCGCTTACAACAGGAACAATTACTGTTGGATATAATGTACATCCAGCGATATTCGATCAAGATCAGACTGCATCACTTGCATTAGACAAAACAATTTTGGAAAATATCATCGAAAGTTGTCCTAAAGCAACGGAACAAAAGGTCCGCGCTTTTGCCGGTTCATTTTTATTTACCAAAGATACGATTAATAAAAAAGTAGGCGTGCTCAGCGGTGGTGAAAAGAATCGAGTGGGTATGATTAAAGTGTTGTTGCAAAATGCTAATCTTCTTTTGCTTGATGAGCCAACCAATCATTTGGATATTCAATCAAAAGATATTTTGTTGAAGGCTCTCAATACGTATCAAGGCACTATTCTTTTTGTTTCTCATGATCAGGATTTTGTTAATAAGCTTGCTACTGATATTGTTGAATTAAGCCCTAATGGTGCAAAAGAATATCAAGGTAATTATGAGTTGTATTTGTATCAAAAACAACAAGAAACGCTCCGTGCTCAAGCTGTTGATCAAAAAATAGATACAAAAAAATCTCAAACTGAGAAACCCAAAAGAGTGGTTTCTCAGACAGACATGAAATCCATCGAGCGCAAAATTCAAAAATTGGAACATGAAATAAATAGAACAGAAAATAGTTTTGCTGATCTCGTTTTTGGCACATCAAAATTTAATGATACTCAAAAAAAATTAACTGATCTCAAAAAAGAGTTGGATGGTGCTATGGCTGAATGGGAAGAGACACAGAGTTAAATTCTAAAGAAAATACCGTAGTGAGAACTGCGGTATTTTCTTTATTTGATCTTTTTCTAAAAAAAAATATACACTATTTTATGATCTTAAAACCAATTAACCATTTTGAGTTGTTCATCAATTATTGTATCCAATAAAGTTTTCAATTTTTTAATATCATCTTGAATATGTTTTATATCTTGAACAATAAGAGATTTAAATTGATTCATATCAGAGGGATTTCCTCCTATAGAAAGAATGGGAGTTACAGCAATGCTTATTAGTTGGGCTTTGGCTCTAATTAATCTTTCTTCTACTTGTTTTGCTTGTGATGAGTTTGCAGCTGATAATGGAAAAGATAGGCCTATGAGTGCGACAAGCATTATCCTGCTAATTATATTTTTTATCATATTCATAGATATTCCTTTTTTTTATATAATAATTGACTCTATAAAAACTATACCAATTATAAATTCAACTAGTCAATAGTTATTGTGTTTTGTTTTAGGGAGCGTCTTAATTATTATCTTAAAATGCCGTCTTTTAATAGTTGCTTACGCAAGTCTAGAGCATTTTTAAAGTGGATAGCATGCATGCCAACTGATTGTGCAGCTTGAACATTTATCAATTTATCATCGATAAAGATTATTTGATGAGGATTTAGTTTATGTTTTTTTATATGTGCATGGAAAAAATCTGGGTTTGGTTTTTTTATTATAGAGCCTGATTGTGATGATACAAAAGGAATGGTAGCATCTTCAAAAAGGTTGAAGATATTAGAAAATTTTTCAAGACAATCATCAAACACTGTTTTTCCAATATTGGAACCTAAGTGATGTTTGTAGCCAAGCCGAGATAATTCGTGCATAATTACTACGGTTTTTTTTATGGGAGCATATGAAGAACATGCTTTAATGGTAAGTTCTATTAATGCATGATTACGAGCTTGAGTTGCAGCATTGATCAATTCCTCGCTGACTAGTTGTTTTTTAGTTAAGCGTAAGCGTTCAAGTAAAAAAGTGCACAAGATTTTGATGGTTTTTTTATCTAATTTACGAATGATTTCTATTTTACGATTAAATTGCAAACAAATCATTATCCAGCTCCAAAGGCTTTTTTCAAGAATAACATCATGTAAATCCCAGAGGAAAATGTGCCTAGTCGGTGAAAAAGCTGTTTTATTTTTGCCCCATTCTTCGTTGTTCTCCATGTGCAGACCTCGCATTAAGAAGGTTTCTCTATCACTTTTGGTTAGCTTAATCATTTATATTATAATCCTTGCATAGTTTAATGCGGTAGCGTAGAGCGCACACGCAGCTGTACTGATGGTGGTTTACTTTCATCTAATGTGAGTAATGTTCCGGCAAATGGTCGCTGATCGATAACGATCTGTTGAGTATGAGGGTTACGGATATATTCATCACTTACAACATAAGGTTCTATATTGTAATTATCTAAAAAATTGATGACCTGTTCCAATGGCATATCAGTAAAATCTGGCCAAATAATTGGTTTGTTATTACTTGTAGAAATATAAAGGGTGAGTCTATTTTTTTCAAGTATTTCATTATAGGATGGTGATTGTGCAAAACACATCTTTTCTGGATAAGGATGAGATATATAATAAATACGAGGATGTATGCCTTGTTTTTGTAATTGGTTATGCAGTTCTTCAACGCACATGCCGATGCATTGGGGCGCGCGAATTGCAACAGGTTTTTTCGCTGTCATGATAAAAAGAGGTTGGTTTTGTTTGATGCTAGTTCCAGCCAAAGGAGTTTGATTCAAAATGATTCCTTCTGGAATATCCTTTTCTTCTTTTAGATCAATTATACGAAGGTTAAGATTATATTGGGTAATGATTGGCAGTATTTCATATACCTGCTTTCCTACCACGTTTGGCGTGATGATTTCAGGATGCGGCAGCAATGTGTGCATGATCCAGTATCCAAGGAAAAAACTGAGAAATGGAGCTATCCAGAGATAATTTTTGATTTTCATATAATATATTATAGCACATTCCAAGTTGATCCAAGAAACAATAGCGAAACTCTCTGAATTTGGGTTTCTCATGTGATTATCCACAATTTACGTTATTCTTCAATTAGAGTCCTCATGCCAAGAGCATCGAAGGATGAGATTGGGGCATACAATAAGCCGGATTTTGTAATCTACATACACGCAAATGCCTGCAGACTGACAACCATCTATCTATGCGACATACCCGTGTGTTTAACCGGAATGAACGACCGACACACACTTTTTTGTCTTGCTTCCAGCAGGGTTTACCCGTCATACATATTGCTATGCATAACCGTGCGCTCTTACCGCACGTTTTCACCGTTACCAAACCACAATCTACACTTGTTATGATTGAAGACCCAGCTTAAGAAAAAGATCTCTTAAAAAGGGCGATCGATCGAAGTGTAATGTAGATTGAGGCTGGAAGTTATTTTCTGTGGCACTTTCCATAAGCTTTCGCTTTCCAGCATTGAGTATAAAATACTCTCTGCTGGTGCTGTGTTCATTAGAAGTCCGGACTTTCCTCACTTAAGATTTTAAAAAACCTTAAGTGCGATTGTCTCGTACACCCCAAATATTTATTGTCAAAGAGAAACATATTCCTAACAGTAGTGTACCACCAATTCTCATAATAGTATAGTAGCTGCTTGGCAAAATACCCAAAAAATAGCCTTCAATTGCATATATTTGAATGAGGGTAGCGATCATAGCAAGTATAATAGAATGGCTGTAGGAAGAATACAGGTTTTTCCTGAAAAAAATACCAAAAGCTGAAATGGGTATAAAGACAATATAGGCGAGTAAAAATGAATTATAAAAACAGAAATATTCAAGACCAAGCAAAAATGATATAAATGCGACTATTGTGTATGCTGGATCATTAATAATACGGATGCAATAAAAGGACAAAAGTAAGGAAATAATGGGTGTGCCAATCAAAAAGAATTGACCTAAATCAATTAAAAGAAATAGGAGGATGGTACTTACATAAAAAATAATATATCTGGCTTTAGGTATGTACAACATATTCATTCATTCGAGCTTTGTCTTTATTGAGGTAAAGTATATTGACAATGATGGCAATAGTGCTATTTTTTCTACAATACTTTTATTATGACCCAATTCGTATACCCTATCATTTGTTGTTCTTAGTATGGGGATTCCACATTAAGAGGGTTATGAATTTTACTATAAAATAGATTATATTTTTAAAAACAAAACGTAAGGAGATTGTAGTGAAACGTATCTTTATGGCAACGATGATTATTGCATTATCAAATTCAACTGTATCGGCAACAAGCTATTATCAATCATTATGTTCTCGTATTTCTGGATTAGGACAATCTATTGAAAATGTGAACAATATTCCGGTAATTGGCAAGTTGACTAATGTATTACCTCTGGCAATTCTTGCAGCAAGCCTTAAAGAATGTCCTATGCAAACAATGATGGTTTTAGCAGCATTGAGTGGCTATCTTATGTCTCAAAATCCATTTATTCAAGAAATGATGAATCAGTATGAAATTCTAAACAATATATCTTGGATGCAGAGAAATAATAATAATCAGGAACAACAAATTGATGAAAACATTTTTGTTTTTGATGGTGATGATAGCGATGAGGATGATGCCGATTCATTAGAAGATGATTTGCTTGATGGAGATGCACAAGGCAAGAAATCAAAAACTCGCAATACGCAGCAAGCATTTTTATAATATTTTTGTATAAATGATGTATAAAAAGTATTGTGTGTTCTTTGCTATTTTCTTGTTTTCGTCAAGTATCCTTGGCTACGGATTACCTGGACTCAATTTAGGATTGACCAATATTCTTGATGGTGGGCCGGTTCGGCCAAATCCAGGTATCTATTGGCAACAATATCTGCAGTATTATACTACGCAACGATTTTTAAATGGAGAAGGAAAACCCCTTTTAGGGCTTCCTTCTCCTCGATTTAGGTCTCTTTCCACCATTACTCAGATGGTCTATCAATGCAAACATGTTTTTGCTTTAAAAGGCGGTATGCCTGGATTTTTACTGAGTATTCCAACAGTTATTTACTCAAAGGTGAATGATAATGCATTGGATATTAAAAGCAGTGGAGGAGGTTTTGGAAATTTGAGCTGTGGTATTTATAACCAATGGCCGGTTATCGTGCATAAAGGTAGACCATTATTTATTCATCGTCTCGAATTTGTGTTTTCTATTCCTCTTGGGAAAAACAAGTTACCTGAAAAACGAATTAATCCAAGTAATACTTTTTTTTATTGTGGCCCGAATTGGTCTGCTACGCTTTTTCTTTCTCATCGATGGAGTTTATCTTGGCGATTGTATTATGATTGGAATGCGCAGAATGAAAAAATTGATTTTCGTGCTGGGGATGCAATGCTTCTAAACTGCAGTTTAGCATATGAATTGTATCCGCATCTTCATTTCGGTGCAGTTGGCTATGTATTGGGTCAACTTCATAATAATCGCTTAAATGGTGTAACGGTCCCTGATAGCAAAGAACGTGTTGTTGGTGCAGGGCCTGGTATAGCCTATTTTATTTCCCCAGATATTATATTTTTTAGTTTTTTATATCTTGAAGGTGCCGTGCGTAATCGTACTCAGGGTACCAGCTTTATTTCACGGGTTGTCATGCATTTTTAATAAAAACGAGGTTATTTATTTCGTTTCTCATGTTGTATAAGCCATTCTTTGCGTTTGATACCGCTTGCATAACCGCGCAAAGCTCCATTATTACCAATAACACGATGACAAGGAACAAGGATTGTCAGAGTATTGTTGGTATTTGCTGTAGCAACAGCTCTAACAGCTTTTTTGTTACCAACTATATCTGCTTGCTCGAGATAGCTGATTGTCTTTCCATAGGGTATGGTTATCAGGGCCTTCCAGGCGTTATTTTGAAAAAGAGATCCTGATAACAGAATAGGGACAGTGAAAGATTGTAGTTTTCCTACAAAATAATCGGTTAATTCTTGTTTTAATAACATGATGATATTGTTTGTTCCGGGAGTTATATGTGCATGATATGTAATTTTAAGCTTTTGTATCTTTTGATCATATTTTTTTCGTTCAATAAAATCTAAAAAATAGAGCTGCATATCATCTACGATTGCTATCATTTCTCCTAAAGGAGTTTCTATATATGATGAGATTAAATAGGTAATTTCTTTTTCCAAAGTACATCTCCACTTTTAAAAATAATTTTTAATTAGATTACCTTTTATGTTTTTGTATTGCAATATGATGTTTTAGAAAACCATTTACAATTCGATTTGTATTTTTTTACAATAATGATAGCGTTTATTATAATAAAGGGGATTGTATGAAAAAAGTAGTATTTCTTATGATTTTATGTCTAGTAACACAGCAGTCCTATTGTTTGACTGATCAAGAGATTCTGCGAGGAATTATAGGAAGTCACAATCGTGCACTGGATAATGCGAATATGTACGCTAAACCGCTTAATGATCAAAATTTATCTGATTGGGAAGTGGCTATGTTTGAGGTTAAGATTTTTATTGGCATGAATACCCAAGCACAAAGAAAAAGTTTATTAGATTATTTTACCACTATCAAGCAAGATAATGATAAGCTTGTTAGCGGTATTAAGGCGATATACGACAATAAAATTAATAATAATCGAATCGATGAGAATATTCGTTTAGAATTTGGAAATGATTTTGCTAAGGTCTTGGATGATGTCAGACGTATTCAAAAGAACTTGGAATGGATGAATGGTAGTTCTGATTTTGAGAATAAAGCAATAAAACTTCTTGGTGTCTTGGCTACATGTGTTAAAACGACTGCGGGAAAAGCTATTGCAGATTTAGGGTTTGTAAATCCTAACCAAAAGAAACAGATAGAATGGATTCCGGCTCGATAAATATTTATATTTTGTGTATCGCAATAAAATAAAAAAGAGTGTGTAATGCACTCTTTTTTTCGATAATTATGATATTATAAGGCCGGAAAACCAAAATTATCCTATGTTAAAATTGACCGGGAAATCAAAAAGTATGGGAGTATCACGTATACCGCACTGTATTTTTATTATTATTTTTGTAATCACAGCTTTTTTAGGCGGTGCTCTTTTTTTTGTGATACATAATCATACCATCGATTTTTCTATTCTCGCTCAATATAATACGGGCAATGCATCAGTTCTTCTTGATGATGAAGGCAATGAATGGGGTAAATTTCAATTGGATCGACGTGATCCAGTTGATGGTACACGCCTACCTCAGCATTTAATTAATGCGTTTATCGCAGCAGAAGATTGGGATTTTTTTAGTCATCGCGGTATATCTTGGAAGGGGATTATCCGTTCAATTATCGTGAATATTTATCATAGACGCAAAGTGCAAGGCGCAAGTACTATTACTCAGCAATTGGTTAAATTATTATTTTTTGATTCACAAAAAACGTTCACGAGAAAGATAAAAGAACAATTGTATGCGCTTCTGGTGGAACTTCAATTGACCAAAGAACAAATTTTATATACGTATCTTAATCATGTTTGTTTTGGTTGTGGAATTTATGGTGTAGAAGCTGCAAGCCAGCGATTTTGGAGTAAGCATGCGCATGAAGTTTCTGTGAGTGAGGCAGCAACGCTTGCAGGGATTATTCGTTCTCCGGCGCGGTATTGTCCGCTTCTATATCCGCTTTCTGCTCAAAAACGTCGAGATGTTATTATAGGGAAAATGAAACATTTAGGTTTTATTACGGAGCAGGAATATGAAAAAATATTGTCGCAGCCTATTGAAATAAAAGATAAGCATACCGATATATTTGCGCCACACATAAAAGAAATGCTCCGTGTTCAATTGGAGAGTATTGTTGGTAAAACATCATTGTATTCAGGTTTTTTGAAGATTCAAACAACCATTAATAGAAAAATGCAAGAAATAGCACAAGATGTTTTTACAACAGAAATGATGAAGTTACGTAAAGAATTTGGTAATGATATTGATGGAAGCATGATTGTTATTGATAGAAAAACGGGAGAGATAAAAGCTTTAGTTGGTGGATTTGATTTTACTGTTTCCAAATTCAATAGGGTAACGCAAGGTCGTAGACAAATAGGATCAACGTTTAAACCTCTTATTTATGCCTGTGCATTAGAGCAAGGCATGACGTTTGCTGACACTGAAATGGATGAGCCGACTGAATGGATTCAAAACAATACCATTTGGGCGCCCAAAAATTATAACAAAAAATTTAATGGTCAAATCACTCTTGCATATGCGCTATCGCATTCAAATAATATTGTAAGTATTAAAACATTGCTTAAAGTTGGCGCGCAGCATGTGATTACGCTTGCAAAAAAATGTCGTATTAAATCGAATTTTCACTCGTATCCATCTTTAGCTCTTGGGTGTATTGATACTACATTGTGTGAAGCTGCGGGCATGTTTAATGTTTTTGCTAATGATGGCATCTATGTGGAGCCGCATGGATTATTATCAATCAAAGATCGTTGGGGCGTTCGTGTATATAAAGCAGCACCTGAACATGAAAGGGTGCTTAATAGCCGTATTGTAGGACAAGTAAAAGCTGTATTATGTTTGGGGCCAGAGCGCGTAAAAAGAATGTATGGACCTCATAATTGG
>JACZCT010039859.1_pt1 | contig 30747 bp, 55 predicted proteins | sample 8641871 | NCBI WGS metagenome assembly JACZCT01 (sample SAMN15324604, study PRJNA640507) | soil metagenome | isolation source: monocropping sugarcane control | place: China: Luxin town, Laibin City, Guangxi Province | collected 2019-07-25 | depth 10cm m | reverse complement strand
GTACGATTGGTGAGACGTCTGGAAGAGGTCCCCTTCTTCGACGAGCAGCTCGGCTCTACACCCTCCGCCACCGTTACCCAATCCGGTGCAGGTCGCCTCGGTTGACCAGCCCTTCTGCTCACGGCCCTTCTTGAGGACTTTCATCGAGACGCTCCCGCATGCGTTTGGCTGCTGTTGTGAAATCGGGGACGATGGTGACGATCGACATGTCGAGCATCAGGTTGTCGACGAGCCCAAAATTCTCGACCATCATCGTCTCGTTGTGGAACTCCCGGGATCCCACCGCGACTCTCTCATGGTAGGGCCTGCCGTCCACCGTGTAACCAACGATGGGGAGCCCTAACGCGAAAGCGAACCCGACTTCCCAAGCCGTTCCTACGTCCATCGAAGGCCCCCGGAACGGCGTCATGTTCGCAAGTACGCCTTGGCAGGAGCGTATGAGGTTCACGTTGGCCCAGAATATCGCTCGGGCCTGCTCGCGAGGGCTGAGCATCTCCGTGAGGTCTAGCTCGGCATCGAGGGGAAAGACGCCTTCCAGGTCGTACGGAGCACACAGCCGTTTCAGCTCGGCAGCGTGAGCCTTGGGGTTGGGCAGGAATACGTCAGGGCCGGCGAGATAGATGCGAGCACTCACGGGAGCACCGCTTCCTTCTCGAAGACCTCAACCGTGTTCTGGAAGATCGCCACTAGTTGGGGGTCCATCTTGAAGCGCTCCTGGTTGATCTCGATGCTCCTCCTCACGTCCCCATCCGCGTGACGCTTGCTCGAGGCGAGCCAGTCTAGGAACATCTCGATCACGTCGATGAGGTTCATCCCGGAGATCCCTCTCTCATGGTATTCCGCATGATGCCTGTTGTTTGCGTAGTGGTGATCGAGTCCACCTTGCGCTTTCATCTCGGCCAGGCACTGCTTGTACTCGTCGCTCCCGTAGGTCAGGCCTTTGAGTCTCGGGGTGTAGACGGCGAACATTTCGACCTCCTTGTCCGAGAACTTGGACTGGTCGTGGACCTCGCCCCGGATGAGTAATTCGGTGGCGGCGACTCGGAGGAGCTTTCGCACGAGGTTGATGTGCGCCAGGGTCGATGTGTTGGCTTCGAGGATCTGTTCGGTGGTCGGCATCGGCCGAGCCTACACCGTGAGACGAAAAACCCTAGATAGAATCGTAGAGACATTCGATGGGACGGGGTCGACCTGTTCTACGTGCGCGACCCACGCGATGTCCGTGAACTCCTCGCAGGGCCTGATGTTCCGATGCCTACCGTTGAGCATGAAGGCAAAATTCATGTGGAGGCCCTTCGATCCAGCATCGTGCTCTTCGTAGGCAAGGAGACCCGCAGGGCTCATAGGGTCCTTAGGGGGGAGCCAATAGTCAGGCCCCAGTTCCCAGCCGATCTCTTCGTGGACCTCTCGAATGATCGCCTCTTTGGGCGTCTCGCCGGCTTCAAGCTCACCCCCGATCGGAAGCCACGCCCCGAGCCTCTTGTGCCGCACGAGTAAGACAGCGCCCTGATTGAGGACGTAAGCTGAGACCGAGAAGGCTCTACGAGGGCTCATCGCTCTGCATCTCCACGAACCAGTGCTTCTCGTGATTTACACCGGCCCGCCGGATCTCCCCGTAGTAGCAGATGCACTCGCTCAACGGACGAATGCACCACATACAGAGGTCGAGCCGGATCGCCTCATTCCCCAATTCTTTTTCGAGGCGTTTCAAGTCGGAAAGCAATTGGTCTACCTTGGCCCTCAGCGAAGCTTGCTTCATCAACGCATGCTCACGACAGAGCCCGGATGGTCCTAGCGACGGCTTGCCGCAGTTGTCGTCCTCGTCCCCAAAATCGTACACCCGAATATAGCAGGTTCCCATCGGTTCGCTTTACACCAAGGTCTGTCGGCGGTTCGTTAAGAGGTCGGGTCCTCACATCCTAACGAACCGCCAAGTAGATCTTCGATGTCTAGGATGCGGCGAACCGCTTCTTCATGTCGCCCGTCACTCGCACCAGGATCTTCTTCGCCGCGGGCTTCGCTGCGATGGTCATGGGTTCCTTGGTGAACGGGTTGAGCCCTTGGCGAGCTGGCTTTGCGGGCGTGTCGCGCAGGATGAGCTTCACGAAGTCGGGGATCGTGAACTCCTTCTCCTTCTCGAGAGTTTCGGCGGCTACGTCGGACAGCGTCTCGATGAAGAGGGTCGCTTGGGTCTTGCTCAGGTTCATGCGCTCGGCGAGAACTTGCACTAGCTGCGTCTTTGTCATTCCAGGTTCTTCCAAGGTTCGTAGCGTTGGCCGGCACGAATAGGTGGGCCCTGTAGGGTCCCCTGCTTCGTTGTCCGGATGAGGCCGTACACCAGACGCGACGTGCGTGAGCAGGTGGCTCGTCGAAAAATTTCGAACCTACGCGCCCTTACATCGGCCGTTTGATTGGCCTGAACTTTCGAACCCCCTTGCGGTGAAGCAAACCCTCAAGCGATACATTCACGTTTCGCTCGCGGTGATCGATCGCGGTGTAAAAGGTGGGCCCATGCTTTGGGTCAGCCTGACCGTTATCATTGCCATTTCGTTTGCGCTTCGCGTCTACGTCAACCGAGGACAGACGTGGGGCACGCCGGACGAGAAGCGTTACTCGATGCACGCCTACTCGTGGCGACCCGGCAAGGTCTTCACGGATGCGATCGAAGCGTTCATCACCAAGGAGGCGCTCGAGATCCCTCCGACACGCTACGCCTTCTTCGCCGTTGCAGCCCTCGTGAACCGACGGAAGAAAGATTGGACGCAATGCTTCCGGCCGATGACGTGGATCGCCGCCGTGTGTGGAGCGCTCACGGCCCCCGTGGCATTTCTGATGACCTTGAACCTTCCGTCTTCGCTTCTGGTAGCGAGCGCTCCGCTCTCGCTCTTTCTGAGCCGCCGAGCTCTTCAGGACACCTTTACAGGGCTCTTCTTGGTCTTCGCCCTGCTGGGCCTCCAACTAGGTAACCCGTGGCTTCTCGGAGCGGCTACGAGCATTGCGCTCGCTTCACGTGAAGCGGTCGTGCTCTATCTGCCCGCGCTCTTCGTTGCGTGGCTCTTGCGAACCTCTGGGCATTGGCCGTCCGCCGCCATCACGCTCTCGGCAAGCGTCCTCGCGACTGTCGTTGGGTACTACGCCATCGGAGGTCGAAAACTCGTTGCAGTGTTCCGCAAGTTGAAGCAACCGACCGACTACGTACGTCGCTTCCAGTCAGGGATGCCGCATCGCGTTCTGACGGACCTCGCGCTTGTCTCTCCCGTGACCTTGATCGCGGCCCTTGTGGGTTGGCAATGGATGCCCCTTTGGCTTGTCGGATTCCTGGGAGCGGCCATTTTGGTGCACGCCTTCGTGACGCCAAAAAATGTAAGATTCCTCCTCATCGTCGATCTTGGGATGCGGATCGCGTGCGCATGGCTACCAGACCCCTGGCCCTGGGTTGTGCTCGTGGTAAGCTCGGTCTCGGATTTCTTCCTCTACAAGGCCTTCGGCAAGGTGGAGGATCCCGTGACGGCGAATCTCGTCATGAAGTGCGGTATGTACCTGGAGAAGTGACCCCATGAGCGGACCCAAAGATATGGTTGCAAACACAGACTTCGTGGACGCGGGACTGTCGACCGAGGTCGTCGCTCCCGAGCATCCCTGCCCAACGTGCGGCGCCGCCATGAAGGATGCTCGCACCGACGAAGACAAGGAAGCCGGCCGGGACGTCCGGATTTGTTCGAGCCGGGCGTGTCGAGCCAAGGCCGACTGGACCTCGGGCTCCGCCGTCCTCCTCAACAACTGACCCTACCAGGGGTTGCCCAAGGGCCCGGTTCCTACGTGGGGCCGGGCCCTTGGCGTTTTCGGTGTATCTCTCCCCCGTGTCCTTCTTCGCGGACCGAGATCGGTATGACTTGTTCGACGCCCTCTTCGTAGGAGGCCTTCTCGGCTTCGTGTTTTTCGCTTACTTCGAAGGGGGCCTCAAACCGGCGGCACTGCTCTGCACCCTTCTCGGGGCCTCTTGGATGGTCGGACACAAGATGGCCTACGTTCGCATGCGACGAAACCGCGAACGGGCGGAGAAGCCTCGATGATCTTCTGGGAGTACGTCAACCCTCGCCTGAACGTCGCGTTCGATTCCCATGTATTCTGGATTTGGAATGCGAATCAATGGTGTGCTGCGGCGTTTGAAGAGTCCCTCTGGTCGCCTCCCATGAAGGAGGCTGAGATCGCAGCAACCCTACAGGCTCTGATTCAGGAAGCTCAGACCAGATTCTCGAATCGTATTGGATTCGTCGATTTTCTCGTCCTCTACGGTCTTGAGGATGATCATTGGCGTTTTGTCCTGGTAGGGTCCAACGCGACCAACCAATTTCTAGGAATGCGCGACGATCCTCCAGCATGGTGGAAATTCGGAGAGGTGTCGCCCCTTCAAGGTCTGCTTCTTCGGGCTCAGACGCGACACGAAGCGATCCGAAAGCTCCTTGAACAAAGGCCGCGGAGCCCAAACCTGCCTCTGCCCGTTTCCGTCCGCGGGTATTGTGCCACGTGTGGTCTACCCCTCTCGAAGCATGTAACCCACAACCCCCCTGGGCTGTCTCCCCCCAAAAGCACGGATGCCGAGGATTGGAAGCCCTACCGGCAGGCGTTCATCAAGCACTACTGGGATGCCCTTCAGAAGCTCACCGAAGACGAGCTCTTGAGGATGTCTCTGCCAAGAGGGGCTCACCACCTACGTGTGCTCGAGATGGAGATCCGCCGCCGCATCGATAACCCGGTAGGAGTCAAAGATCGTCTCGACCTGATCCTAGGCGACGATCTCCTCGAAAGCTGACCATGCGACTACTGAAACTCGAGTACCTTGAGGGTCCGAAAAACCTCGATCATCTTGGCCCTGGTCGAGAGGGGTGCCGTTTCAGAGCGACGTTCGACGTCGGGACCTACGAGGTCGAGGTCGGAGTCCTAGCTGGAATACCCCTCCAAATCGAAGGCGTACTCACCGTTTCGTCCTCGCACGAGTTCTTCGTCCAGATCAACGAGGTCCCCCTACGTCAAACGAAGGCGATCCAGCGGCATCTCGCCGAGGAAGCTCTGCGGCTCGTCCAGAGAGGAGAGACGAGCGTCTCGTTCGACGAATACGGGAACCCTTCTCAGTCGACAAGCTCTAGCTGAACCCTGGGCTCCGTGAGTTCGTGGTCCGTGAGACGGTACCCTGTACGGTCTCCGTTGTCCCACGTGAGCACGAGATCCACCGTACCGTCGAACGCCTTCAATACGTCCTCTAAGGTGTCGAGGAAGAACCCGCTGCCCTCGCTTTGCCACCAGATGGCCTTGGGATAGATCAGGCCATCGCGAACCTCACTGTACTGTGAGAGCCAAGCGGTATCGAAAAGACTGACCTCCGCCAGATACTCGTGGAGCTCAACCTTCAGTTGCTTCCACTTCTCGAGGCCGATGCAAAAGCCTTCGGACTTGAGGATTTCGACGTGTCGGATGTTTACCGCCATAGCTTCTTTCGAAAGAGGGCCCGTGCCCGTCGGGCGTTTGATGCCTCGGCTTCTTCTCGCTCAAGCTCGGCTTCGATGAGCTTCGCCACTTGAGGTAAGATCTTCTTTGCGAAGCACACCACGTCGGAGTTCAGCTCTGAGACTCCGTAGTTCCATGGCTCGTCCCAGAACGTGTGGGTGCTTGAGTCTCGTAGGAAGCCTTCCCAATCGTCGTCGCTTGAGTAGTACTTGACATGGTCGTAGCGCTCACGCGCGTCGGCTTTCGATAGCTCGCCATGGCTTCGCTCCTTGAGGATGTCGAGGATGACTGCGTTGAAGGACTCCTCCTCGTTGATGTGCCACTCGGGGCGGAGCTTGCGAGCAAAGTAGTCCCAGTCTTGCTCGGCTCGAAGGAAGAACTTTCGCACGTCCTTCGAGCCCGTAGCGGTCCACCAGTAGGCATAGTTGCCAAAGTCGCTCACGGTCGCGAAGAAGCCATCCTCGCGGATCATGACGTGCGCCCAGCCTTCTCCGTTCACAGAGGGTACGCGGTACTGCCAGACCTTCAGGGGCTTTCCTGCCACAGGACCTTCTCCACGACCTCTGTCTGAATGAGCCGGAAGCCAATGGCGTTGCACGTTCCGTCGAACTTGCTGATTGGCTTGAAGGCTTTCACGCGCTCGATGAGGAATTTGAGGATCCCGTTCGAGGGTCGCTTGTGTAGGAACATCGCGACGCTTTGGTAGGCAGGGTTCCTCGATGGAAGCGCCGTCTCAGCGTCGGTGCCCGGAAGTCCGTTCGGGTATTTGGCCTTGTACTCGCGGACGGATTGCCGGTATCTCTCGATGACCTCTGGAGTCCCCCAATCATCATCTCGATAGTGCGCCCCCATCCCGTCGTTCCAATAGCCGGGGGTACTCCAGATGGTAGTCGGCCTCGAACAGCCCCGATCATCGGTAACGTTGACCACCAGGTCCTCCATCGCCTTGACCATGTTCGGGCATTCCTGTCGAAACACGTCGGCGTAGTCTTCCCCGACCCCACACTCTCCAATACAGCCTGTGCAGAACGCCGTCAGAGGGCGCTCGAAGCCGCCAGCGTACGTGTCCGTGTCTACGATAAAAATGAACAGGCGGGAGTTGGCGTCATCGCGGAGTCCGGGCATCCTCTTGGATACACCGGGCCGCCTCTACGCCCTGATGGTTTCTCAGTTGGGCTTGGATGGTCGCTTCCGTTTGACCCCCAACAACTAGAAGGACGCCGCCACCTTCGATCCCAAGCTCCTGAAGGTCGATCTTGATCGGCTGATCCTGTAGGAGCTTGTCCATGTTGATCTTGCTGAGGCCCACGATGATGAGCGCTCGGCCGTCTTCCATGGCACCAACAGCTTTGATCATCTTCTACCTGTGAGGGCGGGCTCCAACAGGGAACCATTAATGAGTAACCTAGGTCTTCCCAGGCTGTCAACCGTATGAGTATCAAGTTTTATGCGCAACAAACGCCGTACATGTCAGCCGCCCTCGCACTGGTACGACGGTTTAAATGGGCAGTTTTTTGCGCCAACGGGCCGTCATCTTGAATGAGGTTCAAGGCGACGGCCCGTTGACGGAGTTTCTCAGACCGAGGATTCACGAGTGATTGGCGATTCTCAACAGATCTTCTTCCATGCCGCCCTCGAGCATGAGCTTCTGAGCGAGCATGGAGTCCTCCACCGGGACGAGCTCCCGAGGATGGATGCAGAGCGTCTTGAGTCGCTGTCCGCTCTGCGGATCGATCTGGTGGATGCTGTGGGCCCACTTGCGGTGGATCCGGTAGCGCCGCCGCTGACCGTTATTACTGAGCACGTCCAGCTCGAAATATCCCTTTGCCGAGAGCTCCTCTCGTTGCTTCTCGTCGAGGTTCTCTCGAAGTAGACGCTCCGCACGCTCGCGAGCCTTGGCCGCCTCAGCCTCAGCAACGATTTGTCGCTCGCGTTGCTCTGCTTGCCTCTGGAGTCGCGCTTGGACTTGCTCGTGGCTGAGGTTCTGCGCCTCGACCCAGTTCGTCCAAACGATCCCATTGGCACCAGCGCTGGTGATCGCAGTACGGCCACCAGCTCCTACATCGACTCCGATCGCTAGGGTCGAGCCGGTAGTTTCGACTTGAGTGATCGTCGCTGAGCTACCCGTGGCCGCTGCTGCGTTCTGAACTTGTACCCAGACGGACCACACGATGTCGTTTGACGTCGTACTACTGGAAACCACGGGCATCTGACTGTTCCAGATGCTCCAGATCAGGTTGGTCTCACCCCCGCTGCCAGCCGTCGTCGTTGACGTCGGGACCATGCGAAGGTGGTTTCTGTCCGGCTCTTGCAGGCGAGGGTCAACGGCTACTGCTGCACCTCCGAAGGGCATTCAGCCGCCCGCCATCGGTGGGACGAAGATGTAGCGTTCCTCGTCCGGGCTGAATTCCTTCACCTGCTCACCCTTGGACCCATCGCCGACGACCTTGAAAGCGAGGTACTTCTTGTCCTTCACGAACGTGTTGAACGTCGTGCGAGCCACTTCGACCTCAGCGGGCTTGGTGCGATCCCAGATGTACTTGGTGTCGCCTTCCTTCCCCATGACGGCCATGGCGCCCTTTCCTTTGGGAAGATCTCCGAACGTGGTATCAGTTGTCGTCTGGATTTCCATTTTTCATCTTTCTGTAGTTCCCCAAGCGAATTCTGGGGAAGGCGTACGCGAACCTGCTGCTATACACCCACGAGGATACCGCCCGCTGAGGATTTCGATGCCCTTTCTTGAATGGGGGCCAGAAAAATGACGACTTACGATTCCAAGCACTACGATTTTGCGACGACCAGCGCTCAGCCGAACGGCCCCATCAAGCCGCCCGAAGGGGATCGCTGGATCTTCGTAGACATCGTCTTCTCGGGCAGCCATGTCGTGGTCCTCTGGGCCAAGATGAAGACCGGCCGCTAACCGGTGTAGAGAGAGGGGTTGTGACCCCTTTCCATAGATTCGTGTCCGATCGCCTGGAAGCCTTCCGGCTGAGAACCGCGATGTGGGGTTCCAACGAAGCGGTCGAAATGAGCATGCCTTGAAGCACGTGACGTTCCTCACCAACTGCCCCAAACCGCCTCGCAAGCTTCCAGACATGTGCGAGACCTGCGAGTCACCACAACGTGAGGATCGTGTGGGGCACCATACTTTCAGGGCCGTCTTTCCAGGGTCGAACCTTACCGACGGCCTCTGCCTCTGGTTCTGCTCCAAAACGTGCCATAGGATGTCCCCCGTTCCGACGATCGATGATGCTGCCCCATGGGTTGCCGAGACATAGGGACCTTACGGAGTTTAGCCAAAAACACTAAGATGCCTAAGATGGATCAAATCCTCGAAGCCGACTAGCGCTCCCAGTCGATGTCCGTGACGAGTCGAACCCAGGAGTCGAGGAACTCTCCAACGCCGACCATCATGGTCTCTCCGCCGCACCGCAGCTCGACGAAGTCCGGTAACGCCGTCGTGACGGTGACCGCGTTGCCAATTCGGTGAAAACGAACGAACCGGGGGTTGATGAGCTCGTCCACCAGCTCTTCCTCGGTAGGAGGCCTCATCCGCACCCAAACTTGACCCACCATCGGGGTTTGTTTCAAGCGCGTGTTGACGGAACGGACGAGGCTACGAGCTGCGGGCTCATAGGCCGATTCGCGCTCCATGCTGGTTCTGTAGTCGGACATCTCTGTTCTTGGGGTGTGTATAAACGGTGTAGAGCTTGAGATGTGTCTAACGCTCGAACCTGCCACGCTGAGTAACACCATCATCTACGCTGCCGAGGTCATGCACGATGCCGGCTTGCGCCACGTCATCGGCTACCAGAACTCCGTTCGTTCTCGAAGCGGCGGTCCCAACGCGATGCTTCTACCATTCCCCGCCGAGGGTAGGGTTGGCCGTGAGAACTTGGTGAACGGCGAGAAGTTCAAGGACATCCTCGAGTGTTACGAAACCGCCGTGGAACGTTTACGGCCCCGGTCCCGGTCTCGAAACCTAACCAAGGGCTTCTCAGACGGTGCGTTGCTTGGCGCCGTTGCCTCCTTCGAGGTCTTCGAGTCAGGCTCGTACACGATCGCCTTGGCCGAACGAGCCGACGGCCTCATCCCCGCGCTCGCGGAGATCCCCGTAGAGAAACGCCCCGCTCTCACGAAACCATTCGTGGACGCCCTCGGAGAGCTCTACCCGGACTGGCCAATCGCCCTTTGCTGCTTCAACGGCAGCATGGACGAACCCGAGCCGCTCTTCTGGTGGTTCAAACCTCGATTCCCAGAGGTCCTTTTTGCTCCGGCCATCGACGCCCACGATGGCCGGCCTCCGAGCTTGGAGCACCAGGTTCAACGCGATCACACCTTGGCGTTCGCGTCCTATGCCTCAGGCCGGTCGGTGGACACTACCCTTCAATACGCCATCGAGCGCAAGGTGCCGGAAGAGCATCGCTGGCTCTTCGATGCCCATGTGTGTGGCCGCAAGTTCCAAGGGGCGTCCCCCAACGGTGACTTCGTCCAAAACCTGAACAAGGTCCGGGATCCGAAGACCCACGGTTGGCTTGATCTCAGGGTTCAGGCTCCGCCGCGGGATCGTCCCGACAAGTGGGCCCACCTCATGGGCCCCGACATCATCTGAGGTACTTGTCGTAGGTCTTCTCGACGAGATCGTGGTACGCCCACTGCACGGCTTGGTTGTCGCCGCCGTGCGGAGGCTCGTAGGCGTCGTAGCCGACCGCCTTGGAAACTAGGTCGTAGGCCTTGTCCTGGTTGAAGTCCGCGAAGACCTTCGTCACTACGAAGACCCGTAACTGGTCTTCCCGGCTCTTCGGGATGTTGTCGTTGACCTTGAAGCCCAACGGGACGATGCCCGTTTCGGTTTCCTTGATCCGGCGATCGATCTCCGGATAGAGAACCTTCTCGAAGTGGGTTTTGAGGATCTTCTCGACCTCCCGGTCCCAATCGTCTGCGTTCTCTTCAATGATCTTTTGAAGCGCCCGACGAGTGTCCTCCTGGCGCTTTGACATCTCACGCTCAATGTTGACGAACGCTTCGTGAGTGACGCGATTGAGCTGCCCTTTGCGCTCGAGGACGACCACCACGTGACCCGAGCTCGAGGCCGACTCGAAGTGCTTCTCGTCGCCATCTGAGTAGCGCCACATGGCGACGACCTTCCGGTCCATGTCGTACGCCCAGAGGTAGCTGAAACGAGGGTCTCCTGTGTTGATGAACTTGGCACCCCCAGAGCCGGCGTCTTCGCCGCTGCCCAACATCGGCCAGTAATCGCTGAGGACGTACTTGGTGCCGCGGATGAGGACGGTCGGAACCCTGGGCTTCTTGGGAGAGCCCAAAGGAACGACGTTTCCTGCTTGGAGAAATCTCTGGACCAGGCGTTTGAGGGGCATCACTCGTGGGGGATCATCAAAGGTTTGGAGGCGATCCTAGCTCAAGGGATAAAATCTCGATAGCCCCTACCAGGTATGAAGAAGCCTTCCTGGTTCCGTTGGTCCGACCTCGTGGCTTTTTTGCTGCCAGTCGTCGGCATCGGTGTGGTCTCGCTCTACGCCATGCGCGTGGGCGTGGAAGGCTCCAACGCCAAGGGAGGCTTGGCCCTTTGCTGGGGCGTAGCCGCGACCTTCATGGGCATTTGGGCCCGAATCTGTTGGCTCCGTCGGAAAGCCCTGGAGGAGTTCACTTGGTTCCCTACCTACGGGTTCATGGTGCACGGCAACGGGTACCAGCTCCCTGACGGCAAGGCCTTCGACGCTCTGATCCTGAAAACCATCCAGGCGTGGGCACCCTACCATCCGAACGCGGAAGCGCTCGTCAAAGAGAAGGTCGTCTGGGTCTACTTCGAGAAGGATCTGGATGAGAACGACAAGAATCCCGCACACACGAAGGTGAAAGGATTCACATTTGCGTCCTCTCATACGATGGTCGTGGACTTCAACGACCCCAGCGAGCCTCTCGAGAAGACCGCGTTCGAACACGAACTAGGACATGTGATCCACGGACACGCGACCGGGGGATGGAACTTGGCCGAACATCACCAGTTCATGAAGGATCACAAGCTTCGCTGAGCTATCTTTTCAACGGGACGGAACTCTTCCAAAAGCGTTGCGACCCGATGAGTTGGGAACGTCCGTCCGAGCGGGTGGAAGTCCCAGGTGGGGCGCTTGACATACGCTAGGTAGGTGGGGCGTGACTTGACGAACCCTGCCAAGGCTAGTTCTTCCCTCGTCGCCCGACGACTGTTCTCGGCCCAGACTGGGTTCGAGGTGAAGAACACGGCTTCACACTCCTGTTCGGTCACGGAGAGAATGACCGCGATGTGCTGGTTCCCGTCGTCGTGCATGGCCACGTCTCCTATGGCGACGATCTCTCCGACAAACATTTTCAAGATATACACCGGGTTGCGCTGTCTGCCAACGGTGTACCGTGCCGGGTGACCGCAACCTTGGGCGATGTACTTCGCGGAGCTCGCCAAGGGTTCTACTGGTACGAGCCGTTCGGGGTCTTCATCCGGATCTGTAACGAAGGCGCGAACTTCAGGATCGATGTGGTCCCTCCTTCGAAACTGCCTGGAAGACTACCGAAGAGTATTCGTGACCGAGATCACTACGTCTGGTCTTCCAATCCCGAAATCCTCCAGGCGTGCAAGCCTTTGAAAACTCTCCGTTTGCCCTTGAGTGAGTGGACCACATTCATCGTCAATGATGCGGGGAAAATTGTGAAGTAGCTTATGGGAGCTTCCAAGGTATGAGGGAATTTGATCTCGTAGGGCAGTGCGGTAAGGCGTGGCTCTTGAAGATGCCGGAAGACTCGCAAAAGGCGGGCCTCGCATCGTGGCTCGTGAATCGTCCTGGAGCACACCCCTACTGGCAGTGGTGGCTCGTGGGCGTCACCCATCTTCGTGATGTCCCTGGTATGAAGCCCGCGCACAAGAAGTACCCCGAGGCTGAATACGAGTTCCTCATCTTCTCGATCGATCCCACTGCCTGTCCAAACCCCGAGCCAGATGATCCGAACGGCTACCCCCACCTCACCCCTATCGATGTGGTGGAGCAGTTCCACGGCATCAAGGACTCAGACGCCGTTCGTCTTTGTGAGGGTGCCGTCCAAGGTATCGTCAACGGGGTGATCTCTCCGGACCAGGACTATCGGTCGATGTGGTCCCAAATGATCGCCGGTACCGTCGCCCATTTTTCTCAGGGGAAACACCTGGAACATTGAGGGTCCCCCAATTTGGTGTAGATCAGGGGATGGCCAAAAAAGCAAAGTCTACTCCCTCTCGGTTGCGAACGGAGCCCTCCTCGAAGCTCCGGCCTTCGAGGAGCACTACCGAGGGTCCAACTGGCTGGCGATCATCGACATCGACCCGTCGGCCCCGGGAGGTCTCTCGCGTCGATTCCTCAATCGGGGCAAGGGTGAATGCCTATACGTCATCGAGCAGCTCGGTCTGTTTGACGCCGTGGAGTTCGGGGCCGACTACACCACGAGCATGGGGAACAAACAGCGCTATCGGTGGTACGGGATCGTGGTTGCGAAGATGGATGGCGAGATCCATGTGGAAGACGTCGGGTGCCAAGGCGGTCCTCAGATCCAAAGAAGCTCGGATGAGCGTCAAGGATCGCGCGACGGCCTTGCAAGCAGAACGAGACGCCCTCGTCAGAAAAGCAGCGGAGCTCGAACGCGAGATCCAGGAACTTACGACGGATGCAGAAAGCAAAACGGGAAGCGAGACGGCAGTACTTCGAGAGTCTTAGCCAATACCGTGCGGCGCAAGCTCAGAAGAATCGCCTAGAGCAATCTCAGCGGGAAGTGGCCATCCAGGCCGCGTTCTCTCGACCGGTTTCGTCCGCTCAGCGAACGGTCGAGGAACTGATTCAGACCAACTACAGTCCGAATAACAAGATCCTCCTCAGATCGTTGCGCGTTCGTGGAGCTGGGGTTCAGTGGCCGTTTGGTGAGGCCTCAGAACGCTTTGGACAACTTCTCCGAACGGTTGCCGACAAGGCTCCGAAGCTCATCGTAGGTGAATTCATGAGGCCCTTGTTGAACCTCGACAGGTTCTCATGGATCCGACCGATTGAGGAATGGGAACCGGAAGGGAAGGCTCGCGACACGATTTTCAGATCTCTCGTCGAGCACCTGCTTTCCAAGTACCGGACGCCTCGCTTCCTTTGGTCGGCGTTCTTTACGACCTCAGACGAGAAGGTCGCCCCCATCGTGGACTACGTCGCGAAGGGCGGGAGCCTCTACGACAAGGTCAAGTCAGGGGAGCTCCCTGTGCCGTTGACCCGCAAGATGTGCCATGACTTCTTGCAGACAACGACCGAATATACGTTCCTGAGCGGGCTCCGCCGAACCCAAATCCGTGCCTACGGTGGCGGACCCCATCTCTTCCGTGTGTGGATGGGAGGACCCATCGGCAGCACTTTGCACGAACCCTCGGAAGAGGAATTCTGGGCATCGGTCCTCCAGTTCTTCTCGAACAACCCGCTCATCGACTACTCGCAGGTGGGTCCGCTCGTCGACTACATCCAGTATCGTCGCCGAGGTGACCGAGGTTTCTCGATGAAAGGGCGGACTGTGCTCGCGCTCATGCGTGAAATGAGTGCGTGGCACGGAGAACTGGCCAAAACCAAAAATATCAAGAACATGGTCTTCGAGCCGTCGGGGTTCAAGACGGGGGACTTCGAACGCTACTACCAAGAACCCACGGGACGCACGCTCGTACTTTGGACGGTGCGAGAGCTCCTCTCTTCCAAAGAACTGGCGGATGAAGGCCGTGCTATGAAGCACTGTGTCTACTCGTACGCCTACAAGGTCGGCATCAATACGAGCTCGATCTGGTCGTTGCGGGCCAACGGCGAACGGGCCGTGACGATCCAGGTCAACAACGCCAACGAGACCATCGTCCAGTATCGAGGAAAGTGTAACGCCATCCCGGGAGCTCGAGAGTTCCAGATTCTCAAGGAGTGGGCTGATTCCAACCACATGAAGATCGGTCGCAACGGCTGGTGAGCCGGGCTCCGGTGTAGATCGAGCAACCATGAAGATTTGGCACGACGAGCTGAAAAGAGCAGGTATCTCCATCCATTGCATCTGTACGGGAGCGGGGGCTGGGCTCCAACAGCTCTTCTGGATGATCCCCGGGAGCTCTGCTTACCTGTCAGGCTGCTCGTTCCCCTACGAGACCATCCAGACCAACGCAACGCTTGGTTTCGACGAAGTACAGGGACCTCGGCCTGGCCCCCGTCCTGTCTCTCGAGCAGTGATGGCCTACACGGTGTAGTATAGGCCCTGAGCTGAACTTTTAGCCCCACCCTAGCGTTCTAGATTCATGTCCCAGGCACTCCTCGATCACAGCGTTCTTCGAAAGGGTTCCCGCGTCCGAGCCAACTGGCTGGACGCTCGTCTGACGGCTCTCACGGGCGTTCAGATGAAGCTCGGTGCCAGAGGCGTTGAAATCGTGGGGGTTATTCGTCACATGCGGGGTGACCACCCAACGAACCCGACGGAAATCCGCTACTACATCGATCCCGAGGGCGACTACGACGGCCCTAAGACGAACCTCATTGGGTGCACGTGTGGGCATCCTCACGTTGAAATCAAGCCGGAGTGGGTATCGGAAATTCTGTGAACCCCTGGAAATTCCTCTGGGCCTACGACCTCGTGACGATCAAAGTGAAGAGGGGTCGAGCTCCGAAGCCTACCGAAAGCCGAACCGCACGTCGTGCACGGGGCAAGTGAGCACCGCCATGATGGCTGCGTGACCACACGTGCAGCCTTTTGGTAACGGTACCATGATGCGTTCAATGCCTTGAACGACGTCCCAATCTCGCTGGAAGTCTTCGTCGCCGGGATTGAGGTAAGGGTAGAGCGCGATCTTCCCGAGGATCTTACAAGGCCTGCCGTTGCGATTGATGAGTCCCGTGGATCGCTCTAGTTGACGATTCCCCATGGCGGCGAGCATCCCGTTTGGCAGGACCACGTAGCGGTCGCCATTGGGAGTCTCGATCATATCCCCTGAGATAGCGTCGTGGTCGGTAGGCACGAGAGTCCCTACACCGTTGGTGTATCCTCAGGGTATGGAAGAAGAACAACTGGTGCCAGAGAATGTTGCCAACGTCGATCTCGACGGAACTCTGGCTGATTACAACGGAGCCATGCTCGCAGCCCTCGAAAGCATGCGCTCCCCCGACGAACCGAAACTCGAGGGCGACGATCCGTTCAAAAACACGCCGCCGTGGCTCGACGCACGGATGATGTACATCAAGAACCGGCCAGGGTTCTGGCTGAACCTCGAGCCCCTGCCTCTCGGAATGGCCGTGTTGAAGGTCATTCGGGAGCACTTCAGGATCAACATCCTGACGAAAGGTCCGGTCCGTACCACGATGGCCTGGACCGAGAAGGTTGAGTGGTCCCGTAAGCACGTGCCCGATGCTCAGGTCACGGTCACCGAAGACAAAGGCTTGGTCTACGGCCGCGTTCTCTTCGATGACTTCCCGAAGTACATCACGCGCTGGCTCCAGTGGCGCAAGCGGGGTCTCGTGCTCATGCTCGATCACCCGTGGAACAGAGACTTCACGCATCCGAATGTGCTGCGGGTTAGGAACATGGACGACCTACCCCACGTGGACAAAATGCTGGCCATGCGGGCTACTGGGACCCCATGGCCTCTAGACCTTGAGACGACCCTCTAGCTGGGTCGCCGCGAGCGCGAGAAGCTCATCTCTTGTGCTCACTGATAGCGGCGGAAGAACCTTCGTCGAAGGCGTGTTGGGAGGCCAAAAGGGCCCCCGCAGCATGAGGCTGACGACAGGCCCCTCAATGGGGACGACGTCATGCCAGCCGTACGGGTCGACCATCTCATAGCTCGACCCGGCGGCTACTTCGATGTTCATTGAGATCCGTGGGGACTGCTCACCATACCCGATGGCCATCCGGTAGCTGTTCTGAAGCAGAATGACCGCAAACGGCCACGGGTGGGGATGGTAGAAACCCTTCGGGCAGGGATGGATCCGATTCACGGCGAGGCGGTCCTCTCCAAGATCCGTCCAAACCTGATCAAATCGAAAACGCCCACTCAGGGATTCGAACGAACCCCATTGCGTCGACGGGTCCTTCAGGATCTTCGCGGCGGTCCCGTCAGCGACCATCCCAAGGAGTCTATCCAACAAGGTCACCCCTCTTCGAACGGATTGGGCCCCACCAGAGAGACCGCTCGAAACGGGATGCCTGCCTCACTGAGCATCTTCTGGCCGAGCAAGAAGTCCGCCTGCCACCGTTCGGGGATCTCACGGTCTTCGAAGACGACCTCGGAGATCCCCACCTGGACGAGCATGCGAGCACAGCGAGAGCAGGGTGTCCAGCCAGCGTAGGACTTACAGCCCTTGAGCGAGACACCAACGAGGGCGCCGTTCAGGATGGCGTTCTCTTCCGCGTGGACGATGAGAGGATACTTCTGCTCTCGGTCGTGGAGGCGTTCGTCATCGGCGACGCCTCGAGCGAAGCCGTTGTAGCCCGTCGAGCGAATCTCTCGATCGGGGCCCACGATAACACAGCCGATTTGTGTAGAGGGGTCTTTAGAAGCTGTGGAGAGGTACTTCGCAAGTCCGATTATCCAACGATCCCACCAAATTGCGTCTCGTTTCATCAAGGCAACCTTTGTTTTAGGCTCTTCACTAAAGAGGCGTAGTAGTTTCTTTCAGCAATCAATGCAGGGTCGAGACGACGGCCAAGACCCTTACGAGGACGCCCCATTGTTTGTTGGAGAAAAATCAGGAGATAAGCCTGAGGCGCTTTCTCCTTCAGGTAAGGGGCCAACCACTTACAGACCGTGTCGGCCTCTCTGCAAACCACTTGCCATCTCCATGTGGGGCGGTGCTTGGCAGGGTTCTTAGGTTTGACGTATGTTAGGGATCCCCCAAATGTCTGATGGAACCAAACCATCACCTCATGGTTTGTGTTTTCGCACGCTATGGCTATCTTCCAATTTCGTCCGACAGTGAAACAGCCTTCTCCGTCCAGAAATCCGGCAGCGTAGGCGCGCGTTTCTTCATCCCAGCCTGAGGTGTCTCTTACAGGGGACCGACGTTGGTACACAACACACTCCTACACCGGCCCGTTCGTTCGTGCGCTGGTGTATAAGAGGGCCATGATCTTCCGTCGACTCGGTCTCCCATTCGTAGGCGCCGGCCTGGCCCTCGCCATCTCCAAGTTCAGCGAGCGTGAGCGCTACTTCGTCGAGTTCTGCTCTTGGTGCGACAAGGGCCCGCTGAACCAAATCCCCTCCCTCTTGCAAGAGCGGCTGAAGCAGCTCTACGGCAAGGAATTCGCCGAGGCGGCCTCCGAGAGGGATAACCAACGGTTCGTTCGAGAGGTCCTTCACAAGAAGACCACCCTCAAGTTCTGGTTCGCCGACCCCATGGAGCTCCTTCGTGCCGCGCGCCTCAACGAAGACCCGTCCGCGAACTAAGCCGAGCCTTCCCTGGGAGTACTGTGAGTGCGGTTGCAAGTCCTTCTCCATGGACCTGCTAGGCATCCACTTCTCCCTCTATGACACGCTCAAGGGGCCTCACTACCTCTCGATCTACGTCCACAACGCAAGGTCGAACGGGCAGCCGTACGCTTCCCAGGAGGCGGCCGAAGAGAAGGTCCGCGAGGTCCTTGCGGAGAGACTCACCGAGGCGAAGCAAGAAATCGCCACCGTGGAGACCTGGCTGAATGCCGGAGGTTGAAAGAATCCTCGCGACCAAACGTCGACTGAAAGACGGTAAGGACTGGATCGAACTCGTCGCTGGAAAAGGATGGCGCATCGTTTTCGAAGGCCAGGTACAGAGGACTAGCTTCGAAGGCCGCGTGCGAGATTCTTTTTGGAAGTTGCAGAAGGATGCCGCCATCGAGCTCTGGAAGCTTCAGAAGAAGCGAAAAGAAAAGCCCGAGCCACTCTCCCGCTTGGAACGGCTCATGAGCGACGACGACCCGCTGTCGATTCTACTTGACCTGTAGGGTGTTGCCTGATAGACAACACCCTACGTGAGTTTCGGCGAATACGCGCGCGGTCTTCGAGAGGCCAAGGGTTTTTCTGTCCGCCAGGTGGCCAAGCAGCTTGGGATTGAACCAAGCCACCTCTCGAGAATCGAGCGAAATGAGGCACATGCCTCCGAAGAAGTCCTGGAGGGCCTAGCCGGCGTTTTAGAGGTGGATCCTCATCTCTTCCTCGCGACGGCTGGCAAGGTCACCAAGGAATTCTTGGAGGCCGTCCAGGCTCGACCAGAGGCGTTCTCTGCCTTGATCCGGAACTCCATCCCCGCTTCCACCCCCAACCTCTTCAAAGCAGCCCGCACCGTCCGCGACGGAGAATGGTAACCCCTGTGCTCGAACTACAGAACGACCACCTAGTGTTCTCGGCTCCGGAAGTTCATCCCGAAGCTCGCGTCTCGATCAACTTCCAGCGGACGTTGCGCATCCCCGACGACGGCAAGAAGTACAGCCTTCCGCCAGGCTTGGGATCGTTCCCCTTGCGGCACGTCGACGACTTCAAGGACCGCGTTCCAGCAAAGTGGATAGTGCACGGCGGGGTCATGCTCCTGTTGTCCTAGAGCGAAGCGCTCTGGCTCCGTTTCTGGGGGAACCGGGTTCGTCAGCAGGGGATCTATCCGTTCGCTGTCAAGGTCTCCGCCGGTAAGGTGAGTGCGGTCACCGGCGACGAGTGGCAGAGCGGGCTCAAGGAGAGCGACTACCTCACCATCCCGCAGCAGCCCTGGCTCGACGGCTACGTGGTCGAAGAAGGCGTCGTTCGACAGTTCGTAGCGGCACCCCTCGGCAGCGGCTTCTCGGCTGAGGAACAGATCACCGGCAAGGCCCAGCACGGAGGGATCCAGATCGAGGTCTTCCCCATGAAGCGTGAGGTCTTTGACCGACGCTTCCCGAAGCAGCCCAGCAGTGGCAACATCATCCGGTCCATGTCTCTCATCTCGGAGAGTGAAGCTTGCTACTTTGCCGCAACGGCGTCTGCCGATATGGGCCTTGCTGCTGGCGGGCAGATGGAGCAACAGATCTTCGAGGACCCCTACGGGCTCGACGATTGGGACACCGAGCATGGTAGCCGTTGCTTCATCCACTTGGCCAACAGTCTCGTGTGGAAAGCAATCACCAAGCAGGAACCCCCCTACCCGCCTTCGACGGCCGCCGACTACACGTCGAGGGGTTTGCCTTGGTTCGACTATTACTCGGACGACTGGAGGAGCCTCGCCGGAACCGGGAAGCTCAAGGGGTTGAAGAGCATGTTGGAGCTTGGGATGCAGAAGGGCCTGAACGTCTTGCCTGAGAACGAGTCGGTCACCTTCAAGAGCGACCAGGTCAAGGTCCTCGGCGACAAGCGCCCCAACGAAGTTCGAGCCGGCGAGTGGTGATGGTGTAGATCGGGTCATGACCCAGACTTCGCTCAAGGCCTTGGTTCGTGCGTACAAGAAGTGTCAGCCGAAGAGCGAAGAAGACCGCCACAAGATAGCCAAAGCTCTCGGGCTCAGGTATCATCCACCCAAGCTCAAGATCAACTGTGGGTGCTCGGACGATCACATCGTTGGGTGCCCCTACGGGGATCAATGACGACAGGGCTCTTTGAGGACGAGGATGACGACGATTGGTGCGAGCATTGCGGGTCTGAGGACTGCAATGGCGAGTGCCTGAAGGTCCCTGTAAACGAGAGCCCTGGAGTTCGTCTCGAGAGGATCGCAAAGGAACAGCGCGACCGAGCTCATCAGGAGACGCACGAGCTTCTAGCCGCTCGTCTCTACCCGGAGACGAAGGTCGACGAACGGACGCTCGAGGACTTCGAACGTGAGCTCGAGGGTCGAGCCAAGGTCGTGCTGGCCAAACGCCAAGATGGCTCCGTCTATCGAAAGCGGGTGTGATGACCCCTGACGGTTGCCTCGTCAGCGAGGACCTCTTCAAGGAGGTCGTTTTCGAGCTGCTTGCTTCGAGCTCCCTCGGTCGTTATCAACGAAAGGCCGTTGAGCTCTCTATCCGAGCGGGCTTGGACAAGCTCGACGAAGCAATCCTCACGGAGCGGCTCCAGTGCCTCTGGGAAGTGCTGACCAGGGACGGTCAGGAAGAACGCCCCCTTGAAGAGGTCGAGGCCGCTCTAGTGGCGGTTGCGCTTCTCCAAGTGGCCCCGAGCGCTCCTCAGTTGAAAGCCGTTCGAGACTTTCCTTGCTCGAATGCCCACCCAGGTACGCCCTGGGTCACGATGCTGGTTCGGAGTTTCACAGATCAGCATCCGGGTTAGGATCGTCCACCAGTTCTTCGAGGCGGTAGAGAGCTCTGAAGGGTACGCCCTCGATGGTGTCCGCAGGTGTTTCGTCGATCGACGACCGTTACGATGCACTCCTTGTGCCCAGGCGGGCTCATGAAATGCCAGGCCCAACCGCCGCTCACCACGAAGAACTTCTTGAGCTTTCGGATCTCGGCTTCTTGGAGCGCGATTCGCTCAAGGTTCCACGTATCGTTGGTTCTCAGGGGGTTGTGAGGATCGCCCATACTGTTCTGCCAATTGGATGTGATTTACAAGTGGCTCACTAGTTCCCGACGAATGGTCCTCTCTGGAGGCTCTTCGAGGAAGGGCTCTGAGGCTCCGGGTGCGTAGAACATCCCCACCGTCACGAGGTCAGCTTCCAGAGAACGGACGCTGATCGTGAGCGTCCCGTTGCCATCTTTCTCGTGCACGGGGGCGATCAACGCACGAACGCGCTCCATGAAGCCCTCTCGCGGCATTTCGATCGAGATTGGGACGATGATGCGGCCGTTCTTGGGCTTGAGACGGACCCAAGCCTGACTGGTGTCGAGGTAGAGCACTCGCTCCTGAGGCACCTCGTACTCGGCTAGTTCGCCTCTGGCCAAGTAACTGATGCGGATGTTTCGGATCATGCAACCTCCTGGCGTCGTTCTGTGATCACGCGGTCATCTCCTCCCAACGAGCTTCGACCATCTTGGCGTAGGGGATGCTAGCCAGGCCGTAGTGCCCGAGCGCGAAGCTGTCGTTGACCTCAACGATCAGCGTTCGCCCTCCGAACGTGACACCCCAATCGATCGCGTAAGCACGGGGGGCACTCTTGAATTCCTTGACCGCACGTTCGACCCATTCCTGGCACGGGGCTTTCCACCAATCCCCTCGGTAGAGGCGTACATCGAGGATCTCACCGTCGAGGACGAAGCAACGATACTCGGCTCGAAAATCCACGGGTTTGCAAACCCAGACCGGTGTGTGATTCGGATAGGTTGCGACTCGAAAGCGGTCGTCTCGTTGGGCCTTCCAGACGAACCCGGTGAAGAGCTTGTGCTCGACGGGCTTCACAAACATGGGCGAGGTGCTTGCCCGAACTTCTTCTAGGGTCGTCCGTCTCAAGTCTCTTCGGATGAAATCTTGGAGCTCTTCAGGATAGTCGAGCGGAGGCGGTACCGGCTTGCCGATCTTCGTGAGCGCTTGCTGGACGTCTCCAACGAAGCCGTGTAGCCCGACTTCAGACCCTAGGTCGGGAAGGTCGCTTACGTCGCCGAACCCCTGGAAGGGGACGATCTCCACGCCTAGTTGACGGAAGCCGTCGTAGGCGGCGTAGCAGTTGGGGTTGTCTGGGACGCCTTCTCGGTAGCGGATGTAGATCTTACGGAGCTGCATGTAGCTCTCCGTATCCCCACAGACGGTCTTGCTGAAGGGCCGCAAGCTCCTCAGGAAGAGTTGCGCGCTTTGTGCCCCTATGACCGTAAACGATTAGGGTGTTTCGAGGGTCTGGCACGTGGGCTAGGGCTTCTCGTTGACGCAGGTGCTCCCAGAATTTCGGGAATCCGCAAGCCAACCCGTCGGTGTTTTTTCCAAGGTAGACCACGCACTCAGCTCGCTCTATGAGGGCGATGAGCCCGGCGTCGTACGTGTTTCTGGGCCATGAAACGAACGCTGTGTGGATGGCCGCCTGGTAGTTCTCGAAGTAGGTGGTGACGGGCTCGATGCCGTGCCCTGGAGCGTCCCGATAGGGGTCCTTGTCGATCGCTATGACCTTCTCAGCCCCCAGGCGGATCAGCTCTCTGGAGAGGATTTGGTTGCCCGATCCAAGGTCGTGGACCAAGCGGCCCGACAAGAAGGGCTTGAGGGCCTCTCGTTGCTGTTCGTTCAGGTCGCCGTAGGACATGTCTCAGGCCGGCCATTCCTTGTCCAGGAGTCGTTTGGCGACGGACGGAGGTACGTAGGGAGCGAGGCTGGCAGCACTCTTGGCGTAGCGAGCGATCTCTTTGACCGTGCTCGAGGAAATGAAGGCCCGATCCGCCTCGGTTGGGATGAAGATGGTTTGGATCTGTGGGGCCATGCGACGATTGGCATCGGCGATGGCCATCTCTTGCTCGAAATCGCTGACGGCTCGCAGGCCTCGGATCAGAACGACTTTCCCGGGCAGCGTCCGACAGAAATCGACGAGCAGTCCCTCGAACGACACGATGTTGGGGACTGTTTCCTGCTGCTCGAAGTAGTCGAGGATGGTCTCGACCTTTTCTTCATGCGTGAAGAGGCTCTTCTTGCGAGGATTGTTCCCGATGGCGATCGTGACAGACCCGAAGATCTTGATCGCTCCCATGGCGATCGGGAGGTGCCCGAACGTGAAGGGGTCGAACGAACCAGCGTAGACGGGGTGAACTAGAGGGGGAATCACTAGCGCATTTACACCGACGGCTACCTCAACCTGGTGTAACTTCAGGGCAGTGACGGTATTCGAAATCCTGAAGCTGGCTCTGACCCTCTATTGGGGGTTCATGAAGGACAGCCCCATCATAGGGACCATCCTCACTCTCTGCTCGTTCAGTTACATGGTTTCTGGGGTCCGGGCGTTGAGGGGACGTCGCACAATCGTCGCCCCAGCCACGATCGCCTGTTGCCCGAATGAGGGCTGCGCCGGTAGAAGTTCAACCCGCTCCGGCTCCGCAGCCCGAGGGGCCGTCCCGCCTCGATCGTCTCATGAACGACGACAACTAGATCCGGTAGACCTTCGGATCTTTGAGGGGCTTCTTGTACTTGTCCCGGAAGACGCCTCGCGTATCGACAAGGAGCCTTGCCTCTTCGAGAACCTTGCCGAGGTTGAACTCCTTGTGCGGAGTCGTGACGATCACCAGATCGTAGTCCCCATAGTTCGGAGCATGCTGGCTAGCAAGAAGTGTCTCCCCAAACGGTTCGTCCAGCTCCGGAACGTGAGGATCTTCGTACTCGACGTCGGCACCGAGCTCCATGAGCTTTCGAATGATGGGGATCACGGGCGACTCGCGGGTATCACTGACGTCGGGCTTGTAGGAGACGCCAAGGATCAGGAGCTGAGATCCCCTCACGGGCTTCGAAATGCTGTTTAGCGCCTCTGATACGATGCTGACGACATGACCCGGCATCCCGCTGTTGATGGTGTCCGCCAGCTCAATGAATCGAGCCTGCCCCTGTAGCGCTCGAAGCTTCCACGAGAGGTAGAGTGGGTCCACCGGGATACAATGGCCGCCAAGGCCGGGCCCTGGGTAGAAGGGCATGAAGCCGAAGGGTTTCGTTGCCGCCGCGTCAATGACCTCGAACGGGTCGATACCGAGCTTCTTGCAGATGAGCGCCACCTCGTTGGCGAGGCCGATGTTGACCGCTCGGAAGGTGTTCTCGAGGACCTTCGTCATCTCGGCGGTCTCTACGCTGGTGACCGGAACAACCTGCTCGTTGATCTTGAAGTAGAGATGCTGAACGAGCCTCGAGCAGTTGGGCGTTACGCCGGCAACGACTTTGGGCGTGTTGGTGAGGTTGTACTTCGAGTTCCCTGGATCGATGCGCTCTGGGGAATAGGCCACGAAGATGTCCTCCCCGAGGGTGCGATTTTTCGTGAGCCGAGGCACGAGAAGCTCACGGGTTGTACCCGGATAGGACGTGGACTCGAGCACCACCAGCATGCCCGGATGTTGGTACTTGGCGACGAGCTCGGTCGCGCTGTTGACCAAGGAGAGGTCGGGATCCCTGATCTTGTTGAGCGGCGTCGGAACGCAGATGATGACCACATCCGCGGAGAGGATCTCATGGGGGTCAACAGTCGCCTGGAGTCTCTTCTCCTGGACGAGGTAGGAAAGGACCTCTGCCGAGGGGTACTCTACGTAGGACTCTCCGCGGTTAACCTTGGCGACCTTAGAAGCATCGGGATCGTAACCTACGACCGAAAAGCCGGCTTTGGCTAGTTCGGCGGCCAGTGGGAGCCCGACATAGCCGAGCCCCATAACCACGATGCGAGCGGTAGCGTTGACGATCTTGTCGAGGAGCAGCTCGTAGTGCATGCCCCCGTCTACACCTTACGGGGTAGCTTCCGGTAGCCCTTTCGGCGCGGCCTTGAGAGCGAGCCGTCGTCGCGTGGTCTTGAGCGTGTAGAGGCCTCGCTCGATGCGCTTGAACATGTCCGTGTTCGTGCTGAGCGTCGCCGAAATGTACGCTCCCACGTCCACTGCCTCGGGCAGGGCTTGACGCTTCTTCAAGGCCTCGATCACTTCCGGGATCGTGAACTTCCTACGGCCCCGAACGGCCTGTGCGATGACTTCACGGAAGGGGACCCTGGTTCCATTCTTCACGGCACGAGTCTTCTCGACAGGGGCCTCCTTCATCTTGCGACGAAGCGCCTTGTTGGCGAGGTCGTAGACCGCCCCGCTCACTGTGTTGAGCTGGTGCAGGTCGGCGCTGCCGAGGTGCTGGGAAAGGACGCTCTTGGCTTGTTGGAACGCGATACACGCCGCAACGAACTGATCGTTGGATACTTCGGGGACGGCGGTCCGTGCGAGGACGATGGTAGCGTTGTTCGGAACGCGCTCTCGATGGGTCTTCATAGGTTGTCTCTGGGTAGGGGTTATGGGGTCAGACTGCCCCACGTTTCCGGGGGCACATCGATCTTGTTCTTCTTGAGCAAGCTCTGACACTTGATGATGTAAGCTCGCATCAGTTGGATCTTGGAAGCCCGGACGGCCCTCCGCCGCTTGCCCCCCAAATCACGCACGTACTTCGAGACACGCTGATAGGTCGGCGTTACCTTGTGGTTGCCGTACCACTTCTTGACCTGCTCGAGAATGATTCGACGGCTCTCATCGTCGAGCTTCGAAATGCTGATGCTCGCGTAGGCCCCGAGCTTTTGGATCCACTGCTCGGGGAGGAGCTGGCGAGCCTTCTTGTAGTTGCGATACAGCGTGAAGGTGCAGAGCCCCTCTTCACGAAGGAGCTCCGACCATGCCTTGTAGGGGGTCCTCGGAGCCTTCCAGTTGAGAACGTCGGCCTCTTGCTCGACGAGCAGCTCGAGGAACTTGACCTCGTTGCGAGCTTGATCAGCCTTGTACTTCTGTGCAAGGTCGAGGAATTTGTCGTAGTTCATAGGGGTCCTAGGCCCCTATACACCGGGAACTACGGTATTTTGGCGAACCCCGAAATCAGTACGCCGTGAGGTCCACGATCCAAGTGGCTAGAGGCTGCCCCGATCGGTCTTTTTCTGGCCCTTCTGAGACCTTTTTGGCGCTCCCCATGATGCCAATGGCTTGGTCTACCCACTCTGCAACACGCCGGGGGTTGGAGGCTTGGACGTTGTTCTCTTCCCGTTCCCGGACGACGATCTGGCCCGCAATTCTCCAGCCGTCGCTACCGTGGTGTTCCTTGGAAAGGAACGTCCGGTGGTCATCGATGAGGAGGTCATACCCCACCGATTTGAGGTACGGCACAGCCTTCCGGAGAAGCGCCTGGAAATCCCGGGTCTCCCTGGTCAAGTTTTCGTCGACGATGTCCTTCCATTCGCTGTGGAGGTCCATCGTGGCGGCCGTTTTGTGGCGGCGGTCGTAGTCGTACATAGGGCTGCCTCAGACGGCCCAAAAGAAGATCCTAAACCAGGCCCTCCTTGTCGAGGACCCGCTCGAGGGCCGTGGGCTCGGCAGGGGGTTCGAGATCCACCGGGACGTTGGTTGGCCGGTTTCCGCCCCATTGGTGGATCACGTGGGCCGGACGGTACTCCTCCGAGGGGCAAGGATGCTTGCTGAGGTCGTTTTTCCCGGTGAAGTTGATACCCCAATGGACCCGAAGCTCTTGCCAGTCCGGGTGCGCATCACAGAAGGCACAGCTTTTTGGTTCGTGTAATACTCTCGGGTCGCAATGCGGGAACTGCTGGATCACTGACATGGGGCACCTACCTCGAAGCACCTCAGCAGTGATTTATCCGGCCTCTCGAGCGACAGCTCTCAGCCTTAATCGGCCAAGGAGACCTGAAGCGGGTGAAGAATGAGATCGCGAAATGCGAGATTGTCTGCGCGAACTGTCACCGCGTACGCACTCACGAACGAGCTGTGGAGGCTGGTCAACGGAGGGCTTAGCGCTTCTTGAGAGGCACTTCCTTGGGGTACGGTACGTCGAGGTCGGGGAACTGGAGGAGCGTTCCTTGCTTGACGGCTTGAATCAGGAAGCCCTGCTCCTTGTGGTCAGAGAGGACCTTGTAGAAGCGTAAGGCTCGTCGAATGAGCCTCATCCGCGTTCGTGTCTTCCGAGTCTCTACCAATTCGTCGAGGTCTTGGAGCTCGTCCTCGGTCAGCTCGAGGGGTACCCGCTTCTTCTTGGCGGTCCAGTCCCGTGTCACAGCAGCCCCCGGTGGTACTCGTCCCAGCGCTCGGTCCAGTAGCTCACGTAATCTTCGCGGCAGTCAGGGCAGAGCAATAGAGGCGCGTTGCGATCGGGCTCGCCAGGTTCGACATGATAGGCGGTCATCGCCGGGATCATCTTCACGCCCTCTTCCGCACCGCAGTCCTCACAGATGAGCTCGGGTGGAGGTCCCTCGGGTGAGGCCAAGAGAAGCCACCACGCCTGAAAGTCTGCCTCTGTGAGATCCCTGAGCTTTAGGACCCATACCCAACCTCTAGATTCCGTGTTCGCTACCCTTACGCTCTCGATAACACGATTTGCGTCGTAAAAAGCCCCAGCCTGGTAGGGGCTCTTCTTCAGCATCCCCTCGGAAGTCTCCGGATTTGTCGTGCAAATCGCGGCATTCCGAGAGTAAACCCACTGCCAGTCGCCACCAAGGACTCTGCTATTTGGGATCGGCTGGGGCACGATGCGGATCGAGACCTGGTTATCCGGCGGGTAGAGGCGGAGCTTCTTCAACGGCTCCTTGGCCGTACACCGGATAGACGAAGGGGCCCTAGCCGAAACTAGGACCCCTTCGAATGGCTCCTACTCCTTCTGTGGGCAGACGCTCGCCGGGCGCTGCTTGCAATGACTCCCTGGGAGCAGTCAGGTCCTCACCCATAACCCTGTGAGGTCAGGGCCCCTTTCCCTTTGAAAAGCTCTCACTTCAAAAGCGGGAGCCCATTGGGAAAGTCCTTGGGGCGTCATCGGCCCCGTGAGTCAGAGGTGCTTAAACTGTTCCTTCACCTCGACGATGAAATCAGCAAAGGCTCGCGTGGTCTCGATGTTGGGGTGCCACGCAAGGTTCCGCTCGATGAGGTTGTAGGTGGTCTTGATGGTGGCTCCGCCGGGCAGCGGGGTGCCATTGGCGTCCGTGTCGCGGCCCAGAAGCCAGAGACGGTCAGCGACCGATACCAAAGCCGGGATGTCGTGCTCGATGACGAAGATCGTGTTCTTTTCGTGAAGCGTCGCGATGTCGTTCACGAGCTCACAGACCTTGTCCTTCATGATGGGATCGAGCCCTTTGAACGGCTCGTCCATCACGAGGAAGTGCTCACTGCACAGGATCTCTTGGATGATGGCCACGCGCTGCCGCTGCCCGCCGGAGAGCTGTGACGGATAGAGCGAAGCCTTGTCGCCCAATTGGAAGCGCGTGAGATAGGCCATGGCCTTCTCTTCGCGTTCCTTTGAGGTCATCTTCGAGTGCTCGAGAGCAACGAGAAGGTTCCCGAGAATCGTGCGGTGGTTGAACAACCGGTAGTCTTGGAAGACCACCCCCACGCGACCCGCTTCTACCGGAACCAACTGATGGTCGTGGCTGCGGATCAGAACCGAACCCGTCGTGGGTGTTTGCAACCCCGACAGGATCCTCGTGAGCTGTGTCTTGCCAACGCCGGAAGGCCCCAATATCCCGATCACCTGTCCCTGGTTCATCCCAGGACGTGTAATGTCGTGCACCTCGGCCGACGTCGGCTTCAAGATGACTTTGTCGCCGAACTTCAGAGAGACGCCCTGGATGGAAACGAGGACGTCTTTGAGCTCGTAGGCGGGCATGGGGTACAAGAGATCTTGATCATCGTCGTAATACATCACGTCTTCTCCCGGACGAGACGTGTGTGCGGGCAGAACACGTTCTTGAGCCACGCGAGGAACAGATCCTGAAGGATGCCCACGGCCAGGACGGTGAGTTGCACGGCGAAGATGGCGTCTAGGTTCCGATACTTGCTCTCATTCAACATGACGACGCCGACGCCGCCTTCGAATCGTACGAGACCTTCGACCATGGTGAGGCTCATCCATCCGATCGCCGCGTTCTGTCGAAGCGCGTCGAAGGTCTGGTCAAGCTTTCCGCGGACCACGACTTCCCAGACGCTTCGCCAACGGGTCATGCGGAGGGACCTCGCGTGGTCGAATTCTTCGCGGGTTGCCGAACCCACGACGTCAAGCATCGAGGTCACGTAGAAGGTCGACATGATGAAGACCAGCATGGCGACCTTGAGCGAGTGACCCCCTCCGAAGAACCTCTGGAAGACGATCACGAAACCCGCCATGCCGAAGAAGCGGAACCTCGAGAACATGGGGGCTGGTGGAACGAACCATCGTTCTACCGTGAGGTAGGCGAGCCCGACGGAGATGGCCGTGCTGATGGCCACGACCTCGACGTTGAGCCGCATGCTCACACCCAGCTCGTAGAGCAGCCCTTCTTGGGATATCAGTCTCGTCCAAGCCCCGAGGAGTTCCCCGGGGCTTGGGAGCGAGTAGGCCGACCCAAGGGACCAAACCACGAGCAGGAGAACGCACCACATCAGCGTGATGGCGGTGCCATTCACACGGAAGCGCTTGCTCATGGTTGAGACCTCAGTTGGTGCCGAGGACGACTTCGACACGACGGTTCTTGGCCCGGCCTGTGTCCGTATCGTTCGTCGCTACGGCCTTGTCGGAGCCGAAGCCCTGAACCTTGACGAACCGGTCGGAGTTGAACTCCGTGCTCGATTGCTGCATGAGCCACGTCTTCACGGCATTGGCGCGAGCCTGAGAGAGGGCCTGATTGCGGCTGGCGTCGCCCGTGTTATCCGTGTGGCCGGAGATCTCGATCGCGAGGTCGCCCGCGATGAGGAGCCCGTCCTTCAGTTCCTTGAGCTGGGCCATCGCGTCCGGGGTGAACGTCGCCTTGCCGGTCTCGAAGTTGATCGGCCAAGAGCGCTTGCTCACCGTCTGCTTGATCTCCGTGTTGGCCTCGAACTTGCGAACGTCAGCCGCACCCGCCGCTTGAGCGCCGTACTTCTTCTGGACAGCGAGCACGTACTCGGTGTTGAGCACCTGATCGACCGGAAGCATATCGGGCACCATGCGAGGGTATTGCTGCTTCACGACATCCGCGAAGACCGTGTAGGTGGCGGCGAAGAGGTTCGCCGAACCCGGCAGGAGTCCGTAGAGCAAGAGGTTGTCGTTCAGGTTGTTGACCGACGAACCGCCGAGCTCGACCGGAACGCCTTGCTTATCGTTCTTCGAGACACCTTTGAAGTAGGTCTCCCAGTACTCGGCCGGCTTCTGCTTGCCCCAGATCTCGGAGTTGGCTTCACAGCCACGACGGAGAGCCGCCGGGTAGGCCTTCACCTGATCGCCGCCTTCGAACATGGCCGCCAGCATCTCGACGACGAGCGGCTTGTTGGCCTGGTTCCACTCCTTGATGCCGATGATAGTGTTCGGCATCTGCGAACGGTACTGCTTCGTAGAGACGATGGTGATGAGGCCCCCCTTTTGCTCGGCTACGTTCACATCGCCAGGCGTCCAGGTGGTGACGCCGTCGACGCAAACCTTCTTGGTCTCACCGGTGCGGCGTCCGTTCGAAACGACTGGGCGTTCCTCGCAAACACCGTTGATGTAGGCGTCGGCCGCCTTGATGTAGTCATCCGCGCTGTACCAATTGATGGCGTCCGGATCCCAGGTCTTCTCGTCCGGGTTGTTCTTGAGGCCATTGTTGGCCGCCCAGAAGAGCACGATGTTCCAGTCGCCGTCTCGGAGGAAGCCGGAGACGAGAGCTCCCCGAGCCGTCTTCGGGTTCGCCT
>JACZCT010234703.1_pt1 | contig 30933 bp, 43 predicted proteins | sample 8641871 | NCBI WGS metagenome assembly JACZCT01 (sample SAMN15324604, study PRJNA640507) | soil metagenome | isolation source: monocropping sugarcane control | place: China: Luxin town, Laibin City, Guangxi Province | collected 2019-07-25 | depth 10cm m | reverse complement strand
CGGAATTGCACCGGCTTATTACTATACATAGTGCCAATCGCTGGCGTGGTACTAAGAACTTAATCTTTTGCACATATAGCTACAGGATTAACTGTACGTTTCACTTTCAACGCCGCTGGTTTCATTATTATGTATTGATTTCTTGAAACAAAAGAATCATTATATATTTGTTTCATGAAGTCAATACATAATAAAATAAAGGAATAAATAAATGATTATTTCAGTTTTAAACCAAAAAGGTGGTGTTGGTAAAACCACTCTTTCGGTTAATTTAGCGCGCGCTTATACGTGGGCTGATAAGAAAACTTTGTTGGTTGATTCTGACAACCAAGGGTCAGCGCAGCGATGGCATGAGCGGTCAGGTGGTACATTAATTGATATGACTTGCCTGCCGATGAATACATTAGATAAGGACGTGATGAAGTTCGCTGATACTTACGAGCGAATCATCATTGACGGGATACCTAGAGTCTCTCCGTTAACTGTCTGCGCAATTAAAGCGGCTGATTTGATTCTGATACCTGTCCAGCCTTCGCCTTATGACATTTGGTCAACCGAAGATTTAGTGCGCAACGTGCAAGACAGAATATTAATGACCGAAGGAAAAACAAAAGCAGCCTTCATTGTTAGCCGCAAGATTGTTGGTACTAAAGTTGGCAGGGAGATTGAGGCCGAGCTGGAGCGCCTTGAGTTGCCTGTTTTGAAATCAGGAACCACTCAGCGTATTGATTATGTAACAAGCGTTGAAAAAGGGATGTCTGTTTTAGACGGTGAGTTTAGAGGCTGCAGAGCTTCTGAAGAAATAAAAGAGTTAATAAACGAAATCGAGGAATTTTATCATGGCGTTCATTGATAGCGGCAAGACATTTGATAAAGAAGAAAACTATACAAAGATGACAAAGCGCATGGCCAATATGGATTACAAACAATATCCTTTACGTATTCCAGCCAATCTTCACAAGAAACTTAAAGTGAAGCTAGCTAAAGAAGGAAAGAGCTTGAAGTCTATCTTGATTGAAATGATTGAGGAATATTTAAATAATGACACAAAGAAATAAAGAAACATTGAAATAGTAGTTGGTGTTATATAAAATGCGCATGCTATAATAATAACAATGAAAGACTAGGGTCGCTCCCGAAAGCCCAGCAACTCACTGGAATGTCTTTCATCCATTTACTGAGTCCATAGGAGTATGTATGTCTAGTTTTACAAAATCAGAAGAAAATTATATTGCGCACGAAGTTCAATTAAGAATTAATGATGAAAAGTTCAAGGCTATCGAAAAAAGATTTGATCACTTGGACAATAAGCTTAACCTTATTATTGGCATTGTCCTTAGCGGAATCATTATCCCAGTAGGGTTGCATCTTTTAAAACTGATATAAACAAACAATGAAACAATGAAACAATGAAATAAATATATCATTGTTTCAAATCTGGATTATCACCGCGTAATAAAGTAGCCAGAGATAATTCCTCTGGCCTTAAGTCTCCATCTTCCATGTGATGCTTTAGTATTTGAAAGAATGCGGACGCCACACATATCTTGTCCGCATTCTCCGAAGAAAGACTTGATTCCATCAGCTTAAGAACTCGCTTCATACCTGCCAAGCTCTTCTTGGCGTCCGCTCTCATGTCTCTAATTGATTTGGGTAGCATTCATTTATCCCTAATCATATCGCAAATAACGTCCATCAACTCTAAAAGCTCATCTTGCCTACCAATAACACGCCAATATTTAGGATCATGAGCATGTAATTCTTTTGCATCATCGATAGCTTTTCTACATCTTTTATCGATTTCATGATGCATCTTATGTATGGCTTCTCTAAAGCCTGCTGATGCAGCATATTCACAACTCATAACTGCACCTTTTAATTTTTTGTGACGCCACTGAGAATTTTTTTAAAAGCTTCTCTTATTTCATCAGTCATCATCTCCTTATTTTTTAAAATATCGTCAATTTCTTTTTCTCTGTTTATATATTTATCAAATCCTAATTCATTGGCAAATAAGGCTAAATGTTTTCCGTCTATCGAGCATCGTTCAATTTGTCTTGCTACACACTTTAAAACGTGATGAAGGCATGTAAAAACTTTTTCCGCTGAATCAGGTTTTGATTTTTCTGTTAAAAACTCAATGTTACATATGTTAGCTATCGATTTAATAATCTCTTTTGAGTCAAATTCAATTGAAATTTCACAATCATTGGCACCCATTATTCACCTCTTTATTATTATAGTTTCTTGACTCCAACCATATCGTTAGAGCCAACGAAATGGTTTAAGCCTTAATCGGCGCAGTTTCTTTCTCTTGACCTACTTTTGATTGCATGTCGGTCTTATTCTTCTCAACAAGTGCCATTAAGTCATTTGTCGCATTATCCTCTTCTGGCTCCAAATCGATAACAAAATCGATATCAAACTCCTCGGACGCCGATGCCTTCATGTTTTGAGTGCCAGTCTCTTGTTGTTCATCAAGCGTGATCGTCTTTTGCATTTCAACGCTACAGGGTAACCATTTAAATAATCGTCGCAAGACCGTCTTCTTAGCCATTTCTTCGTAATGCGTTACCCACGGTCCACTGTCTTTAGATTTGGATTGTTCACGTATAGCCTCAACCTCTGCTTTACTCATGACGTCAAACTGGTGACCTCCATCTTTTAGTAGAGCCACGGCATAAACGGCAATCAGAGACCCTTTATCATCCATGCATGGCTTATGAATGATGTTTTCTTTCAATCCGAACTCGTAAGAAAATTCGTCATTTTCGTAAACCGCACGCGATACAAGCGACACAATTTGCCCTGAGCGCCTTGCCAAGTCAAGAAAACCCCTGTAGCCAGGCATGAACGTACACTCATATTTTTTAAGTTTACTGTTCCAGAAAGGGATTAAGTAACAAGAGCCCATGATTCCAGGTTCCAATCCAAGCTGTGATGCTTGCATGATGGCTGCAATGAAGCTCATTGGGTCGCATTCTTGAAGCTTCGGCGTCTTTCTGAGCTCAGTCACGGCTATGCGCATCATACGCTCTGGCGTTAAATGCTTGGGAAGACAGCGTGCTATCTCCCCTTTCATTTTATCCAGTAAACCAACGACAGTTTTTTGGTTGGCCATCATCAAGCTTTTTTTATCGCTACTCATACATCTATACCTCTTATTATTATGCCCAAAGTGGGTAAGTTAAGTTTTGGGGTTCATATGAACGCCAACGATTAGTTTCCATACAATCCGCTATTCCATACATCAATTCATTAAATTCAGCTTCGGCTTTAAACAAAGAAATCTCATCAAGTGTATAGTGCACACAGGGCATGGCCGGGGTTTTCTCCACGCAGTAGAAAACAAATTTCTCAAGTTCGATTCCTAGCGACTCTAGCGCTTGCTTTATCATTGCAGCTTGAAGGAAGTAGCCACCACGCAATGCAGATGCACGAAATGCGTCAAAGCTTGCATCGGAGCATGTCTTTAAGTCTGTTACAACAGAGCCAGCCCAAGCGTCAGGTCTAACCTTGCATTGCAATCCCGTGTGCTTATGTGTGAAATAAATACTTTTTTCAACCTCAACATCAGTAAACAGAGCCTGTGCAATTGGGTCTTTTAGGACAGCATCGGCAATTGTCTTGGCCTCCATATAAGCGTCATAGCTAACAATGTCTTTATCAATCGAATCTTTTAAAAATTCATCCATTATTATTTCATTGGCAACCAGGGCGATTTCTCTAGTAGCCTTTTGTCGGTCATATTCGTCGCGACCAAGTTCTTTTAGCAATCCTACTTTAGGCACTTCCTCAAGAATCGGCTTAACGGCAAATCGCTCATTAAAATGTTGAGGCTCTAGTACAAGCGTATGAACATATTCACCCATTTTCATGGCAGGAGTTGGCTCTTCTTTCTCTCTGTTTGGGTTCAAGTACTTGTGCCAGTAATGCCAAGGTGAGCGTTTAAATTCCCACAGCGCGCTTCGTGATAACCCTAGGCTGCCGTGGTAAACCGCATTAGGGATATCATGAATACCATTTTCAAAAACATGCATTATTATTTTCCTCCTTAATTTGCATATCGCACATTATTGCACTATTTAGATCATAACGCAAGTAGTTGAGATAGTGAAATCGATTGAGATATGCAATTAATTGAGCTAATGCAATCCGTTTGTTATAGTTCCGTGATCAAAAAATAGAAGGCTTGATGTATGAAACCAGAAGATGTGAAGCGACACTTTAATACCGGTTACAATTTCAGAAAAAAAACAGGAATGTCTGACAATACACTGCATAACTGGGTCAAGTGGGGGTATGTGCCCTACTGCTCTCAGAAATGGGTTGAGAAAGTCACGAACAATGAACTTGTTGCCGAATGGGATGAAAAAGAGCTCGAGGCAAGATATCCTAAAGATATGTGGGACAAGTACTTGTAAGTGCAATCATGGATATTGAAAAAGATAAGCAAAGCATTCTCGAGAAGATTAGGGAGCTTATGGCGCAGCATCATCAAAAGATTGAGAGCGCTAACGTTCTAACGCCTGATGTTAAGTACCGCTCAGAAGGATATCTTGAAGCACTTTATCAAGTCGAAAACGTTTTGATTAACTACTGAAATATTTAAATAAAGAAATAAAGAAATAATTATTTCAGAACCTTGACGAATGCTTGTATTTATTAGAGGATCGAGGAGCTAAGTATTAGACGTACATAGCTCCTCTAGCGTGAAAACGCGAAGGAACATACCAGGCAGGGTATGAACTTTGAAGCAGTTTCAATTCTAAACCCCTTCAAAAATTCATGCAACCACTTGGTTTATTTTAACTAAATTTAGGTTGACTATGAAATACGCCGAGACTTACTTTCGCTTCAATTGGCCAGACATGAACGAGCTTGGATTTTTTCGACCTAGAGATGAGGAAGTCTATTTAAATCCAGAAGCCTGTAAGTTCTTAAAAAATCAGGTTACTTGTCCCTTTTGTCTGGCAATAATTACGTATATGCTTTGCTTCAAACAAGTAAACGCATTTAGTGCCATGTCAGTTTATAAGCATTTTTTTGGTGAGAACGATAGCCGAGGAAATGCATTCATGTACGAAATGGCTATTGATAAATTGTTTAGAGCAGAAGTTATTAAAGAAGTTTTATAGAGAAAGAGCGGGCATCTTGCCCCGAACCGACGTACGCCAATACGTTGATTATCCTACAACAGTAACTATACAGAGGTAATTATACATGCCTGTGCAAAAAACCACAAAGGAAATGCTGAGCGAATTAGGCTTATCTTATACTTGCGTCATTAATTCCACTATGGATTTGATTAAAAATCCAGCAACGCTGGGTATTTTTGTCTATTTGCAAAGCAAGCCAGCAAGTTGGGTGATACAAGAGAAGGATTTAATGAAGCGTTTTGGCAAGGGTCGAGACTTCATTCGTGACCGATTAAAAGAACTTCGTGAAGCGGGTCTTTTGGTTGCTAAATCAAGCAAGAATGAAAAAGGCCGGATTACCGGCTGGACTACTATCCTTTATAGCCATACTGAGGCGCAAATAAAAAACAAAGCTGACAAGGAACAACCCAAAGAAAAAGATAAGGATTCGGTCGAAAAGAATGAAGACCAAGAGTCTAAAAAAAATATGACAAAGACCACACGACCAGATAGCCATACCCCGGGAAGACCCAGAGCCCTGAAAAACCAACCGCATATAAAAGAAAGAGATAATTCTTTAGAAAAGAAAGAAACTACTACTACAGATGAAGTTGTTGTTTCTGACGAAATCGACAAAGAGCTTATATCTCTTCGCAATGAATGGATGCCCAGTGACCAACGAAACGATCAAGAGTTTATCAATCAATGCAAATGGCACATAGAATCAGGCAATAAACAAAAATACACGTTCTATCAGAGAGTAGCAGGCCTTAAAAAGCTTATACGTTTGAAACGATTTGAAACCCCAGCAAGCTATCCTTCGCCTGTCAAAAAGAAAACTGCGGATGTTTCTGAGGATGTTATAATCAGCAACTATAAAAACTATCTTAATTCATGGGTTGAAAAAGATTTAAGAGCTAAAGGCTTTAAATCCTTGTCATTCGACGAATGGAGAAAGAGAGCTTAGGGGCAACTATGAATTTCAGACAGCATTGCCGTTCAAGAGGAATCGAAATTAATCGCGATGATTTAAAGCTAATTAAGAGCTCACTTGAGAAATTACCTTATCATCTAAAAAGACAGGCTGTACAAGATTATCTTGAAGAATGGGAAGCTGGAATGTCTGAAACTGACAAATCGTTTAGAAGACAAAATTTAGGCCGTTATAGAGCAAACTCGTATTTGATAAGAAAGGTTGAGCAGAATGAGAAAAATAATTAGTTGGGTTTTTATTGCTTTGTTTATCACGAGTTGTGATAACAGCCAGTCTAAAATCGCATCAAACCAGAGAACAAAAATAGAGGTTGAAACACAAATTTGTGAAAGACAAACCAATAAAGAAGAGTGTCTCTCACAGCTTAAAAAACGAATTTATGTCGCGAGCCAAGATGAAATGCTTTACAAGCCAGACCAAAACCGTTGGTAATCAGTCTTCATTTTGCCAATACTCTTCATGGTCGCTTTCATAGTCATCTTGAAAATTATCGTCCATTGAATCTAGCTCTGGCTCATCCCCGTGCCAGCCATCCATAAGCCCTTTCATTAACGAACACCCTAACTTTTCCACAGAAATTGTGGATAATTTAAAACCAACCAACCCTTACTACATAAGAACTTTTGTAATTTTAAAGGTAAGTTTTTTACCGTTTGCAAATTTATTTTGCAAATAAGTGACATGTTCGTTTGCTAGCTCCATTGTCGGGAATTCCCCGCAGTATTGAACCTCTTTTAACCAGCGAGATAGATAATAAACAAGGTAATTCATTTCAATATTTCCTTTTCTTCGTAGCTCACCTGATTTTGTTGTATAGTCATAACACGCCCTCATTATAGTTTAAATTAGTCTCAATCGATTGAGATATAATGCAATGAATTGAGTGGCAATGCAATAGATTGCGATGTTATTTTTCAAAAAGGGGTAGGAACATTGGTCGCTAATGACATTGATGTTAAAGATAAATTGAATCCTTTCGGCTCCAAATATGACGAATCCATGTGCTTAGAGATAATAGAAATGTTCGCAGTTGGCGATACAAGGTCTCAATTCTGCGCAAGACACACCATTTCAAAAGCAACTTTCGATACATGGCTTAAACGGCATCCATTGTTTGCTTGCGCTTATGCTGCAGCTCATGAGCAAGCCAGGGCTTACTATGACAGGCTAAGAGAAGAGCACTTAGTAATGGAATACAACCCAGAAGAAAAAACAGTGACAGGAATAAATCACGCTCTCTTTAATCGCATGTACAACACACGCTTCAATATCCCTGATAAGCGCGCAATAACCATCAAAGCACTGGCCAAAGCAAAAGATGAAAAGCAAATGCTTAAGGCTATAATGAAAGCGATATCAGAGGGCGAGCTCACGCCGGATGAAGCCCAGAAACTTGCGTCACTCATCGATTTAAGCGTTAAAATTGAACAAAATATCGAGCTTGAGGCGCGCGTCAAAGCCATTGAGGAAGCTCAGAAGATAGGCACTGATATGGACGGGTTCGAAGAGATTCAAGATGAATAAAAAAAGAACAACAATTAATTTTTCAATAGAAATTGTCAAAGAATTTAATACAAAGCAATATTACAAACTTAAATATCCCCATGGTTATGGTGGATGGGTTTGTCAATCAATGAATACTTTGGATGAAGTGATTAATGAAGTAACAAAATACGCTAAGCGCGCGCTGAAGGATTCATAGGCCTGTACTTTGCATACTCCCTTTGCTGTGCAAGCTGCGTCTTATTGTAACTATCAAGCCATCCAACATGGCCATACTGAAATGCCGCGCTGGGATGCGACGCCCAGTCGTGAACCTCATCCGCGCTAAATGCTCTCAGTATTGGGTCATATTTGGCTCGGCTTGCTTCCAAGGCTTCAATCCCATTCTTGCAACCATTCTCGGCAAACCAGCACTTCTTGAAGTTGCTCCGCGCTACTTGTACCCGCTCAATCACTCTAAGCATGGGTACTTGCGTAACTCTTAAACCTGCCTGCATCAATAATACACGACGTGTCTTAGCGCTAGACCACTCGGTTTGGGCTGTGTCGTGCGGCGTAAAGTGATGTCCATAAGAACTGAATCCAAAATCCTTTTGCACTCTTGCCAGCAACTTAAGATAAAATTCAATGTCTTTGTAATTGTCATCGTGCTGATAGAAGTATCTAAATTGTTGCGCTTCACCTGTGCCAATTACTTGAAAGAACCAAATGCTATTGGTGTCTTTGCTTCCTAAGTCCCAGCTGGTGTGAACTGGCTTTCCTGGGTATATCTCCAGAGTTGGTAATATGCGCCCTTCTTTTCTAGCAATCTGAATGGCTTCGGCAAAGTAAGTGCCTTTTACGGCAACTGAATCATCACAGTAATACTCTTGCTGAATTAAATCCTCATCCATGCCGCTGCGGCGCTCTTCTTCCACCTGCTCAGGAGAGAAGATATAATTGCCGTTATTGTCTCTTGTATCGTCTACCGTGAGCTTTCTTGTGTGCCACAATGGATTATCGATATTGGCGACACGTAATCGATGTGCATGACATTGACCAAAAGATGTGTAGTTAAAACATGCAAAGCCTTTGCTGCGATTGATAATCGGTCGAAGATAGTCCCATATTCCTGGTGCGGTGCGTTGAAACTCTGACATGAATAGGCCTCGAAGGTTTGAGCCTAAGTGAGCGCCTAAGATGCTATCAGCCCCTGTGATGTGAAGCATTGAGCCTGATGTAAAATAAATCTTTCGCTCGCTTTGGTTTGGGTCGCGAGCAAGTAAGTGCTTTGGTATTAAATCAATCCATCGCCTGCCATCAAGGTCTGTTCCTTCCCAGATTACATTTTTTGCTTGCCCAATCTTTGGAAGCGTATAGAGATAGTTACCTCGCGTCATGCATGCAACAAGCCACGCCAGGTTAAAAAACATCGCATCCTTTCCAAAGCGTCTATGAATATTTTCAACAAAGAATCGGTATTTTCCGCTAAAGAATGCCTCGAACAACTCTCTTTGTAATGGATAGGCTGTAAATATTTCTTTAAAAAAATCTACTCGTTTGATGAGCATTCAGAAATCCACACCATGACATCACCACCTTTGACGACATTTCTTCTAATGACTGTCAGCATATCGATTTGATTGTCATCGTCATAGATACCGGCATGCTGGATTGAATCCAGTAAACACTTAAGCACATTATCGATATCTCGGCGTCTATTGTCCGGTGGGAATAGATTGATTGTGATTGCCAGTCTTTTGTCTTTGCAGTGACCGCGATACTTGTGCAGTAAGTAATAAGCATCACGACGATATTGAGCGCCCTTTTCGCCTAAGACGATTTTTTTAAGCGTGTATTTGTAGTAATGATTAATGCTTGGCGGATAAGGAACCGTGAATCTTAATATGTCCATACGCCTACCGGGAATTCAAGAAAGAATTTATTACCAACCCCAATATGCACAAAACGACCGCCAAAGGCGCCTTTTTGATGGACGCCTATGCGCTGTATGCCATTCTTTAAAGCAAGACTGATGATATCAAGTGCGCGTTGGCTGTGACATAAGATATCAACTGCCATCCCGAAAGTATGCTCGCCGGGCTTATCTTTTTCTTGTTCCACGGGATGTTTCACGGAACGAAAGCCGCTTGAGATAAAGATAGGTCGCCCTAAGTCATCACGAATCTTTTGCAGGATACTCATCATTGTAGGATTCATGTTGCATTCTTTTGTATACTTGCACTGCAATTCGGTGCGCGAAAAGTTTGGATAATCATCCCAGTTCATAATGGTTCACATCCTCAAAAATGCCTTGGAGTTCATCTTTTGGAAACTCTCCGGCGTGTTCAATTAGCCCTTTTCCTTTGCGATAAAATCGTTTACCAAACAAGCGCACACCAAGATAATAAGTGTATGCTCCTATCGAACTCATGCCTTGATGTTTAAGTGCATAGTAAAAAACATTGTCTGCAGTTCGTCTATCAATGTTTTTTTCACAGCAATAATGCCAATCATGAAGAATAGCGGGTGAGATTGTATCGTAATCGGTTGGACTAAATACAGGCCGCATAATCCTTGGGATGCTGGCTAAATCAGTGCTAAATCCCATGGGTACGGCATGATAATGATCGTCAATGCGAACAATCATATTGTCACAAAGTCTAAAACGATTGTCTTTCGTTGGAGTTAAACAAGGGTCAGCCATATACTCAACATCAACTAGATTGTTTTTGTTGTCACAGGCGCTTAGAAATCCTAAAGCAAGAAAGATTGAAATAGCCCATTTTTTAATCATTGTCGCATCCTCGACAGTTAGAACGCTGGGAAAATGAAGGTTAAAAACCAGCGTCCTAACCGGCTATAGCATTTCCAGTATTGCCCGTTAGAACGCTAGAAGTCAAAAGTTATTTTTTTTCGACTTGCCCGCTTTTTTATAAGAGATTGCCGCAGCCTCCGAAGGCTTCTTACCCGCAGCTATTTCAGTCTTAATGTTCTGTTGTATTACCTTCTGGCTGCTGCCTTTCTTCAGTGGCATTTTGCTCTCCTTGTTGGTTTTGTGATTCTTCAAGAAGCCTTTGCTCTTCTTGTCTTGCATGGAATGTTTTAATCATATTCTCAACAGCTGCCATGGCGCCCGTTATCTGATGCATAACCATCGTTAAATGTTGAATCTTATGATTTGTATCCCGTAAATTAATTGCATGCTCTTGCTGTAGTTTGGTTAAATCTTCTAATGTTAAATGCACTTCGTTTTCTCCTTTTTAGTTGTAACCTGTGTCGCCAATATTTGCTGTATCTGGTACTTGTTCAAGTCTAGTTCCTTGGGGTGGCATCCAATCAGAACCTTCTTCATAAATTACAATATTTACAATAGTTCCTGGTTGTACTGTAATTTGTTGCCATTCGTATGTTTCTTGATTAAACATCATTATTTGTTTCTCTTCTGTAGCAATTAAAGCCCATTTCATCATTTAATCCTCATTAAGCCGCGCAGTATTCAGTAATATAAATGACACCGTTACCGCCGTTTCCGCCGGCCTGGCTGACAGTAGTTGCATAAGCGCCGCCACCCGCATCGCCAACGTTTGCGGCAGCAGTGCCAGCTTGGTTTCCTGCAATAGCCCCTCGCCCACCTCCGCCAAGTGTTGATGCGCCGCCTTTGCCCGGAACCCCAGCCCCACCTCCAAGACCAATTCCCGGTGTTCCTGGTTCACCTACGCGCCCAACCTGACCTGCAGGCAATGTGCTTATAGCGCCGCCTGACCCTGCGTTAGTATAATTGACAGCCGCAGCATTTGTGCCAGCGCCGCCACCTGTACCGCCTGTCAAAGAAATTAACGCACCCAATGAAGTTGTTCCGCCCGCATTACCATTCGCACCAGCACCAGCCCCATTTCCTCCGGCGCCAATAACAACAGACTTTGAGGCGCCAATAGTTGCAGCATCAAACAAGCACCAAGCCTCTGCGCCAGAACCACCTCCACCGCCTTGCCCAGATGTTCCTGCCGCGCCACCAACAGCACCACCACCTTGGCCGCCACCAGAAACAGCATGAGCATAACAATATTTCATCCCGGGGGTTGGTGTGTAGGTTCCGTTTGCTGTGAACACTTGAGAAACGACTTTGTTGATTGGTATCAATGTCAATGCATTAAGCAGGTTAAGCTGAGTCCCCGATGTGGTGACAGTGGTGGAACCAACAATAAAAGGCGAAGGCAATACGCCGTACTGACTAAACTTTGAAAAGGTTATAGGGTCTGTACCTATGTTTGTAACCGTTGCCGTTTGCTGCCATGAACTCCCGCCGTTTGAGCTTCCATCCACTACAAAAACAATATCTCCTGGCTGTATCTCTGATGGCTGATCATAATCTGTTGAGCGCGTAAATATTGGCGGAGTACCTGCTGTTCCATTCGTAGTTAGCTTATAAAGACCTCGCTCGTAAGCATTCGTTTGGTCTTTGAATAAAACAGGATCGTTAACAGCTAATGCCTTACCATCAAATGACGCAGCACCGTTTGCGGTACCCGTTAATGTAGCACCAACTCCGCTTGAGCCATTATTATACGTCGCTGAGAAATTAGCGGTAGTCGCCGCTATCGCTGTAAACGTATTGACGTTAAGAATCGCTGTATCAAGAGCCTGTTTATTAACTATATCAGTTGGGTTTGATGGCGCTGTAGAAACCTGACCACTAGTCAAAGCCGCTGAGCCGCCAGTAATATTGACAGCATCAGCATCTTGATAAGCCATTGTTCCAAAATCACTAGGAACAGAGTAATCAACGCTTGGAACTGCAATTGCTAAAGTAGCAATCCCAGCAGCAACAGTCTGCTTTAAAATACCAGAATTCAAAGCACCTAAATTTTGAGAGCTCGTGAGCTCTGGGGTGTCTTCATAAACAAGATAAGCAGAATCGCTTGGCGCGGGTGTTGAGTTTATTGTATATCCCTCAATTTCTGTTCCGGATTCATTCATTCGCCATACTTGGCCAGGTTCTAACAATGGGATATATCTATCTTTTGTGACATCAGGGTCTTGTGAAATTTCAGCCCAAGGCGCATATTGCAATTGAAGCAATGCTTGTGTTGTCTCAATCTGTTTCATCATTACAACTTCGCGATTGAAGTCGCCGTTTAAATCAGAGCCAGTTAAGTTTGAAATCGTTGCAGAATAGATAGAGGTTCTATCAATTGGCATCACACCTTGAATAGTAATGATATCGTTAAGCGATGCCGCAGTAACCAAGGTAATTAAACCACCTGATGGCGAACCTGCTCCACTGATGCCGTATTGTCCGGGGGCGGCACCTATGAATAATTGAACACCATTAAGCCACACATACACATAGTTGTTTGCGAAAAATGGAAACGGAATTGTAAACTGCGTTTGCCCTGCTGTTGCTGAATATTGTATGCGCTGGAACACATCATTAATTTTTATGTTCGACATGTATTTAATCCCCTACTGGTGTTGCTCCTAACTCCTCAGCAAGACTGTGAGCGAGTGTTCGATTGATTTTTTGTAAATAGAAAAGATTCTGTAAAGGCATTAATCGCATAACAGCTTCTGCGTCCTTTGTTGTCCATTCGCCTTTTGCTGACGAAAAAGGATTTAATTTATTGAATAAGTCTTTAAGCTCCGACAGGCTTCCGCCTGTAGGACCAAGGACAGAACCAAAAGCGTCACGTGATTTATAGCGAGAGACTTCACCGAGCTGGAATAGCTTCTGACCTATGTTTATCCCTTCGCCAAAGATGGCCAAAATACCACTTCTGTCTAGGCCTTCACGCAAAAGATTCTTGGCAGATAAGTCGGTTTCTGTGTTTCCTCTTAGCGTGCTCGAAGCAACATAGCCAAGCATCCCTAAAGCCATCATTGAAACCGCGCCCATGTATAAATTAATATCGTTTGTATTCTGTATTCCCGCATAAAATATGCGATTGGTTGCGGCAAAGAGATACGATTTAAACTGAAACATTAAATTGCTTAGATGGCCAAAGGCGCCCTTTTGCTGCAATAGCAAAGGCTTATCACCTAGATTTGGCGATAGTGATACTTCATCAATGCTCTTGCCTACGGCGGCTTGAAAGGCTTTTAAAGCATTCGCTTCTGACGGTGTTTTAATATCCCAATTCGTCCAGTCTGCATAGCGGGTGCCTTTATAGACATTATCCTTTGTGAATTTTGCTATCTCGCCAAACTGTTCGTTTGCGATGCCAAGACGCGCAAGCAATGTCGTTTCTTTTTTAGAGACTGCTTGACCATCAACAACTTTATGAATCGTTGTAAGAATGCGATTGATTGCGATATGCCCCGCCATGTTTTGAATCATGTCAGTCCAAGGATTCATTAATGACAGATTTCCAAATGCGCGAGTTAATGAATTTAATCCCTTGGTAAACGGGCTTGGATTGGTGCTTAATCCGCTATGCTCGATGTAGGTTTTCATTTGAGTGCCAAGCTCTGTTTCAATCGCATAGCCAAGCGCTCGAATGTCATTCTTTGATATCTGCTTAACCGTTGAGAACGATTCGCCTATGCCATGTGCTAGCGTTGCCATAAGACCATTTCGCATCACAATCAAACCTAAGTCTGGTAAGCTTGAAATGGTCATATGCCCTAGCATTCTCGTGTAATTCCAGTTCATGACATTTTGGAAAAATTCAGCCCCCGAACTGTTTAGAACGTTGAATCCTTGGCCGTAAACACCTTGCAGCATTTGAATTGCTGCTTTCATGTCTTCAACGTTTGAGTTGTATTGTGCTCTTAGCTTCTGTGCTTGTTTACCTGTTAAACCCTCACTCATAGCGTCAAATTCTTTTCTTAGCGAATCACCAACCCCCACCAAGAAATCATCTATGCCCTTGTATCCTTGACTCATCGCAAATCGCTGCAATTGAATCGTTGGCACCATTGCACGATTATGAGCCTCTGCTATCTTTTGGATATCTGTAATGTGCCAAGGGCTAGCTTGTAGCTGGTCTATAATAAGCTTTCTTGCTTTGAATGGCTTTGTTGCTCCACCGAGTTTTGACAAGAAAGGATTTAAAAGCTTTGCGTCTGAGTCGCCTAGAATATGGTCAATCGTTTGCTCGACCTGCGTCCAGATAAGTTCCTCTGTACTTTGTACGCCATCGTCTTCAATGACTTTATGTAGCTTTCCTTCCCAGTCTTTAGCTGCAGCAGGTGCATTGTCTGTCAGAGTTTTTTCAAGCTCGAGCAATGTTTTTTCAAGCGGTTTTCTTAGTTCTTTGGTCTTGAAAGACTTTTGTTTTATTGCGTCTAGCTCAGCCTCAACAGACTTGATTCGTTTGTCAAATTCTAGATGACTGCTGGGATGAGACTTCTCTTTATCGATATGTAGCTTTTTAATCTCCTTCGATAGCTGGGCAATCTTGGGTGTTAATTCACGTGTGATAGTATCCTTGTGTAGCTTCAATTCAATATTGGCATCTTCAATTTTTTTCAGTATTTCTTGCGCTTGAGGTGATGCCATGTATTGTTTTACAGTCTCATTTGATGCTTGAAACTGTTCAAACAAGTGCTGAGGAAAGGTGCCCTCACCTCGCGCTGACTTGCCACCCTGTTCAATGATTTTGTTCTTGTTGTACATAATCATGATGTAATTAGGTGCATTAGGTACTTGCACATCTTCTGGCAATAAACCTAAATCAATTGCTTGCTTTTGAAGTCTGTCGAATTCGCCGCGCCACATCTTAGCAGCCGCATTGACATGCGGTAACTCATGGTCTTGACCCGTTAAAGCGGTTTCATAAACAGCTTTGTTGAACTGGTCTAGGTTCATGTTTTCAGATGTATCTGTACCAAGCTCCTGCATTTTCTTGCGAGTTGCTTTGAAAAACTTTGACGTTACCCCATGCATTTCATAGTAGTAATTCATGTGCTGAATTTGCTTTTCATTCAGCCCTTTCATTTCCATTTTGATTGAGCGCTCAAGCGACGCACCGCCTGTGATTCCGTCCGTATTCTTAACTAGCTGGTAATTATGCTCGTAAGCTGCTGAGCCAAACCATTTTGATGTTTTGAATGGTGAAGTAAGCAAACGATTCATTGGCGTTAGCTTCATTGTCTGAGCAATAAACTTTGGCATCCTCGCAATCTCTGCATCATCCATCATGTTGTTTCTGGCTGAGGATAAGCTTCCCCCTCCGTCTGTTAATGCATCGTTGATATCTTTTTGAATTCGTTGGGATGCAAGCATCGATTCATTATTCAACGCAGTTGCGGTTCTTTTTGACGCAATTGCGGAAATGCCGCCACCAATTACGCCACCAAAAATACCAGCTCCAACCGTGTTGAAAATGCTTTCTTGCATGGTTCTAGTAAGTTGATTTTGATGTAGTATGGCTTCTTGCACACCAGTGCTTGCAACAGCAGATAGGCTTGCGCCCATCATGGAGCGTGCAACTGCCGCTCCGAGCTTCGCATCTTTATAGATAACGCCGCCTGGTATCCAATTGGTGGGCTCAATAGGATCAAGTGAATAAGCCAGGGCTTTCCATGGGTGAGCGGCAAGAACGCTTTTGTCGGCAATTTCTTGCCGAATCTGTGCTTCGATGCTTTGAAATTCTTCGTCTGTTGTGGCACCAAAAAATTTGTCTGCATAGGAAATTAAATCCTTAGGTATTCGATTGACGTAATTAACAAAGTCGTAATCTTCACGAACATCTTCGCTTAATTGAAACGTTGATTTTCTATTGAGCAATGATCCTATCGTATTCTCTTGACGCAAATGCGCCATGTACACAGAGCCTTGCGGCTCGCCTTGTACATTGGTTGGCAACGGAACATAGCCAAAGCCTTTTGGGTCTGGGGTGCTCGCCTTTCCAAAATCATCAAGCCAGTTATTAGGTTCTTGCTTATCAATCATTATTCATTGCCCTTGAGTTTTTTAGCCTCACTCTCATGTAGTTTTTGTGCAAACTCATCAGCGGCCTTTTGTGTTTTAAATATGCCAAGGTGCTTGCCCGTCTTATGAAATAAATCAATAGCCTGTTTATGAGTTAATACTTTTCCATCATCAGATATTTGTGGAATAACGTAATGTTTACCATCCTGCTCGATACCTATTGAATCTACTGTGCTAGTCTTGCCATTGGCTCGTTTAACTTTTGGCCTTGTGTTTAGATCAATGTTTCCTTCACTAATCAAATCTGGACTTATACCAATGTTGTCTGCTTCTGTTATTTCATTGCGTGTAACTGCTGAGCCTTTGCTACCTTTTAGAGCGGCGATGATTTGATCAATCCTTCCTGAGTCTGTATTCGCTTGCCTGTCTCGTATGAACTGACGATATTCTTCGCCGCTAGCCAAGCCTAATACGACTTGCCAAGGCGGTGTTGTTGTTTCAAGATTTCTTAATTCCTTATTGTCTTTTTGAATTTCTTTTTGACGAATGTTTTTTGCAACCTTTCTTAACTCGTCATCGATTTGTTTTGTGGCAATCGAAGGCGCCCAAGCCGACAATTCTTGCGGTGCAAATCGTGCAACCTGATCAACTTGATTCGTTGGGTCTTTGAGCGGGTGCAAATTATTGAATTGATCATAAACGCCGAGTAAATAATTAACCCGATTATCAAGCTTAGAGCTCGCACTCGGAATAAGTACAACGTCAGTTTCATGTCCATTTATTTTTAACCTCGGATGATTACCAAGCGTCATATTTTTAAAAACTTTGTCTTGCTCAGGTTCATTACCAGAAATAGCTTGCTTAGGATTTGCCCATTCAATCAACGGAATGTTTAAGCCTGGGTTTGCTTCACGTGCTGCATTATTACGATTAATGAAGGTTTGCAGATTCGATACAAGTTGATTATCAAACGCATGGCCAATCTTTGTAAGTGGCACTTCATTCTCAGGCACAGGATTGCCGACATAACCCTTGTCAAAATACTTAGAAGTACCCCATGCGCGCATCACGTATTTAGTTGCATTAAAGGCTGATTGCTCTGAATTCGAGCTGATGAAATTTGCACGATAAGTGTCTTGCCAAAATCGAAAGGCTTCGTGAGAACCAAAAGCTTGTGGGTCTAGCCCAAATGCTTCTTTGAATTGAAGCATTAGTTTGTTTTTTCCGGTTCTTGGGTCAATCTTCTCAAGTGTCTTATGAAAGACATCAATTCGTTGGGCAACCTCCGGTTCGCTGGCCTTCAATACGGTATTAATCGCTTGCTGCGCCGCTTCCTCTGGTGTGGTGCCACCTTGATTTAATTCGTTAAATAGATTCGCTACTGCTAAAGCTTGGCCTGTTATGTTAATGCTGTTGGGCTGTCCTTTAACCTTCACCATGTCATTGTAAACCATGGCGGCGTTTGCTGTTGCGATTGGGTCGCCACCCGTTAGCTTGCCTTGAACAACAGAATCAAAAGCAGGTACGTTAGTGCCCATGGGCGTTTGTGGCATCCCGCTTGCTGGATGTTCACCAATACCCAGCACGCTATTTTCCATGTCTTGCAACGTGGCTATTTGTCCTGTTTGGGCTTCCATGGCTTGAATGGATGACTCAAACATTTTGTTTCGGATATCGCTAGAATTCCAAGTACCACGACCGCTCAAAATGTTCTGTTGGGCAACGATTAAATCTTGACCCTGCTTAATTGTCTTAGCTTGCTCAACTTGAAGGTTATGCTGTGCGGTTAAAATCTGAGGGACTGTAAGTGCGTTAAAATTTAATAAATCACTTTCGTCTTGAATGCTATGGTTTTGGATGCCGGCATTGACTTGAGCGACTTGCTCGGCATTGATGTCATTCATGAGCTGTTTGTGCTGATGATCAAGACCAATAACCGCCTTTACACTATCTTGCCAAACATCGAAAGGAAGATTTTGTTTATTCTCGGCAAGGTTTGCAAGATAGTGTGCGGTGCTTCCTTGCGTAACTGCGTGACTGTAGCCTGCCAATACTGCATCAATTGAGCGTTGCTTGGCAATATCTTCTCGCAGGTATGGCGCTATTTGATTAATTTCTTGATTCATCAACGCGTAATCAGCAAGTGATGAGTCAATTGCCGAATCGATTCCAGCTACGCGTTGCTCATCGCCAGCGATTGCTGCATTGCGTCTTGATTCAAGCAATCTGCTAATGTCCTGCTGCATATCAATTTTGATGCGTTTGTTTTCGTAATCAATAGAATGTTGCAACATATTGAGAGATGCATGCGCCGTCATCTTATCAAGCGCCTCTCTCACGTGCTCACGGTTTTCGGAGCGCGTGTTTTCAAGGATTCCAGATTTAATCCCTTCTAAGTCCGCTTTAAATTGAGCGGGTGTTTCACGTGTAAAAGTCGCTGGATTTTTTCGATTCGTCAGAGCTTCATTAATCAATTGCTCGGCAGATGCAACCATTCTCCTTGCTTCTGTATTCGTAACAGCTTGGTTATATGCTTTCGTGGCTTTAGTTAACCCAGGTGCTAACCGTTCAGGCTGCACTTCATTCTGAACGTCTTGCTCACCCTGTAGCGCTGCGCGCTCAATAGCTACATCGTTTAAACGCTCAGAAAAAATCTGACTTAATGAACTTGTCGCACTTGCAAGCTGAGTCAGTCCTGAGCCAGAGCTCACGTTAGTCGTTGGTAATGTGATGCTTCGAGCAATAGGATTTTGATTCGCTGCCATGCTATTTGCTCCTTGGTGCGTTTAGATTAAGACCGTCAAACGCTGAAATAGCTTTACCAACCGCACCAATTTGAGCGGCTTCTGTGCGAGCTGTGATATCGGCTTTAGCGATTTTTGTTTGAACGTCTGCAACTCTAAGTCCCATTTCAATGGCCTTCTGGTCTTCTACAAAACTTCGATATGCTTGATTACCAAATTGACTGATAAGCGAGCCACTGCCACCTCGCATCGCAGCTAAGGCAACTTGACTTGCCAGTGCTTGCCTAAAATCTTGAGCATGTATTGCGCTCTGAGCGGCAGCCTTGGCATGAGCTTGGGCTTTGTTAAGCTGTAAAGCCGCGGTATCAATTTTCTTTTGAGCACTGATATTTGAAAATGAATCAATCGCACCGCCTAGACCTGAGCCAATTGCTGCACCTGTGGCAGTTCCAACACCCGGGGCGATTACTGAACCAACGGCAGCACCTACCGCCAAGCCTGCTGCTTGTCCTGCTGCTCCTGACATTTATGAAACCTCCACATTATAGCCAACCCCAATAATTGTCATGGAGCCTGGTTGTGATTGAGTAACAACAAATTCTTGTCTTGGGTTCCAATCGCCTCTGGGACAGGTATGATAAATACCTGTTTGTGGCGGCACTGATTGTCCAAGGGTATACGCGCCAAGATTCATATTGGGAATATTTGTTAATTCAGGGGAAAAACCGGCTTGAAGATAAAGCGAGTCAACATAATCGACATATAAGTCTTGAACGTATTTTTGAGCGTAGAGGCTATCGCCTTCTTGAGTAGGCGCATACAAAGGCATTGGGATAAGCATTGGTTTGTATTGCATTCCTATTTTAACAGCTTTATTTACAGCGCTAATTGTTGTTTGACCGGATGAATTAACAAAGTAAGAACCAATAGTTGCACCATCAACGATAGCATAGACCTGTTGACCGGCTAGGTGAGTGAGGCCTGTAACAAGCCCTGAGCTATCGGATGATGCGCTTTGCGTGGAGTCTGTGTATTCGTCAAAATCTTGACGCTCAAGAAATAGTCTCGAGCCTGTGTTTATCGATATTTCAGCAATTGTTGGGGGTGTATCAATAGTAACTGCAATTCGTTTGATTCTCACCCAAAACAAACGTTCGGTACTTGCCCCATCAATTATATAAGGTGACCAATTTAAAACATCGTCAAATGTCCAATTGATTGCACCATCAATAGTAAATCCGTTTGTTCCGTCTGTAGGGTTAAAGGTGTCCCAGAAACCGTTGTTATCAAGGTATTGAAATTGTAACTGGCAGTTAGCCGATGCACCTGTGCCAATATCAAGGCCTAATGAGGTAAAAGGCGATTGGTTACCAACAACAACATAATCCCCTTCGTTTTCTAAAACAGTTGTTGAATTAATAGGGTCTGCGAAGTCATCTGTAACTATATAACGAGCGCCAAAGTTGGGGTCTGAAAGAAAGGCGTAATCCAAAGATTGCTCATAAGAGGCGCCTATATTTATTTCCCGCTCAACAATCACATGCGATTGCCTGCCATCGCCAATTACTTGACGAAACTTGCCGACGGTATCGCGTAGACTCCATGCGGAAACGTTTTGCGTCTGCAAGGTTGAATACATCAGCATCGTGCCATTGTCTTGAGTAGCTAGGTAAAGCCTCGTTGAAATCCCTGGTGGCTCCCAAGTTGCATTGCTATTAATAATGTCAACCAAATCATTTGACAGCATGGTTGCAGGGTATGCGATGTATTTGCCGTCTGCTGTTGAATACATTGTAGACATGACTTTTGTCTTATTGTCTGAAACAAACAAGACTTGGTTATCTATCGATACCGCCTCAATATTGCATGCTGGTGCTTGGCTTTGTGGCGCAAAATAAACATTATTAATTGTAAGCGGAGATTCAACCAGCGGACTTTGTGCAAAGAGTTTGTTGGCCGTCGTAAATAAGATTGAATCATCGGCAACAATTGATTGAACTGATTGCTCGCCTTTGCCATTAAATGTGACGCTAAAAGAAACGGTGCCGTCTAAGTCCGCATCGTCAAAGTTGTCATAGATTCCAGCCGTTGAGAGAACGACTAGATTTTTAACGGCCAATGAACGACCAAGAATTAATCGATTGAGATAGAATGCGCCTCGTCCAGGCCAACCCCTATTCGCACTTACAGGCGGTGTTGTAGTATCAGAATTCCAAAGTTTTTCTCTTAATTCAGAGAGTGCGCCAGGGCAGCTTGTTGATGTAAATGCATCAGCAACACCTGCATTAACCACTGTTGAGCTAACGACAGAATTGATTCGAGCCGTACCTCCTAATGAACGAAACAATCCCCCTGCATGATTCGCCGTAAACACAGGGCTTGACGATGTAATTGTAATGGCGCCAGTTGTCGCTGACAAAGTAAACGTAAAGCTCTGATAATCAGTTGCTTCACCAATTGTTGAAAAATCAAAAGTAGGATAAATTCGAGGTGTCAGTGTTGTAAGTGACCAAGAGGAATGACTATTCCCTCGTTTAAGCTGTCTTATCTGTACGTTCTCATAAAGTATAAGCACTCGGTCATGCGCTGTAGCTACATGAATCGATTGAATGTCAGTTGCTAGATACGCTGTTGACGTAACAGTTGCTTGTAATGTATCGGCATAATAGATATCAAAAGCAATGTTAGCGCCTGATTTTCTAATAATAATCGTATAGGTAATCTCGTTTTCAGCGTCATAGGTGAAGTCAAAACCCTTAACCAATAAAGGGTCTTGAATGACTGCGTTGCCATTCTCCCTGTCGACAATTGTATCAATGTATACGGTTCCTGGTGCGATAACGGCAGCACCTGTCCACAACGCAATCATGTTGCGAAGTCGTCTTGCGCCCTTATCATAGATGTCTAAATCGTCACGCGCATAAAGTGTTCTATCTAATTCACCGCGGTTAAAGGTGTTTGAAATCGAACGAATAGGCATTTTAAAAACCTCTCGTTCTGTCTTTGTAACGTATTTCTACATACGGGTTTTGGCGTAGCATTTGCGTTCTTGAGCTTTGAGCATCAGCAAAGAGCGCTCTTGATTCCCAATGTGCTGTATCTGCTTTAATGCGCGCGACCATCCTATCGGAGTTTGTAACGGATATACAAAGCATCCCAGCTAATGCGTGAGCAATGTACATAGAAAATGCTGGTGGCCATTTGGATACTGGCACATAACGGCTATAGATAACTGTAAACGGTTGATTGCTTTTAGTGAGAATCTTATCGCCAAAAACGATATAAGGTATATCAGGGTAAAGGTATTGAACCATAATGCAATCATCCGGAATCGTGCATTCATAAAGCCAGCCGTCAAATGTAGGATTCAATGTTGTGACAATGCTTATTTGCTGAAAGTTCTGAGCAAATCGCCAGCGGTTTGAGCCTAGTTCGCCATTCGATAGCAATCCGAAGAAAGACTCTGCGTCATTTGCTAAAGCGCCTCCACCATCAATTGTATTAACAGTTTGTTGTTTGCCAACTAGCTTGATTGATAAGGCAACAATTTCAACCTTCGTTGTAGGGGCTGAGCTTAATTCGTCCATACCATCCTCGAGTTATTACGGGGATTTCTCCCCGCGAAAGGATTTATACAGTTGGGATTGTTCTATACCACAAGTGCAGAATGCATGGGCTATTACCCGTAGTGAACGCCGCAGTTAGGTTACTGATAAACAGCCCTAAGTTTTCAACAGCAGTCATGGCACCCGATGTCAGAGCGCCTGCAACCATATCCGAAGTATCAGCAGCACCTTGGATATTAGCTGCTGGAATAGTTGCAGAAGCAGCTTCACCGGCCAAGTTGGCAGTATTTCCATATTGCAAGCCTATAGCGCCGCCTGCTGCGTACTGAGTACTGTTGTAATCCATTACCAAAACTGCATGTTCTACAATGTGAGCAGTATTAGCGCCACCAGCAGCAAGGACTTGAACAGGTGCACCATACATAGCAAGGATGTTTGCGGCAGAAAGGTTAACAGCAACATACTGCAAGACTGTCGGATCAATCTTGTCACTGGTGACGGCAGCATCAACAATATTTGTCGTATCAACTGCATCAGTAGCAAGCTTTGCATTTGTCACGGCGCCATCTTGAATATTTGCCGTTCCAACAACACCCGTTGATGCAAATACACTCATGGTAACGTTAGTGGTAACTGACGTAACAGTATAGAAAGCGCTCGCATCATTACCGTTGATGACGAATAAATCACCCACAGATAGAGGACCTAGACCAAGCGCAAGATTAACCATGAAGTCATTGAAATAACCGCTCGCAACAATGGTTGCAACCGTTTCGTTTGAGCCAGTTGTGGTACCGTTATAGACCCACATTCTTTGTATGTCGCTGTTGGCGCTTGAGCTCACGCGACCAATGTAATTAATGTTAAAAGCCATAATTCAGTTCTCCTTTAGTCTTGGCTATTAAGGTTCTAGTAAGTAATCAACTTCGACTAAACCTTTGGGGTCGATAATCACGGCACCGGCCTCCATCCACATGTTGATGAGATAAGAAGTTTTGATGTTTTCCCAAGAAATATCGCCGCCTAAGCGTTCGTTGCTGGCGTAACCAACAGCCATTTCGTTGTATAAGAAGGCGCGGCCTACAGTGCCACCAGATGCGGTTGGCAATCCACCCTCGTTCATTTCTGGAATAACGATAAAATTCATACCGAGAACGCTAAAATTATTCAGGCCGTCATTACTTAAAACCTTTTCATTAACGTACAAAGAGTTGGTTAGCTGGAATGCGTCAAGCAATTGTTCTTCGGCAATCGCATCAATAAGGAAGGTCATTTTTCCTCGAGATGCTGCGCGCTTACGTAACCATTTGTGAGCTGCTTTCATCTTGTCGAAAGTAAAACCTGTGGTTCCTGCGGCAATTAAAGCGCCTTGAGTTGCTGTTGGTGTTGCTGAATAAGTAGCCGCTGAAATCGTATCAATATTGATTTGGTCAGCACGGCGACCAATAGCCCATGCGCAAAGCTTGCTGTATTCTTCAACAGCATTTACAGCTAGCTTGTTTTGAAATGAACGGTCTGCGTATTCAGAAGCATACCAATCTTGAATCACTGCTTCGGCATCACGGTTGCTCACGTTCATTGGAGTGATATCGTCCTGGGGTGCCTTTTGGTTTGCCATTCCTTCGCCGAATACAGGGAAGTGAACTATAGAACCTTTGGTTCCTGTTTTTGTTCGAATGGTATTTTGTAATAGAAAGCCTTCACTCTGAAACTCAGCGTGTGCTTCTGATAAGAATTGTTGTATTTCAATCTCTGACAAAGCTAATGACATGATTTAGACTCCAAAATTAATAAACAAAGTGATTTGTTTACAATCAAGGTGTCCAAACGAATCAATTAGGCTTTTAAGCGGTTATAGAATTTAACCACCTGAAAGGTGTCCAACCTAGTTCGGGCTTGTGTAAATTACCTACAGTATACCACGCGCTAGGCTGTAATCAATAATTAACGATTTCGTGCGCGTATCTCTCTTGCAACAGCATCTCGATAACGCGAAGCAAGGCTATTTTCATAGTTTTTATCAGCAACACGAGCGCCAGCCTTCACTTCTTTTCGGTATTTAATCTTATCATTTTCAACTTCTTTTGATGATTCAAACCTGGGAGTATTGCCTGGCACGTTTGGTACGTTAGTGGTGGGGGCGGCCATTAATCGCAAATGATTGAATAGCTTGAAATCTTCGGCTGACATGAGCCAGTTGTTCTTAATTATATCAGCCTCTTGCGGAGTCAAATTATCGGACATCCATTTGTTAATCGCTTGATAAGTATGGGCGTCTTCTGTAGTCAGTTTTGTTTTTAAATCATTCTCAAGCGTTTGCATCATCTGCTTGTTAGCTTCCATATATTGGGTTACAAGATGCTTAAAGCCCTCTTGAGATATTCCCATTTCTTTTAATGCGGGTGATAACGCCTGAACTAGCGGGTCAGCCATATCGACGCCATCCACACCTTCAACACTATAAGCATCCTGGGGGCTTCCCCAATACTTGCCCATTTTCTTTTGTAACTCAAAGGCTGATTTGGCTTGTTCTTCAATCGATTTGTATTTGTCTTTCATGAACCATTCAGGCGTTTCTGGTTCTTTAGTTTCCTCGTTAGTGTCTTGGGTTTCCTGATTTGTTTCATTGGAAACATTTTGATTATTGAATTGCTCATTGTTATGAGATTGGCTTGACTCATTCGGTGCACTCGGGGGTGGTGTCTCTGTAAATGAGGCATTAGATTCTTCATTCTGTGAGTTTTCGTTGTAGTCCATGACTTCCTCTATGGTTGTATTGGTTTAATTCTTGCGCGTCTTGGCAGTGGTTTTGCATTTGTTTTAGCCTGCTGTAATGCCATATGCGAGTGAATGCCCATAGTAAACGAGCGAATCATTTCGTTCATACCCTCTTTAAAATAAGCCCAAGAAGGTTCTTGAGCAGGCGATGCAACAGGGCTTCTAAAGTATCTATTCTCAAGATGAATAAGAAGCTGCGCGCCCTTCTCGCTTTTGTAAAAAACCTCATAACAAAGTTCATTAAACTTTGCTGTCCACTCTCGACCATAAATATTGTCCAGATGAAAACTGCTTTTAACTTCATTGGGGCTGTTGATCAAGTACTACTCCTTGTTGTACGATTTCTTGTTGTGCGATTTGTCCTGCTGCCTCAGTAAGCTGTTCAAGCTCTTCTCTTGTTTTGATATTACGTACATCAATGCCTTGGTTATCGGCAAGACCTGTTATAACCTCAACAGGATCGAGAGTAGCAGTCGCCGCCTCTTCACCAATCATCGATGCTAAGGCCTGATAGAATCCAAGCAATGCTTGTGTTTTAACCTGTCCTTTCGCTGTCATGAGTGGTGTATCAAACGATAGATTAATGACTTGGCCATCCACGGATATTATTTTTTGTCGGATATCATCAGGGATATTGGCAAACGTTTCTGGCAATACTTTATTGATAACCCACAAAGTGCGCTGAATCACAGGAATAAAGAATTCATTTTGAAGGCGTGGAACCATAGCGGCAAAGCTTTCGAGGTTTTCAGTGTAACGAATCTCTGCCTCTGTTGCTGTACGATTTGGCGCATTGATTTGACCCAATGGAAACGCATAGAGCAAATCATTTATTTGTTGTCTGAAATCATTAACAAGTAGTGCATTGAATTGAATGTTGCCTGCCTGTTCAAATGGTTTTATTGGCCACTCGCCCTGGATCATTTGTACTGGGACAATGCTTCCAGGCCTTGGCGTAAACGTTTGCTGGTTAAAAGCAGAGTCACTTGCTGCCATGTACATTGGGTTTGCCTGAAATGCTGCGGCAACAAGTTCATCTTCAAGCGCTTGGTTAATCGTTGCGGCCGTTGGGTAGGCTTCAAGGCTTGGCCCTCTCCCACGAATTTCACCCGTTAACCGCCTCATTCGATATACAATCCAAGGCCAAGAAGAATTAGACCTGTCTAACAAAACAACTTGATCAGACGTCATGACCACATATTTATAACGCTCATCATCTTTAGCGTCATAATCAAGCCAAGCACATTCCCATACGTCTACTTTTTCGTGCGGCTCTTTGCCAAGCAATTTAACTTCAGCATCAGGCCACATTGATTTAATGTTTTGAACCCGAACTTGATACCAATCTCGAAAGATTGCATCAACTTTTCCTTCGGCATCCCCTTGAAACATTATTTGAGCGGGTGGCACTGCTTCATATTTAACAGGGTTTCGTTTGGTTCCTTCATTTACCGCAATGATGCCAGTAGAGATTAAGCAGTCTTGTAGACTCTCACCTGTTGCCAGATAAAAGTTTGAGCGATCGATTATCTTAAAGAAATGATCTGTCATGCGCTGTGTTGCATCGAGCGCTCGCTGATAAAGGGATGATCCCTCCTCGCCGAATTGGTCTCCAGGCTTAAACTTAACCCACTGTTGCCCTTGAGGCACCATATTCATGAGCATTTTATCAGCCAAACGCTTATGGGCAATACTCAATGTAAGGTCATAAATATCAGCGTTATAAAGTTGTCCAGGCGTTAAATACCCTGCGAGCCCATAGTTTTCAAACGGGTTATAGTTTGGCATTGCATAATGGTATGCCGTCTCTAGGATATCTCGCCATAAATCTAAATCTGACTTTGCCGCATCGCGCATGCATGCAATTCTTTTTGTGTCGATTTTAGGTTTAAGTGTTTTATCAACCTCTTTAAAAAGATTGGAGTTATCCCTTTTTTTGAGCATCTTTTTAATGTCAGTCATTAGCCTAATACTCCAGAGCCCCCAAGGGTTGTGCCTTGGTCTGTTTCAAAGTAACCGCCTGCACCTGCGCGTAATGATCGCATAAGCAATCGTTGAGCCCTTAATTTCTCTCTATTGGTTCTTTCTTGTTCTAATGCTGTTTGTTGTTCGAGCTGAGTTTTTGCTAGCTGTGCTTCTTGAGCGGCTGCTTTTGCTTCCCTTTGTGCTGCGTGAACAGAGTTTCGTGACATGCTATCACCTCAATGTGTTTTGGCGCTTTATTTTTTAATCTATTGTATAACTGGTAAGGCGTTAATACTAATGGCCAGTATACGCCCAAAATGTATTGCATAATAGAAACACAAGATAGGATTGACGCTCTCGGAAAGGAATCATTTGTATGTGGCTTGACCATTAAATGAAGAATAGTGAAATTAGGATGTCGTTTTCTAAATTCTGCCATGACGTCTACATCATAAGAAGCCGGCAAGATGTAAGTGTGTAAATCGCTTCTCGAAGGGTCAGAACACATCCAGCCTAAGCCTTGACGTTCTATTGCATAAACATGGCGAAAACCTGCTTTAAACAGCCAGTCGCCAAAGTAAGGTGCGTCCATGAAAACTAAAAAGATTTCTCTTGCTGGCTCAAAGTCTGACCACAATTTCGATAACCTTCTGCTTGTTGTTCCCAGTAATTTTTTCTTTTAAAACCGAATCGCCTTTAACAATTTTAATCCGGCTAGTAATATTGCTGATTAATCCTGTGTGAAGCTTATCAATCCTTGTTTTAAGTCCAGACATTTATATACCCATAGATTCGCGTAGTTCCTTACTTTGTAGTTCTTCAAGACTGATAGCGGTTAAGCATTGAGCGCAACGCATATTCGTTGCGTTTTGAATCCCCCCTTTGGTTACCCATTGGGTAATAATGTAATGATGTGGATTACACTTAAACTTGGGTTCTTTCTCTTTTTTGTCGGCGCTCATAATATCCCTTATATTAATAACGCACCGCTTACGTCTACACAGCTACACTTGAAGGCTAGTCTATCTGCGACAGGGTGCGCCTCAGTATAACAAAGGTGACAGTCTGACGGAATTGCACCGCCTAGCGCTGCGTTCACAACGGCGAGTTGTGGGGAGGCCACCGTATCAGCGCGAGTTATAGCTCATCCCTCTTACTCATTTCACCTGCGTTTCACTGTCAACGCCGAGACTGTCATAATTGGCGAGGGCTAAGTCGCAGCCTTTCAGCTGGAATCTTTTAATAGCTTACGTACGCAACTATTAACTATTTTATCTTAAACTACTTGCCCCATTGTATGCCCTTTTAATGCCAGGTGGGCTTGCCTGTTGAGAAACCATTAGGAGTATGGCCGCATTCAGAAAATCAGGTCTATTTCTATTATTTTAAATCGCTGCAGATTGTTCTTGTCGCAATCTGGGTTATAGGCACCTGATATCATATTCATATAACCAATGGCTTTTTCTTTATCTTTAAATGCTTTTTCTAGATGTCTTTCATTTTCAATGTTTGCGGTAACTATATAGCAAACAGTTCCAACGCCTCCACCACCGGCGCCACCCAGGGTAACCCATTTATCAACTCCTGCTAAATGTATTGCTAAGCTTTCTTTTTTTCTTCCGGTAGAAGCATCAGTTGCGTTACCCGTGTTCATTTCAATCATTATTTAAACATCCAAACCAACAAAACCAATAAGTTTATAATAAAAGCAATTGTTAAATATTTCATCTAATTATATCCTTAAACCTGATTATTAGTATAATCAGACTTAGTGAAATACTATTTCTCATTGATTACCATAAGACTTCATCCAACTAAGTTCTCTAGTTATTATTTTTCTTATTAATTGAATAAATTGGTCGCTGCATCTCATATTCCAAAGGCATTCTGAAATAGCATTGTCTTCTTGGCTTCCAGAATAGTTTTTACTATTTGGTTTACGCTCACAATAGTCATCGATCATTGTCTTTAATTTTTCTATTACAGGAAGACTTTTGGTGTGCGTATGTTTATGATTTTCTGCTATATGTTCAACTTCGTGCAAAAGCCATTCTAGTTCTTCTTTGGTGAATTCATTCATTTAAATAAACCCCCTAAATTTCTAGATAACCACGTATAGAGCAAGACAATATCTCCAAGCCTTCAACAAGGTCTTCTAGCTGGCCGGATGTAAGAGTGAGATTTTCGCTTTTTGCAACTTCTAAACCATCATAAAGATGAATGGTTAATTGATTTTTATCTTGCTCATTATCCCCAATGAAAGTTATTTCAGAACCGAAATTGTTGATTAGCTCTAATATGTTCATTATTCATGTACCCCACATAATCGGCATCTATTTATTAGTTTTTCCGGCATAGCTGTCACGACTTTACCTCCAGCTAAAGTCAATGGTGGTGTATCTGTAATGAAATAATGTTCACAATCGTTTTGTTGTTCTTTTTTTATTTTTTCCAATGCATGAATGCAAGCGTCAATTGCTTCAAATTTGGTATCCCATGTTATGGTTGGGTGATAAATATCTGTGCTTATTTCTTCGCCATGAAATACATCTATACCATCAACATTATTTACGGTGTGAACAATTTCGAATTTAATTGAGTATTGTACTTGGCTATCCATTGTTTCATTATTCCTTTATTTCACCCATTATGCATAAGGATTTGATGGCATACTGACAGGCCGTTTCGATATGAGTACGAGCGATTGAAAGACATCGAGCTGCGCCATCATTATTAATAGTTTCAAGCTCGACATAGGTTCTTAATTTATGATCAAGAGCCATAAACTCCTTTCTAATAAAGGTCATTTTATCGATATATTCTTTTTCTATATTTGTTATAAAGTCTAGACGGATGTCAGGTAGCATCTATTGCTCCTCATTAGTTATTTTTTCAATTAATTTTCTTAGCTCTGGATTATCCCAAGAAATTTTTCTCAACTCTTGCCAATTCTCGAAAGAAATATTTTTAACTCTATCCGATGAAAAAACTTTAACTCTTATTTCCATTCTAGGAGATATCATTTTATACAATGAATATTCATTTCCCTTCATTATTTTGATGATGTCTTTATCGTCTAAAGGAAAGTCAATTGCAATGATTGTTCTGTCATTGTCTGTGGCTGTGTCAATACTATGCGCTGCACTTGTCGGCCATTGACATCCTGGGGCGCCACAAAAAGGTGTTCTTATTGATGGATTGCAGTAACACATTATTATTAATCCTCATGCACAAAAAACTTCAATCGCTCCAATTAAAACACAAAACGTTATTGCAAATATTGCTATTAATACGATATCGCTTTTATCCATTTTATTAATCCTTGTTTGGTAACAGATTGAAACCAGGCCGGAATTGCACCGGCTTATTACTATACATAGTGCCAATCGCT